>Ga0222718_10002656_pt1 | contig 15863 bp, 21 predicted proteins | sample C33_27DmetaG_FD_165045 | JGI IMG/M metagenome (GOLD analysis project Ga0222718, IMG submission 165045) | Estuarine water microbial communities from San Francisco Bay, California, United States - C33_27D | ecosystem: Environmental > Aquatic > Marine > Unclassified | place: USA: California... | reverse complement strand
CTTGCGAAAGCAGGTAGATCGGTTGCAAGATGAGCGATACCGCACAGATGCAAGACCTAGCATCAACAATGAAATATTCGCAGCACAACAAGAACTGCGGCGGTTTACAGCAGAATTGAGGAAAAAAGGATACAACATATAATGGTCAACTATTACGATACTTTGACGCGAGTATTGCAACGCAAGCCAACAGAACAAGAAATTGGTGCAATGATGCAGATGAAACGCGAACAAGAGGGATGGAAGAAACCCAACGCCCCAACACCCCCTGAGAGGCCACAGAAGCGCCTGAGAGAGCCGAAACAGCCTACAGGGATCAACACCAACGACAGGCAGTATAGATGGCCTAAGAGAGCGACACAGATGGCTCTACGCATAAACCGCGCTTTATTGCGCCAGACTACGATAGAGAACATTGCATTCATTGAGGATGTTACGCAGTCAAGGATTATGCAAGAAATCAGGCAATGGGATTTGCCAAAAGTAGAAACAGAAGAATGATCGTGTGGGCGGCTGCTTTGCATCGGGATAAGCTAGGGGATTACCAACAAAAACTGGGTAAAAAACCGCCCACCGCGACAAGATAACAAAACAGAAAGTGAGTGCAATATGAATTATATCACAAAAGAAAAACGTGACGAAGTGCTTGACAATACCTTTGATTTTCCAAATGGAATTGTCCAAGCATATCAAGAATACAGAAATGTAAACGATATGCTTTATAAAAGCCATAATGTAGACCCTGATGTAAGAAATATGGCGCGTGAACAAATGTTCTTACTTGATCGCGCACAGTGCTTTGAATTGAGTAAAGATATTTTTCAATTTGCATTGAGATCAGAAATCACTTGCGATTTAGATATGCCAATATCTAACGAATGCAGACCCTGCGCCGACATAATGTTTGTCTATTACACAAATACACTGGCGTGGATGTCGTTAAAAGATTACGAAAATGATTGCTACCACATATTTTATGGCTCGTTAGATGAGTATGCGCGAAAACACGCTGCTGAAATAAACGCTTGTCCATTGCATAAAGTTTCAATTTTAAAAGTTGGTGAGCCTCTGCAACTTATTAATCCTTTGCCTTATCAATCAGAGCATAGCAACGGCCCACGCGATCTAAGTTTTGATTTCATGCTTATGCTCAGAACTATTAATACATCTCGTATTACAAAAACAAAACCTGCCGCATCCCGACAACAAAGAAAATCAATGCACCGCGGCATGGGTAAGGCAGTTGATACTTGGCACCGTGTGACTTGGAATATAGATGAGCCATCTCATGCCAAAGAGCCTTACGACAAGGGATACCATAAGATGCCACTGCATTGGAACAGAGGTCACTGGAAACGTGCGAAAGAACATCACCCAAAGTCGCAGCAAAGACCAAACGCATTGAACCCAGAACATCGTAATATGTGGTGGACATGGATAGACGGTTACTGGGCAGGCCATCCAGCGTTTGGTTTCAAAAAGCAATACCACGCCCCAAAACTAAAGGTAAGTTAAGATGGAGTTTTTTACAGCGTTTTATATAGAATACACTGTGCGTGATATGGATATACAGACGTATATACTGCTGCCCAGTTATGAGGCGTGTCAGGTATTTATCCGCGACAATGAAGATATGGGATTGTATTTCAACGCAGATAGCGATGTTAATATGTGGTGTATACGCATGAACACTTTATCTAGATCAATAAAACCTAAACTTAGGCCATCAGCTCAAAATGAGGCCCATCAATAAACGGTCTGCGGTTTTGATCGGTGCGCAACTTTATGTAGGCTTTCATGGCGTCCTCTGCTGTGCCTTTGTAAGTGCGTATGTCACCCTCTGACCATGCAGCACCCCATTTGATAGATGCACCTGTTTCTTTTGCAGCGGCAGCCATCGCATCGCAGATGTCGTCGTAAATGTTAATTTCCCAGCAGACTTCACCATCAATATAAGCTAGGCAGTCCACGGCGTGTGAGTATTCGTCAGACTGCGGTATGTGCTTGCTGTTCATGGTTTGTGACCGACCAGTAGCAACCAGGCGTTTCTGCTCCTCTACGGTGCGCAGACCGCATGTAATACCAAAGTCTACCTTGGTCAGTTCTATGGCGCGTTTTACCGTTGCAACCATATCTGGGTGAACACCCTCTAACTTGCCCAAGCTGCGATTAGATAATTTGAAAGACATATTAAACCTACTGAGTAATTACACCAATTAGCACGATCACAATGAACGCCGTGATCATGTAAACTTTTTTCTTTCCATGCTTTTCAATCATAGAATTGTAGAATGTTTTGAATTCTTCCATCACGATACCTTTTTGACATACTTAGATACGGCTCTGTTGCCAAACCAGAACGACATGATCGCGGCAAATAACCCCGCCGTGCTTTCGTCCCAAATAATGCTAAGAGCAACGCCCATATCCTTGCCACTATTCATAATGGCGATAACAGCCGTTACCTTAATGGCAACGAAAAGAGCAAAAAAACAATAAGTGATAACAGGACGGACTGAGCCTCTAAGGGCATTGATAAAGCCTCCTGCATCAATGCTGTCATGTTTATACAACCCCTCTGTTTCTTTAATCTCTGCCTCCTTGTCCATGATGTTAAGCTTCAGTTCAGCCCGTTTAGACATCATGTCCATTTCCATCTTCATGCGCTCAAGATTGTGCTTATGCTCTTGCCCTGCTTTGAAGTAATTTAGCACCTCTGGCAGAAAGGATGTTCCAAAACCAAGAACGCTTCCAAGTAAAGTTGTAATCATACTACTACACTCCCATACAATGTCATCTCAACGCCTAGTATAATCTCAAGCAGCTTCACAATCACATGCGTTAAAAACTGTTCACCTTGCATCAACCACCATTTCTTTCCGCGTTACCTTCGCCTCCATAGCATTAAAGCCAAAGTATGCTGCTACAACACCGCTTGCACCAATAACATAAACACTTGCGATGTCTGTGATTAGCTCTGCCGCGCGATCTAAGCCCACCCAGACTGCGATAAAGATAATTAATGGGTAAACGAGCATTCCCGCTGTGCAAGCCACTGTGAGCCGCCTCTGCGTGTCTCTCTTGGCATCTTGATCTTCCATACGCCTGCGACGATCTTCCAACATGATCTCGCGCTCATCAGGATCAATCTTCCCGTTTCCGTTTAGATCGTAGTCTTCTTTCTTCATTGGCATACCTTTCGGCTATCCGCTTTTGCGTGGTTATGATAACGATTTTCTTGTTTTTGTCTAATACAACGTATTTTGTTACCACCGACCTCTTGCCTTGCCGACAATGTAGATAGCAGCCGCCAAGATCACTCCACCAACCGCAAACGCAGTCAAACCAACCGCCCAGTTAATACAATTATCTATGAACTCTTGTTTCTTATATGCAGCCTCTTTGCGAATACGCCGCTGCTCAGCTTCTATTCTCAAAACCTCATCCCATGCCGATGGCCCATATATGAAAGAGATATGATCTTTAATTTCTTTGCGCATTTGCTCCATTTTGCGCTTTTGGTTCCAAATCAAGATTGCGGCTTCCTCATCAGAACCCTTAAACGTCTTTTCCCACCAAGGCGGGTTTTTCTGACGTTCTTCTAATCTGTTAAAATCGGAAAAGGCTTGGCCCCACGTTGCGATGGTGTTGCCCATTTCTTGAATGTCTTTGCCTGTGGAAATAGCTGCTTTGAGCGTTTTATACGCTCCTGATGCAAGTGCTACGCAGCTAACGGGATCCATGACATCACTTCTGCTCTATGTATTCGCGCAGAAATTTGAGGTTTTCGTCAATACGGCCCATCATCACAGAATGGTCATTAACCTTGTTCTCTAACGCCTTGATGTCGCTCTCATTACGTTGAATATTTTGCGTGTTGCTTTGAACCTCATTCATTGCATCCGCAATAAACCACCCAATAACAAAAGTCTGCACGACTATACCGACTAAAAAAGAAACAGGTATTGTCTTTGACAAATGCCAATTCTCGTTTGCCATGTGTTGATCCTCAATAACCATTTGCAATCAGCTTGCTAAATTCACCACTCATCAATTTCTTTTTAACATATCCTGCGAACTCTTGCGACCCGATTTTAGCTCCGCATTCCCGCGCCCACATTTCAGCAACCACAAAAGGTATTGAACCAGCCAAACGCATGTCAGATTTACGGTTGTGACCGTCAATGTTGCGTTCCTTGTTAAAGTCTAAAATCTTTTGAATATCCTGGGTGCGCTTTACAACAACCTTATCGTCTTCTGTATGCCACTCAGTGTTTAAAATAGTGTCAGACATTCTTCTTTGGCCTTCCGCGTTTCTTAGGTGCTTTCCCGCCTTCCCACGCTTCATTTACGTCTGGCGTAGAAGGGTCATCAGCTTTTAGTTTTCCCTTGGCATCACGCGCTCGTTTTGGCGCAGCCTTTTTAATTTCTTCACCGAAGCCATTGGCAATAAGAACTTTAGCCTCTGCCGCTGTAACTTCATATGTCTGGCCCTTTTCAGCTTTCTTGCCGCCGACCCAGGTTCTATCTGTTGTGATTTTAATTTTAGCCATACTACCACCTCAAAGTGAAAGGGGGCCGAAGCCCCCAATCTATTATGATGTTGTACAGTCTGCCACGAAACCGTGTGCTTTCTGTGAAGTGACCTGTAGGCCATACTCCGCAGAGATCAAACGGCGTTCTGACAAACCAGTTTTTGCAAGAGGTTCTTGCTTCGCTGTTTGTAGGTAAGCAACCGCTGCATAGTTCGGGTCAAGTACGAAGCAGTCCCGTGCTCGGATATGTCTGGCTGGGACGATCTGAAGCTCACCGAAGTCAGAAATATAGACATCAATCGCAGCATTTAGCTTGCTATCCTCTGCCTCTTTGTAACGTGTTGCGTTACCTGTAAAGCCAGAAATAGTTTGCTTGTTGAACGATCCACATAGAACCACTGATGGTTCTGCACCGTTGTCCCAACAATCAGCAATGACCCCCTTGAGGATGTCTTCTGTGATTGCACGTTGTGTGCCGTCTGTAGCTGCTGCATCTGGGTAGCCTGCTTCACCAGAACCTGATGTTGTACCCGCAGAACCGCCTGTGCCGAACGCAGTGTTAGATGTCAAAAACGCTGGTAGACCCGCAGTTTGACGCGCTGTGCCAGAAGCACCCGCTGACGCTGCTACGTTGTCCAACAACATTTTTTCCATGTCGCGTTTCATTTCTGACAGCTTATAAGCTACCTGACGCGCAACTGTTTGTGCATCCGCTACGCCGTTCACAGCCGTTGCAGTTGAACTCACTTCTACAACCTTGGCACTGATCTGGCTGTAGTTTCCTTTTCTAACAGCATTTGTAGGTGCTGAGTTAGATAGACCAACGTCACCTTCAATTTGACGGTTTGCGCCAGCCGCAGCAAGATCAACTTCACTCCACTCAAAGTAAGTGTTGTCAATGTTGCGTGTGCCGATTGTAGACATGAAAATAGTTTCTGTCGGTGTGATAGACGCCAGCGCATCGCTAAGGTCTTCACGAATTGTAGAGACATCATATGTCTCGTTTGTATTAGCTGTTACAGCCATTGTAGTGTCCTTTCACTATGACAAGAGAAAATTGGCAACACTATCTGGTGTGCCATCTTTACGCATTTTCGCCCGTGCCTGTTGGCGTTTCCTTTCGGACGATTGGGTTTTGGACTGTTTAGCACCTGGCTTGACTAAAGGACGTGCAGCTTTGGTTTTTTCCTCTACCTTGCCTTTTTTCTCCTGAAGTTTGCGATAAGCCACCGCATCACGCATAATCTTAAACTCCCAACCATGCGTCAACGCCCCTAATACCTCTTGAGGAACCTTGTAGTAGTTAGTTGCTACATCTGTGATGTCCGTCATAAGCTGTTTGCTTTTTTCAGGATCATTCAACTCTGGTATCTCTTGGCGAAGTAATTCGGCTTGTTGTTGCGCATATTGCTGAGATAATGCGTATTCTTGCTGCCGCGCCGTTTCCAACTCAGCTTGTGTTTGTTGTTGGAATTGGTCGTATTTTGCGACATCTTCACGGTATTGCTCCATTGCTTCCAAATAACCTAAAGGGTCACTGTTTTGCAGTTCCTTTGATGGCTGCTGTGGCTTCATGGGAGTGTTGCCTTGCTCAAGTGCATTAACAAGTTCAGCCAACCGTTGGCGATCTTGCTGCATGACTTCGGAAAGTTGCTCAACCTCTTTGCGCTGTTGGGCGTTCTGTTCCATCGTCTTTTGGATGTAATCTTGTCCAGCGTAGCCACGCTTTAGCTCCGCCAGGGTCACTTTCTTCACTGCACCATCGGATTTAACCTCTAGCTCCAGATCATCAGAAAGCTCCAACGGAACGGCTGCTTCGTCTGCGTATTCATCCTCATCTACGAATTGATCATCATCGCTTTCGTAGTCAGCGACATCTTCACTTTCGGCTGCTTCTTCTTCAATCTCAGGTTCAACGTCTTGAGGTTCCAAGATCAAATCGTCTGCAACTTCGTTTAGATTACTTTCACTGGTAGGCTCTGCCGCCATAAGTGAATTTGCAATAGCATCAATGCTACTTGGATTGGGTTCAGTCGTCATTGCGGTGCCGATCCTTTTTTCTCTATAAGTTTCTCTGCATCTACGTCAGCCTGCAAAAGATACTTAATTTGGTTTAATGCCCGCAAAATGGCGTGAGCATCCTCACGTTTATCCACTTCTTGGGCGGCGGTATTCGCGAAAATCTCCATCTGGCGATCACGCAAATCTTGTAAGATGGCTAAGAAGTCATCGTTGCGCAGCAGCTCTTTAGCCCTGATTGCACGTTTCTTATAATCCATAGCCACCCATCATTTCCTCGTTATGCGGTCTAGGCGCGTTTTGCTCTGCCTTTACCGCTGCGACATCAATAGCTGATCCGTATTTGCCAAGTATCTCAGCAACCTTAACAGCCAAGTCTTGCACCATTTCATCGCGCGATAGATCGTCTTTCATCGCTAATTCGTGCATCTTAAACTGTTGGTCAGCTTGTGCTTTTTGTGCGTCTAGCTGCAACTTAGCCATATCCACTTGCATCTTGCCTTGAGCCTTCATTTGCTCCGCTGCCAAGAACGCTTGGTTAGGATCGCTTTGTGGCATACCTTGTTGTTGCGCTTGCATTGCAGCCTCTTGCTGTTTCTGTGCGATTAGCTGCTGCTCACTTTCAAACGTAACTGGCAAATAATAACGCTCTGCGTTTTTCAAGCCTACAGCCGCCAACATATCCGCAAGCGTATTACGCACATTCGTCATTGTCACCAACCCATTGTTCGGGCCGTATTGCTGCCACACGCTCATTTGCATCTGTAGGGTTTCACGCAAGACCGCAGCCTTTTCGTTTTCGCGCCCAGTGCCAACACCCACATTAACAATCAAATCCATGTCGGCATTCCAGACGCGCGGATCAACCGCAACGAACTGGTTATTTAGACGGATGATTTCTTCTTTGTCTGTGTTTTTGATGATCGTTGACGCAATCAGCTTAAACAGGCGTTTCATGCCGCCCTCCGCGAAGTTACGCGCAATCACCTCTGCCTGACCCGCAGCACCTTCCATAGTAGCTGCAACTGCCGTAGCCGTAGCACTTTGCAATACATCGGGATCAAGACCCTGTGCTGCTTTAGATACGCCAGTTTTGTTGTCTACCAACATATCAAAGTATTGTAGTGCAGGGAGCGTAGAACCCGCTGTGAAAGGCACAACTTGCTCACGAATGCTGCCAGATTGTTTAACACGAACAATGCGCCCGATCTCGTTATTCAAAAGATCGTCTACGGAAACCTGACCGTCTACGATTTCCAAGCCAGGGTTGTTTGTTAGTGCTACGTTATCAAGAACGCCGCGCAACATAGCTGTCGCTGCGTCCTGATCGTCCATAACAAGGTCAACAAGGCTGCGCCCAAAGAATGCGTGTGGCTCTGGATCACACTCAAACACCGCAAACGGCACTTCGTCCGCTAGTTCATAAGATAGCATCTTGTAGTTTGTGCCAGCCAAGATGAATTGGTAAAGTTGTGGAATGCCTGTGCCTTCCACGTCCACCTTCATATAAGCCTCAGTTACCACAACTTTCTTAGAAGTTGGGTCTGCGCTTTCGTCGTCATCTTCGTCTACTGCATAGCCACGGCGTTCATATTCTGCCTCTGCCTCAAACGTAGCCATAGAACCTTGCAGGCCAAACAACTCTTCTTCGTCATAACCCATTGCAATTAAGTCGCCTACGGTCATATCTGTGCGGTGGCCTATTACGAAGAAGTCATCAATAGAACGTGCGTTTCTATCTATGAAGAACTCCTCTGGCGGGATGCTTTCAATAAGAATATCCCCGTCAGGGATTTGGCGGCTAACCTTTGCATCGTGAATAGGACGCTCAATCTCAACGCCCATTTCATCAATCTCTATGCTTGCTGTTACCGTATGCTCTAGAACCTCAATATCATCAGGCTCCACCATATACTGGTATTCTTCGTCCGTTAGGCCAGTGACAGTGTAAATTTCGCTGCGGGTTTTATCCTCAAACATTACCTTGGCAATGCCTGCTTTCTTCACCATCGCATCCTGGAAAACGTCACTCAGCAAACGATAACCATTGTTCTGCATAAACTTGTAGTTTGCATAACGTGTCATTTGCTCTGCAACTTGCACGTCCTCTGGCATACGAGGCACAAACTCTACAGGGTTTTCTGTGCTTAGAAATACGCGCTGAATAGATGGTTTAATACCGCGAACAACGTCACGGCACTTTGTAGCAACAACCTTAGACCGACCATCCTCGTAGCCAATGTCGGTTTCGCCATCAAAGTAGCGTTGGGCTTTTAGCCTTGGCTCAGATATTTCAGCCTCAATAAAGTCCACAGCATCTTGCACAGCCTTTTGGATGATGCCTTCAACCGTCATTTCGTCCATTGGTTCAATGCGCATATCTGTTTCCTTATTGAGGTAGCATTTCTTGTGCTTGCGGTTGTAACGCGCCACGCGACATTAATGAAAGTGCGCCAGCGATTTCGTTTACCATCAGGTCGTTTTCTGCTTGAGTAACAATCTGACCGCGCTGCGCTTTATCAATTATTTCTATAATTTGACGCGCTTGTGGGCCTTTGGTTTCCGTTAAGGCTCTCGCAATATCCTCAAATATCTGCTGACGTTTTTGGTATGTATATTGATCGGTGCGACCTGTGATTGCCTTAACTAACTCTTTTGCTGAGTTTAGAGGCTCACCGCGCAAGAATTGTTCCAAGAAACCTTCGCTAGTCATATCTTCAATGTCGCGCTGAATTGCTAGGCGTTGCGCTGTTTTACTGTTGATCGCGGTAGCTGAACGAACCTTTGCAGTTTGTGCAACCTTATCAATTTCAGCAAGTAATTGTTCTGCCTCATCGCCCATAATGCGCATGATTTTCTTACGCGCTGCATCAGAACTTGTAAGGCGATAAAACGCATCTAATTGACGCGCAGCTAATTCTTGATCCGATGGAACCCCTTTTACGTTTTCAAGAACTGTGCGGATGTGTTGACGCATGCCTAGCTTTGCGGCCTCAATTTGTGCTTGGGAAGGCTGTGGGCCTAGTTCTTCTAACACGTCACCAATCTCTGTTTGGGGTTTTAGTGCTTCACGCCCTAGCTTAAATGCGTTCTGTTCAGCTATCTTTTCACCGCCTAGCTTAACTGCATCATCATACAGACGCGCACCAGTTTGTGGATCAACAACAGCTTCACCAATAGCACCGCGCAAGTCACGCGCCAAACCGCCATAAAGCAATGTTTCATCTGTTGCCTGTCCTAACGGCCCTCTGGCATTTTCAGCCAAGCTATTTAGACCACGCTTAATGTAATCTAGCTGAATGACATTTGGCATCTCGCTGAACGATACCTCACCATCATCGCCAATCGTGGCTTTGATCTGTTGGTTCTTTTTGCCCGCAGCCCGCATCATTGCATTAGCTTTTTTAATAGCTTGATCCATAATGCTAGGGTCAACGCGGTCTAAGACGGTTTCAATATTCATGCCTACCTGTGATGCATAATCAATGGGCTGTGCATATGCAGCATCATAAGCCTTTGTTCGCGCCGATGCAGTTTTAGCAGAAATCATATCTGCTGCTTGCGATGGCGTAAGAATGTCTGCGCCAAGGGTTGCATCTAGTTTTTGCGATAGACCAGTAGTTACTGCTTCTGCGCGTTCTTTCAAGGCGCGTTCTACTATCTGACCTTGCCCACCTGTTGACGCACTTGCATCTAACAACGCCTGTGCGGCAGGCCCAGCATCCGCAAGCATACCCACGTCACCCGCACGTTGTAGGTTTTGCACGGCAGTATCTATATCACCACCCGCGTCAAATGCGCTTTTAATAACTTCTGCCGCTTGCTTACTGATGCGCAACGCACTTGCGATCATTGGAATATCAGATCGTCTTATAATGTTTGCTACGTTACGGCCACCCGCTGCGACTAAAGGTGTTGCAGTGCCAATGGCACCACCAACAAGAACACCAGTTAAAGCACCCCGACCCGCACCTTCTAAACGCTCACCAGGCTGTGCTTCACCCGCACCCGACACCGCACCTGTTGCAGCACCCCCTGCGCTAGAAACCGCTGCACTGCGCATTGTTGACCCAACCAATCCAGATTTCCTTGTGCCGCCAAGCAAATTTGCAAGCTGTGGAAAACGTTTAAGAATAGCATAACCTTCAGCCAAACCTACGCCTAATTGTGCAAACAATGTCTCCGCTGGGCGCTCACTTGCCTGTGCTTTTTGGATAGCGCGTAATGCTTCGCCAGACTTGCCGCCAACAACACTGTCAACAAATTCATCTAGCCAACTACCCGCACCAAAACCCATAGCTTGTGATGCAGCTACAATCGGCCCTGTCGCACGACCAAATGGGCTTACACGTTCAGCCTCTTGCAATAGACCCTGTTGCGTCATGGACGTTGATAAGTCGCCTGCTGTTGCACCTTCTTTAAACGCTGCAACCTTTTTAGGATCGCTAGTGCTATATGAAGGTGAAACAATAATTTCTCGCCCATCAGGATACTTTAAGAGCGCACTGCCTTCCGCTTTATTGCGCATTTCTACAATCGGGGTCGTCGCTAAATTAATCTTTTTAGATTGGTCTAAAGCATCTTGTTCGGATGTTGCAACAATCCTTACAATCTTACCTGTTTCCCCAATGCGCACATAATATGGTTTACGATCAGCCATGCTTTAATCCACTATTGTGTTTTCTGATGTTGATGGTGGCGATGCAGGCTCATCGCCAGTAATTTGCTTTTGCAATTTTTCTAATTGTTGATTTGCGTATGCTGCACCCTCACCTGCTGATGCTTCCATTAAGCGAATTGCCAATTCACGGTTTGCACGTTTTTGTGCGATAATTGCTGGCGTGTCACCTGGTCGTGGGAAGTATTGCGCGTCAGCATTTTCAAATTCACTTTCAGCAATCGCTGCCCCAGACTCCTTGCGCAAGACAGCGTTGATAAAGTTGCGCTTTGCCTGATCGTAAGATTTATATTCTTCCGTTGTAAGGTAATTGCCCACCAATGGAATATTCTGCGCTATTCTTTGATAAAAATCAGTGCCTTCACGTTCCACCAAGTCCAAGATGTTTTGTGCCTGCTGCATACGACCACTATAAATTGTTGATGCGCTTTCGCTTTCCTTTAAATCTAGCTGCGATGGATCAAGGCCACTAATGGTTTCGTATTGACCAGTTGCAGGGTTAAACCTTGTCATGGAAGCTGTTCTAGGTGATTGGAAAACGACCTTGCCAGTGCGACGATCTACAAGCGTTTTGCCTACAACAACATAATCACCTGTTTTAGATTTGCGGAACGCCTCGTAAGCCTGCCCCGCTGGAACACCCGCACGAATGGCCTCTGCAAACACCTCACCACCTTCTTGCGAAGATAGCCAATCGGCAGTGCGGTTCCGTTGTTGCTGTTCTTCTTGTCTAACTATATCTTGCGCTGCAATTTCGCCAAGACGCTGACCAACGCTGCTGCGGCTAAATGCTGATAAAACCTGACGTGTGCGGGGATCGCGTAGAATGCCCATCAAGCCCCTTGGTTCTTGTTGCATCTGCTGCATTTGCTGTGCTGTAGGTTGCTGTCCGTCCATCTTCGGCCCCTTGTATCCAGCAAAGGCTTTTGCGCCCTGCGTCTCAAAAATATATTTGCCAATGCGATCTTGCGTGGCTTTGTCAAACTTTTGGCTAGGATCAATGCCTAGCTTTTTTACCGCATCGCGTAGTGTAGTCCCAACAACTTGGTATGCGCCCACTGGCGTAGCAACACCCATTTCTGGGTCTGGGCGTGTATTGGCAACAAACTGACCATACGCACCGCTTGGATTGGTAAAATCCAAAATATCAGCAATAGACATTTCAGAGACTTTTACGTCTGAGAAAATGCCGCCTGGCCTGTTTTGATAACCAAACAAAGCATTGTAATCACCGCCGCTTTCACCTGCGAAAATGCCCTGCTGTATTTCTTGCCACGTTGCCATTTATTACCCCTAAAAAGGCAGTCCTGGGATCATGCTAATACCGCTTAGAATATCAAACAAACCTGGCGATCCAGCTTGAGTTATTTTTGAGCCAGGTAAGCCGCCCAATATACCCGTTCCAGTTTGCAGTGCTTGCTGTGGGTAGCCTAGGTTAGCTAGTGTTTGCATACGAGCCGCATCAAGCATTTGTTGACGTTGCTGCTGCGCAAGTGCCGCTGCACGTTGCTGTTGTTCTAGACCGCGCATACCTTGTCCAAACATTGTTTGACCTAACCCAGACAAGCCCGCCGCACCACTTTGCTGATAACCTAAACCAGTGAATGCTGATTGAAGGTTAGCCATTCGTGCGGCTTGCTCTCGCGCTGCCGCTTGCTCTGCTGCTGAACGTTGTGCTGTCACGTCATACTGCGCTGCTTGCATTGCTTGATTAAATGCTTGTTGACGCTGTTGTGCCGCCATATCCGCCGCCATACGTCCATAGTCACCATAGGTTTGACCTTCTGCCAAGCCAAAACGAGCACCACCAAAAGCACCCGCGCGTGTTGCTTGCGCACCCAAAGCGTTTAATGCTTGTTCGCGTTGCCTTGCAATATCTGCCTCGCCACGCTGAATAACTTGCTCGGTGTAAGGCGACATATATTGTGAAACGTCCGTTTGTGCTAATGTAGGTGCTTGTGTTTGACCTACCGCTTGAACCGTAGGTGCTTGAAAGTCTGCCATCCTTCGGTAAACATCACCCGCTTGGGTTTGGTACTGTTGGGCTTGTCCAAATACGTTTGACCCGATCATAATTTAACCCTTTCCAAACAGACCGCCAAGGTCTTTCTTAATTTGCGATCCTGCATAACTTAAATCAGACTTTATTTTTTCAAAAATTGATTGCCCACCCATTGGGCTTTCATACTTACCAATTTGTCCTTTTGTATCTAATTTACTTGTTACGTTTGCCGCATATGGGCCAGTAGTTGGTCTTGTTTCTGGGTGCAACTTATAATGTAACTCAAGCGGATCATCGTCATCGCTTCTGCCGCCACCTCCAGTTGGTGCCACAGGCTGCGTAGCCATTGGATCAACATAACCATAAGAACGTTTACCAAACTCACCTGTAACAGGGTCCATGTAAAATGAACGCAAATAATCGTATTGCCCAGGGTAACGCTCTGCATAAGAGGTTTCCATTTGCTCTTGGAAAGGTTGGCTTGTGTAAACTTCCATCCCGCCGACTGTAGTTGTAGGCATAGAAGGGGGTGCGACAGCATCTAAACCCAATGAACTAAGCAAAGCGTTTGTGCCGCTGTATTGCGCTTCTGGTGCAACTGCCATGTATTGTGGTATATTTACTGCGCCCACTGAATACTGCTTCAGCATTTGGTCTAACAAAAAATCACGCGCACGTTTGGTTTGCGGATCAAGTTGTCCCGTTTGGTCTGGTGTGCCAAACAAAAAATCCATTATGCCCATTGTTTTACTCCGAAATCCTTAATGCTTTATAGCACATTTTCTTTTACTTGACACCCCTAGCCATGCATCCTCGTAATGTGAAGCGTTGTTGCGGGTGCCGCTGGGGAAAATGATGTTGCCGCAGACGCATCTAAAGTGCCTGACGTGCTATCTACCGCCCACATGACTTGCAAGTAATCATTAGCAGATACATCAAACTTTGCAGAACGTGAAACAACCACTGTCGCGTCATTCTGGTGCAGCGAGTAAATGATTGTGTTGTTGGTTGCGTCTGTGCCGTTTAAACGAGGCCAGAAATAAAACTTAACAGTGCTTGACGATGATGACGCAATCTGCGCTGAAAACATCACAAGATACTCACCCGCCTCGCTAAATACGATTTTGCTGTTATCTGTCGCATCCCGATCAATACCAACATTCCCGCTTGGTGCGTCATATGTGATTGCATAAGCTGTATTCGCCGCAGCCGCTGTTACGTCTGTTGTGCGGTAAAACGATGCATGACCATCCTCTAAGATAATCTGAACGAATGCACCGTCTTTAGATACAACGGGATACCCTGCATCTTCATCCCACAAAATAACGCCGTTCTCTGATGGGTTGTCAGTTGATGTTTTAAAATACAGACGCGGCAGTTGGCGGCGTAAATATATCTTAAAGTTTTCACCCCATTGCTTAATATTGTCGCCAATAGGTGGAAATACTGGTGCTGCCATTACCGCTTACCACCCTGCTTTGTTTCAAGGCGCATTGTTCCTAAATTCCACCTTGTAGGCGGCAAGACACTATCAACTTTCATTCTGATTTGTCTGCCCGTAAAACGTACTGATGTCGGCTTTGTTATGTCATATGGGCCATATTCGCGTTCTTCACCATTTGGATAAAAGCGCGTTTTAAATGTTAAATCTATTGCACCTTCTGGCTTATCATCTGAGATAACATCTGTTACTTGCATCACATTATCACCAACGCCAAGAGTTATTGCTCCTGTTTCCATAAAGGGCAAAGTGGGGTTGGAAATGGTGCCTGTCACTCTTTCTGCACTGTGTGTATCGCAACCTAATGTGACGCTAGCAGGGGCATCGTAAGGTACAGAGTAAGTAAGTTTGTAATCGTAGGTGCTTGTGCTGTTATTGTTTTCACCTTCAATTAGAACGTTATCTGCTTCGCCTAATTCTGTTGCACCGTCAAAAATAGCTAGATCGTGACCAACATTCTCTATGCTACCACAATTAAAAATGTACTTAACGCCACGCTCAAAAGTTAGGTCAGTCATAAAGTCATCATCAAAGTAATAACCTGATGTTCCTGTCACGAAATCGCCAAAACTCTTGTTATCACTGTACGTTTTCTTTGTGTTTTTTACTATGAAAGGAAGCATTACATCTTCTATGTAATCAACCATAGCATCAGTTAAACTAGCATCTCTTGCTTGGCCACCTTGCTTCCAATCAATATAAAACCCTAATGCATCTGCATCTGCGCTAGTAAGCGTTTGATCGTCAGTTATGTCACCCAGCAATCTTTCATTTATAAAGTTTTCAGCCCACCTTTCTAATGGGCCTGCCGTTCCATTTGCAGCACTCAACAAGTCATCTTGCATTTTGTAGTCGCCGTTTGTCTCTGTTGTAAACGTCAAACCCACTGTGCTTAAACCATGAATAAGATCGTATGACTTACCATCACCGTAAGTTAAACCAACCTCATGTTCATACACCTGACCTTGATCGTTTGCTAACATGGCATAGGGCCACACGCCCTTGGAAACACCAGAAGTGCGCGAAAGCGTACCAATAAGCCAATGGTTCGTCGCGTAGTTGTAAGCGACATATTTATCTATTTCGTTGGAGCTTTCTGAAGGATAATACCACCAAACTTCATTGTAT
>Ga0222718_10002653_pt1 | contig 15869 bp, 15 predicted proteins | sample C33_27DmetaG_FD_165045 | JGI IMG/M metagenome (GOLD analysis project Ga0222718, IMG submission 165045) | Estuarine water microbial communities from San Francisco Bay, California, United States - C33_27D | ecosystem: Environmental > Aquatic > Marine > Unclassified | place: USA: California... | reverse complement strand
ACGAGCCGGGGCGCGGCGGACGGGAACGAGATCAGCTCGCCTGGTCGAGCGCTTGGATCAGGGTGTTCCACGAGAGCGTGGCGCACTTGATCCGAACCGGGAACTTCACCACGCCCTGGAGCGCCTCTAGGTCGCCGAGGGAGATCTCGGTGTCGGTCGGCTCAGGCCCGTCTTCGGTGATGTCCATCATCGACTTGAACCGTCGGATGACCGCGCGAACCTCGTCGATCGGACGGCCGATGACCGCCTGGGTCATCATCGACGCTGAGCTCTGGGAGATCGAGCAACCCTGACCCGACACCTTCACGTCGCGGATGACGCCGTCGGCCACGTCGAGATAGAGCGTGATCTCATCCCCGCAAAGCGGGTTGTGGCCCTCGACGCTGATCGCAGGTTCGGGCAACTCGCCGCGATTGCGCGGGTTCTTGTAGTGGTCGAGGATGATCTCTCGGTAGAGGTCTTCGAGTCCGGGCATCGCAGTTACCTCAGGTCGGGTTAGAGGCCGAAGATATCCGAGGCACCGTCGAGGCCCTCGACGAGGGCATCGACATCGCTTCGGTCGTTGTAGACGTACAGGCTGGCGCGCACGGTCGCGTTGGCCCCGAGGAGCCGCATGAGTGGCTTCGCGCAGTGATGCCCGGCGCGCACGCACACGTTGCTCTCGTCGAGCACCTGCGACAAGTCGTGCGGATGGATGTCGCGGAAGGCGATGGACAGCACCCCGCCGCGTTGCTCAACGTTGTCGGTTCCGTGGATGACGACGTCGTCGCCATAGCGGCTCCGCAGGCTGTCGATCGCGTAGCGCGTGAGCGACATCTCGTGCTGACGGACATTCGCCATGCCGATCGACTCGAGGTAGTCGACCGCCGCGCCAAGACCGACCGCTTCGACGATGGCAGGGGTGCCAGCCTCGAACTTGGCGGGCACCGGCGCACAGGTGAATCCGTCGAGGCGGACGTCGTCGATCATGTTTCCGCCACCGAGGAACGGCGGGAGCAGATCGAGCTGCTCACTCGATCCCCACAGCACCCCGATACCGGAGGGGCCGAGCATCTTGTGTCCGGAGAACGCGACGAAGTCGGCTCCCCATGCCTGCACGTCGGTGATGCCGTGAGGCACCGACTGGCAGGCATCGATCATCACCATGCAGCCGGCGGCGCGCCCAGCGGCCACGAGTCGCTCGACTGGGTTTATGGTGCCGAGCACATTGCTCATGGCGGTGACCGAGAGCACGCGCGCCCCATCGAGCAATTCGGGCAGGCCGCTCAGGTCGAGCAGACCGTCATCGGTGAGGGGGATGAACCGCAGCTCGATACCCATCTCGGAGGCCAGCATCTGCCAGGGGACGATGTTGGCGTGGTGTTCCATGTGGGAGAGCACCACCGCGTCACCGGCGTGCAGATTGGCGCGGCTCCACGACTGCGCCACCATGTTCAGGGCCTCGGTCGCGTTGCGGGTGAACACGACCTCCTCGGGGCGAGCGGCGTTGATGAAGCGAGCGACCTTGGCGCGAGCTCCCTCGTAGGCGTCAGTCGCGGCAGCGGCGAGGCGATAGGCGCTGCGGTTGATCGGCGCGTACCCCTCGCGCATGAACGAGGCCATCGCCTCGATCACCGGTTCGGGTTTCTGAGAGGTGTTGGCCGAGTCGAGATAGACGATCGGGCGGCCGTCGATCTCGCGGCGCAGCACTGGGAAGTCGGCGCGGATGCGCTCCCAGTCGGGAGGGGCCACGGCCGCCGGGGTCACGCGGTCACACCCCCGCTCGGAACGACTCGTAGCCGGACCGCTCGAGCTCTTCGGCGAGTTCCATGCCTCCGGAGGTGATGATCCGACCGTCGACGAGGATGTGCACGTGGTCGGGACGGACCTCGTCGAGGAGGCGCTGGTAGTGGGTGATGAGCACGACACCCATTTCGGGTCGATCCTCTCGAACCTCGTGGATGCCTTTGGCGACGATGCGCAGCGCATCGATGTCGAGACCGGAGTCGGTCTCGTCAAGGATGGCGATCTCGGGCTCGAGGATGGCCATCTGCATCACCTCGTTGCGCTTCTTTTCGCCTCCGGAGAACCCCTCGTTGAGGTAGCGGTCGACGAAGGAGGAGTCCATGCCGAGGCGCTCCATCCATTCGATCGCGGCGAGACGGAGTTCGAGCACCGAGAGGTCGATGCCCTTGCGGGCCGAGAGCGCTTGACGGAGGAACTGGATGACCGACACCCCAGGGATCTCCTGCGGGTATTGGAAGGCAAGGAACATCCCGGCCCGCGCTCGCTCATCGGGGCTCCACTCGGAGATGTCCTCGCCACGGAGCGCCAGGGTTCCTGAGGTCACCTCGTATTCGGGGGAGCCGAGGAGCGTGTTGCCGAGGGTCGATTTACCCGAACCGTTCGGGCCCATGATCGCGTGGACCTCGCCGGCGCCGACCGTCAGGTCAAGTCCGCGGAGGATCTCGGCTGCCACGGGGGCGCCGGGTTCGGCGGTCGGCCGGGCATGGAGGCCGGTGACTTGGAAGAGGGGGGAACGATCGTCGTCCGACGGGCTCGACATGCCTCAGATCCTAGGAGTCGGCCAGATAATTAGCACTGTCCGGGTAGGGGAAATCAGGCGGGATCTGCGGCCAAGGCTCGCCACAACTCGGGGTAGGAGCGGTAGGCGTAGCCCTCGGAGATGTACCCCGAGTCGACCAGGGCGCGGTGGTATCGCGGCAGGCTGCGGAACGGCACTCCAGCATCGACGTGATGGGCGAGGTGGTACCCGAGCATGTAGGGGCCCATCAGGAAGCGGAACCAGAGCGCCTGGGTTGCGATGCAGTGCGTCGTGATCCGACGATCGTCGGATCCTTCGAGTCCACCGTGTTCGGCGATCGATCGCAGACGATTGATGACGCGCCACACCGTCAGGAACGGGAGGAACCAGAGCAGTGGGTACACGAGGGGTTGTCCGAGGGCGATCGAGACGGCCAAGAGCGCTGCTTGGACCGCCACGATGCTGAGCGCGGTACGCCGAGCCCGCCGGTCGCGATGACGCAGACCAGAGAACTGCGCTCGAAGGAGCCGTAGACCGGTCCGTCCGGTCAGGTCGCGAAGCAATTTGCGACGGAGGCTGGCTCGACCCACGGGATAGCCCTGGTAGAGCGGCAGATCGGGTTCGTCCGGACCGAACTCGCGCCGGTGGTGCGCCATATGGACCCGTCGGTAGGCATCGGTGGACACCCAGCCCGGATAGCCGAGCAGCCATCGTCCAACGAGGTCGTTCGCGCGGCGATTGGAGAACAGCAGTCGGTGCGCGGCTTCGTGCATGAGCGCAGCGAACTGCGCGTGGGCGCGACCCATCAGCAAGAAAGCGAGCGGCCAGGCCCACCAGCCGAGGGAGACCGCCAGCCAGAGCACCAGCAGGGTCTGCGCGTAGAGCCCGGCGATCGTGACGGCATTGCGAAGGTTCGGGATGCGACGCAGCGATGCGCGGAACTCAGGTGTCGGACGGCCGTCGGCGCGCACGAGTTCGGTCTCGCGACCCGGGGAAAGCGCCGAAGGGGAAGGGGTCATGCCACCGAGATGGACAGCCGATCCCTCCTGGAATGCGACCGAGGGCCCGTTCGACACCATGACCTCAGAGTACCGAGGCCCCGGCCGACCGTCAGGATTGTGGCGAGTGACCGTCGGCCCGGTCGTGATCACGAAGGTCGATTTTCCAGTCGCGGAACCTGTGGTGACGGGCCCCGCTCGGGCCGACCCCCTCTGCCGATCCGTCGGCATGGAGGTCCAACTCGAACTGGAGCCCGAAATCCTTGACGTGGCAGACCCAGTAGCGAGCCTTCGCGCCGGTGGCGGGTCCAGCGCGCCACAGCAGCCAAGGCCCGATACGACGCTTGTACTCGGCCTCAGGGGCACCGGGTAGATCTGAGCCAAGTTCGCGAAGCCGCACCGGTGCGGCTGTCCAGGCTCGAGCCGGGATGTTGCGATCCCTCACGGGGGTGTCGGGGAGGTCGTCAGTGTCGATTGGGGTCGCGTCGATCGGACGCTCGTCGTATCTCACCGGACCGATCTCACCAGACCGCGCGGCGACGGTCGCGGCTCACCATCCGCGATCCACCCACTCCTGAAGGTGAGGACGTTCCGCGCCGATGGTGGTGTCGAGTCCGTGGCCCGGCATGACGATCGTTTCGTCGGGGAGGGCGAAAAGCAGATCGTCGATCGACCGAATGATGGTGTCGAAGTCGCCGCCCTCGAATTTCGTGGCGCCGGGTCCCCCGGGGAACAGCGTGTCGCCCGAGAACAGCACGGGCGCATCAGCGAGCCGAAAGGAGATCGATCCGGGCGTGTGGCCGGGATTGTGGATGGCGTGGAGTCGAAGTCGTCCGAACTCGATCACCTCGGCGTCGTCGATGAGAACGTCGTAGCCCACCTCGCGGAGCATCGGCGCGTCGGCCGCCGTCACCGCCACCTCGTATCCGGCCTCGCGCATCTCTGTCACCGCGCCGATGTGGTCGAAGTGGCCATGGGTCTCGAGCACCCGACGCACTCCGAGTGTCGATGCGAGCTCGAGTAGGCGCTGGTGTTCGTTGGCCGCGTCGATCAGAACGGCCTCACCCGTGGCGCGGCATCTGACCACGAAGACGTTGTTGTCGTAGTCGCCGACCACCACCCGGTGGATCTCGGCGTCGGCGTTCGACCAGTGCAGCGTGGACATCGCGTCAGTCTCCCATCCGAGGTGTCCGCCCGCCACCGATCAGACCGAGGGCGACCAGAGCCGCAACCCGAGCGCCTCCGCGACCGACACCTGGGTCGGGTCATGGGTGGCCCAGGTGATGTCCCCTCCGAGCCGGAGCGCTGCGCTCAGGTGGATGGCGTCGCTCACCCGGACCGGTCGCTCCCGTAGGAGCGCGGCGGCCCGCTCCAGGCACTCCGCGTCGACGGGCACGACGAAGAGCTGATCCCAGAGCAGGCGCACTTCGTCCTCGAGGTCGCTCCGATCGATGGCGGAGTCGGTCAGGCGATCGATGCCCGCGATGGCCTCGGTGAGCGCGAGGGCGCTCGCCGAGACGACCTCGGCGCTCAAGAAGGCATCGAGGAGTCCGTTCCGATGCGGATGATCGACGCACAGCGAGAGGATCGCCGTGGAGTCGAGCGCGAGGCGGCTCATCCGCGGAGTTCCCGGAGGGCTCGGTCGAGGCGCGTGCCGCTCCAGATGGCCACGGGTCGGGGGGTGCGCCGCTCGCCCAGACGTCGGGGAGCGATGAGGGCGCCGCGGTGAAGCAGGGGGTCGAGGGCGCTCGGCGTGGCGTCGGCAGCGGGCGGTCCGAGCTCGGCGACCGGTCGACCACGGTCGGTGATGATGGTGCGATCACCGGAGCGCGCTCGCCGGATCGCCGCCGCGAGGTCGGCGCGCAGATCTCGGATGCCCACATGGGTGTACATAGGTGTACATGCTACGACTTGTCCGAGGTGGTCCCCACTGCCAGAATTCCGGCATGAACTTTGCCTTCACCGAAGAACAGGACGAACTGCGCAGCACCATCCGCGCCTTTATGGAAGCCAAGAGCTCCGAGGAGGCCGTTCGCGAGCAGATGGAGACCGACGCCGGCTACGACGCCGATGTCTGGACCCAGATGGCCGAGCAGATGGGCCTTCAGGGTCTGCACATCCCCGAGGAGTACGGCGGGTCGGGCTTCGGATACGTCGAGCTCGGCATCGTGCTCGAAGAGATGGGCCGCGCGCTGCTCTGCGCTCCGTTCTTCTCCTCGGTCGTGCTCGCTGCCAACACCCTCATCCATTCCGGTGACGACGCCGCCAAGGCGGCGCACCTGCCCGGTATCGCGGCCGGCTCCACGATCGCCACCCTGGCCTTCACCGAGCCCTCGGGTGGCTGGGACGAGAGCGGCATCACGATGGAGGCCACGGCATCCGGCGACGGCTACACCCTGACCGGCACCAAGTCGTACGTTCTCGACGGCCACACCGCGGACCTCATCATCGTGGCGGCACGCACATCGGCCGGCGTCAGCCTCTTCGCCGTCGATGGTGGAGCCTCCGGACTCGAGCGCACCGCGCTCGCCACCATGGACCAAACCCGCAAGCAGGCCCGCCTCGAGTTCTCCTCGACGCCCGCCACGCTGATCGGCGCCGACGGCACCGGCTGGCAGGTCCTCGAGACTGTGCTCGACCTCGCCGCGGTCGGCCTCGCCGCTGAGCAGGTCGGTGGCGCCCAACTCGTGCTCGAGATGGCCGTTCAGTACGCCAAGGATCGCGTGCAGTTCGGTCGGCCGATCGGTTCGTTCCAGGCCATCAAGCACAAGTGCGCCGACATGCTGCTCGAGGTCGAGTCGGCAAAGAGTGCGGCCTACTACGGCCTGTGGTGCGCCAGTGAGATGAACGAGGAGTTGCCCTCGGTCGCCTCGCTCGCCAAGGCCTACTGCTCGGAGGCGTACTTCCACGCGACCGCCGAGAACATCCAGATCCACGGCGGCATCGGCTTCACCTGGGAACACCCCGCACACCTGTACTTCAAGCGGGCCAAGTCCTCCGAGCTGCTCTTCGGCGATCCGACCTACCATCGCGAGGTACTCGCCCAGCGCATCGGCATCTGAGCGCTGGAATCCGGAGGCCACCATGGAGACCTCCACGCTCCTTGCCTCGATAGCAGCAGCGCTGATCACGTTCGTGATCGCAACGGTGGCGATCGGACGAGAGTCGCACCGGCTCGACGGCATCGCTCCTCGGGCCGTGTACCGGCTCGATGAGGCGGTCGACTTCGTCTGCGATCGGCTGCCGCCATCGAGCCAGGCCCGACTCACGCCGGCCGAGGTCGAGCGGTTGCTCATCGCCCACATGGGCTGGCTTCACGAGCGCGGGCTTCAACCGGATCGGGTGGTCGACCGCGCCCAAGACATCGACGAGACCGTCCTCGTCGACGAGACCACACTGATCGCCCACCTGCTCGCCGTGGCCGCCGACGACGGCGTCGAGCTCCTCGACGATGTCGATGCGGTTGAGGTGGTCTCGGCTCACCTGGCCTACTTCGACGCCATCGGCGCCGTCGGCCCGACCGCAGCCCCCGACGACGTCATCGGCGAGTAGCGTCTTCGCCCATGGAACGCCCGTCACGGTTCGAGCACACGCGGTTCCTCGGAGACAAGCGGACCCAGATCGTCTACGACCTCGACGAGTGGACCGACCCCACGATCATCGACGACATCGTGGAATCCGAGGTTGGCATCTGCTTCGCGCCGGACACCCTCGCCGAGGCGCGGAACCGCGGCTACACCGCGGCCCGGCCGGGGATGCGTCGGCGGCACCGCCGTCCTCGAGCCTGAGAGCTGGGTCAAGGTGGACTCGACGTTCGCGAGCGGCCACGAGCGACTCTCCTGCCATCTCTCTGTGCCGGCGGGCCTCGACGGTCCAGTCCCGGGTCTGGTGCTCTGCCATGGCTTCCCCATCGGGCCGATTGACGCGCGGCGCTCAGCGGGCACCTTTCCCGAACTGATCGACCGGCTCACCAACGAGGTCGGCTACGCAGCGCTCACCTTCACCTTCAGTGGGTGTGGTGACTCGACCGGCGACTTCTCGCTGCAGGGCTGGATGGACGACCTCCGCAACGCGATCGACCACCTCGGACGCGAGGTGGACCTCAGCGGAGTGGTGCTCATCGGCGCCAACACCGGCGGATCGATCGCCATCTGCGCTGCAGCCGATGACCCCCGGGTGATCGCGGCGGCCCTCCTGTCACCACGGGCCGATTTCGATGACTGGGCGGAGCACCCTCGAAGGTTCCTCGAGCACGCTCGCGACATCGGAGCGGTTCGGACACCCGGATACCCGACCTCGATGGAGGACTGGTCGCGGGCCTTCCGCCGCTTCCGGCCGGTTGCATCGGCGCGACGGTTCGCGCCGCGCCCCCTGCTCGTGCTCCACGGTGAGGACGACGAGAGCGTGCCGGTCTCCGACGCGCGACAGCTCGCGCAGGCCCACGGAGAAGCGGAACTCAACGTGCTCGCAGGAGCAGGTCACCGTCTTCGTCACGACCCGAGGGCCATCGCGATCCTGAGCGGTTGGCTCGACCGGGTGCGGCCCGACTGAGCTCCGATCAGACGACGAACGGGTCGACGGCGTCAGGGTCGATCTCGTAACGCGCGATCGCGTCCGCGACCAGTGAGCGGTCCACCTCGCCCAGATCGGCGAGCCCCTCAAGGGTCGAGACGACCACATGTCCGCAATCCACCTCGAAGTGCCGGCGCAACGACTCCCGAGTGTCGCTTCGCCCCATGCCGTCCGTGCCGAGCACCTTGAAGGGTCGACCGGCGGGGACGTAACGCCCCACCTGTTCGGGGACCGCGCACATGAAGTCGGTGACGGCGGTGATCGGGCCGGCTGACTCCGAGAGCAGCGAGGTCACCAGGGGCACGCGGCGATCAGCCGAGGGATGCAACCGGTTGAACCGCTCGGCGGCCATCGCCTCCTCGCGGAGCCGCTTGTAGTTGGTGACCGACCAAAGTTCGGCGCCGACGTCGTAATGCGCCGCGAGTTCCTCGACCGCTTTCCGTGCGGCTGAGTGGGCGACTCCGGAGAACAGGATCGTCGCCCGCCTCGATGGACCGTCGGGTGCCGCGGCGAACCGGTACATGCCGCGGACCGCACCCGAGCGGAACTCGTCGGCGAGCGCCGGGTCGGCGGGGAGCGCGGGCATCGGGTAGTTCTCGTTGTAGAGCGTCAGGTAGTAGATGACATCGCGTTCCGACTCGGGGGAGTCTGGGCCGTACATCTGCTCGATGCCTGCGCGCACGATCGCGCCGACCTCGAACGCGAAGGCCGGATCGAAGGCCTGCACCGTTGGCACGGTCGACGCGAGGACGAGCGAGTGGCCGTCCTGGTGCTGCAAGCCCTCCCCGAGCAAGGTGGTGCGTCCAGCGGTCGCTCCCATCAGGAATCCGCGGGCGCGGATGTCGGCTGCCTGCCAGATGAGGTCACCGGTTCGCTGGAAGCCGAACATCGAATAGAAGGTGTAGAACGGAATCATCGGCACGCCGCGCGTCGCGTAGCTGGTGCCCGCCGCGATGAAGCTCGCCATCGATCCCGACTCGGTGATGCCCTCCTCGAGGATTTGGCCGTCGGAGTCCTCGGAGTACGACAGCAACAGGTCGTGGTCAACCGGTTCGTACTTCTGACCTTGAGAGGCGTAGATCTCGAGTTCCCGGAAGAGCGAGTCCATGCCGAAAGTGCGTGCTTCGTCGGGGATGATCGGCACGATGCGTCGCCCGATCCCCTCATCGCGGCAGAGGCTGCGCAGCAGCCGTGTGAAGCCCATCGTCGTGCTGACCGCCATATCTCCGGAGCCGGCGTCCATCTCGGAGAAGGTCTCGGGAATCGGCATCGTGATCGGTCGCCGGACCGTCGTGGTTCGACGGGGGAGCACGCCGCCGAGGCTCTTGCGGCGCTCCATCATGTACTGGTACTCGATCGAGTCCTCCGAGGGCCGGAAGTACGGCGGATCGTCGGCGGTGATTGAGGTCTCGGGAATTTCCTCGTGGAGGTGGAGACGATCGCGGAGCTCGAGCAACTGCTGCTCGGTCATCTTCTTGATCGAGTGGGTGGCGTTCCTCCCCTCGAAGCCCGGCCCGAGCGTCCATCCCTTGACGGTCTTGGCGAGGATGACCGTCGGACGACCCGAGCCGAGGTTCTCGACCGCCGCGCGGTAGGCCGCGTAGAGCTTGGTGTAGTCATGACCACCGCGGGGCAGGTTGCGCAATTCGTCGTCGTTGAGGTGCGACACCATCTGACGGAGGCGCGGATCGGGTCCGAAGAAGTTCTCGCGGATGTAGTTGCCGCTCTCCACGGCGTACCGCTGGAACTCACCGTCGACGGTGGTGTTCATCTGGTTGAGGAGCACGCCGTCTTTGTCTTGGGCGAGGAGTTCGTCCCACTTCGAGCCCCAGATGACCTTGATCACGTTCCAGCCCGCACCTCGGAACACGGCCTCGAGCTCCTGGATGACCTTGCCGTTGCCGCGTACTGGGCCGTCGAGTCGCTGCAGGTTGCAGTTGACCACGAACACGAGGTTGTCGAGGTGCTCGCGCGCGGCGAGGGAGATCGCGCCGAGAGTCTCGGGCTCGTCGCACTCACCGTCACCGAGGAACGCCCAGACGCGGCTGTTCGCGGTGTCGTCGAGTTGACGGTTGGAGAGATAGCGGTTGAAGCGGGCGTGGTAGAGGGCCGTGATCGGACCGAGTCCCATCGAGACGGTGGGGAACTCCCAGAAGTCAGGCATGAGCCGTGGATGCGGGTAACTCGAGAGCCCGCGACCGCCGCGACCGATCTCGCGGCGGAAGTGGTCGAGGTCGTCGGTGGTGAGACGGCCCTCCAAGAACGCGCGCGCGTACACCCCCGGGGCCGCGTGGCCCTGGAAGTAGACATGGTCGCCCATGCCATCGGAGTCCTTTCCGCGGAAGAAGTGGTTGAAGCCGATCTCGTAGAGCGAGGCTGATGAGGCGAAGGTCGAGAGGTGCCCGCCGATGCCGTCGGCGCGCTTGTTGGCCTTGACCACCATGATCGCCGCGTTCCATCGGATGAAGGCCCGAATTCGGCGCTCGATGTGCTCGTCACCGGGGAACCACGGCTCTTGCTCGCGAGGGATCGTGTTCACGTACGGGGTGGACACGGTGGCGGGGAAGCTCACCTGACGCGCGTTGGCGTGGCTGAGCAGTCGCGACAGCAGGAATCGGGCCCGCGTCTTGCCATGGGTGTCGACCACCGCGTCGAGCGAGTCAAGCCATTCCTCGGTCTCACCGGGGTCGGTGTCGGGGAGCTGATGGACGTACCCGTCGAAGATCATGAGGTCATTCTCGCATGGTTACCGCCGGGTACCCGTCCGAGTGTCGACGTGCCCTTCGACACGTTGTCGGGTCCACCGACGTCTCGGGCGCCCGTGTCATGCTCGGCGGATGGCCGCGACCGACCGCATCGTCGTCTACACCGATGGTGCTTGCTCGGGGAATCCAGGGCCGGGAGGTTGGGCCTGGGCGATCGCCCCTGACGGCCAGAGGTCGGGTTCAGGGGGGGAGACCTCGACGACCAACCAGCGGATGGAGCTCATGGCGGTGCTCGAGGCGGTGCGGTCACTCGCCGACGAAGTGGTGGAGATACACGTCGTGAGCGATTCGACCTACGTCGTGAACTGCTTCCGCGATGGCTGGTGGGTGCGGTGGAGGCGCAACGGTTGGCGAAACTCGCAGCGTCAGCCGGTGGCGAACGTCGACCTGTGGGAGCCGCTCGTCGATCTGGTGGAGCGCCACGCCGTCACCTTTGAGTGGGTCAAGGGACACAGTGGCGATCCGATGAACGATCGGGTCGACGCCCTCGCGGTGGCCGCGGTTCCGAGGCTCTGAGCGCACCCTCGGGGTGACGCCGAAATCGAACACCCGTTCACTACGGTTCGCTGTGATGTCCCCTCGACGCTCCCCCCTTCGCCGTCGAGCGATCCTGCTCGCCGCGGTCGTTGCCGTCGGCTCGTCGCTCGTTGTCGCGCCGGCCTCGCCGGTCGCGGCCAACCCGAACTCGACCGCTGAGGTCATCGCCTATCTCGTCGAGGGCACCGGAGATGGACACGGCCGCGGAATGAGCCAGTGGGGGGCCTATGGCTGGGCGGTCGACCAGGGATGGTCCTGGGAGCAGATCCTCGACCACTACTACGGGGGCACCGAGCTCGGTTCGGTCGACCCGGCCCGTCGCATCACGGTCCGCCTCACCGAATGGGATGGCGCATCCGTCTTCGGGGTGGTATCCGCCACCTCCTCGGCGCGGTGGAGCTCTCCGGCGCACTCGGCCTCAACAGCCCATCCCGCCATTCGTATCGTCGAGGCGGCGCCTAACTCGTTCACGATCTCGGTGGCCGCCGCGCCGCAGTGCATCGGCGCCTCCACGCTGACCGTGCCCGACGGCCCAGTCTCGGTCGGGTCAACGGCGGAGGAGGAGGTCGAGCGGATCCAGACCTTCCTCACCGCGGTCGGCTTCGATCCGCGCGGTATCGATGGTGATTTCGGGCCGCTCACCGAGTCGGCCGTTCGAGCGTTCCAGATCGCCAACGGTCTGCCGACCGACGGGGTCTGGGACATCGACGACGCGACGGCGGCAAGGGTGATCATCGGCAACTCGACCTCCGATGAGGGGTGGACCGAGGTCGCCTCCGGGGTTCCGGGCCCGGTCGTGTTGAGCACCGACGTCAACGAGTCGAGCGCTGCGGCCGGTGAGGTGCTCGGGCTCTGCGAGGCGAGCGGGCGAGTCGTGCATTACCGGGGCGCGCTGCGCTTCCTGCACAACGACGTCGGCAACCGCGTCGTCAACGATGTCGGTGTCGAGAACTACCTGCGCGGTGTCGTGCCGCGGGAGGTGTCGCCCTCATGGGGTGATCGCGGTGACGGCCGCGGCATGAACACTCTTCGGGCCCAGGCGGTCGCCGCGCGCGGCTACGGGCTCGAGCAGACTCGATACGTCTACGCGCAGACCTGCGACACCATGGCCTGCCAGGTGTATGGCGGGGCAGCCACCCGCGCGAACGTCGGAGCGGGCGCGCAGTCCGTCGAGGCCTCCCAGACCGACCGGGCGATTGCCGACACCGCGGGTCGGGTGAGGGTGTGGGCCGCGGGCAACCCCCACGGCATCGCCCCGGGCACGATCGCCTCCACCGAGTTCTCGGCGTCGAACGGACCGCAGACGGCCGGAGGAGCCTTCCCGAGCATCGCTGATCCCGCCGACGCCACCGCTTTGAACCCGAGCCACCGATGGACGCGGGTGATCTCGACCGCAGCACTTCGCTCGGCCTACAGCGGCGCCGAGCCCGGTCGCGTCACCACCGTCGTCGATCCCGCCTCGCCCTATCAGGGCATCTACGCGAACCGAGTTCGACTCGACGACGGCGCGCACGTGTCCGCCTGGTCGTTCCGCGGCCAGTTCGACCTGCCCTCTCCGGGTTTCACGCTGACGCCGGTCACCCGCGGCGTCGCGGTCGATCAATCTCTGTTCTTCATCGGCGACTCGGTTGGAGCGAGCATCGCGACCGAGTTACCCGCGCTCATGTCGGGGGTCTTCACCTCGTACACCCACGACGCCCTGTCGAGTCGGCGCACCGCGGGTGGATCTGTGGTGCCCGATGGAGTCGGGGCGGCCGCCTCGGTTCCCGGCGGCACCGACATCGTCGTGGTGGAGCTCGGCTACAACGATGATCCCGATGCGCTCGCCGGCCGTATCGATCAGGTCATGGCGACCCTGTCCGCTCGCGGTGTCGGCGTGGTCATCTGGACGACGATGTCAGAGCGACGCCAGGCCAACGGCGTGTCTCGTTACGCCCCGGCCAACGCGGCTCTCGAGAGCGCGCGCGGTCGTTGGTCCAACCTGATCGTCGTCGATTGGGCGGCGGCGAGCGACGACGCCGAGGCTGATCGCTGGTACTCCGATGGCGTGCACCTCACCTCCACCGGTCAAGCCGAGTTCGCCCTGTGGCTCCGCTCGCGCATCCTCGAGGTCACGGACCCCGCCTACATCGCAGTGGGTGAGTTGGAGCAGATGGTCCCGGTGACACCGGCGCGGCTCCTCGACACGCGCACGGGCGCCGGGGTCTCTTCGGTGGGCAAGGTCAACAACGGCACCATCGAGGTTCAGGTGCTCGGCGAGGGTGGCGTCCCCGGCACGGCGGTCTCAGCGGTCGCGCTGAACGTGACAGCGGTCGAGGCGGCCACCGATCAGTCCGGCGGCTACCTCACCGTCTTCCCTTGTGGAACGCGGCCGAACGCGAGCAACCTCAACTTCCGGTCCGGTCAGACCATCGCCAACTCGGTGATCGCGCCCGTGTCCGAGCGGGGCACCGTCTGCTTCTATGTGCGCGGCGCCGCCCACCTGCTCGCCGACGTGTCCGCCTACTTCCCAAGCTCAACAGATTTCGTCGCCTTGAATCCGGGCCGGGTGCTCGACACCAGAACGGGTAACGGCGCTCCTGTCGGGACCGTTACCGATGCCACGATCGAGGTTCCCGTCCTCGGGCGAGCCGGACTCCCCGGAGCCGGAGTCGCCGCGGTGGCGCTCAACCTGACGGTCGATCAGGCGAGGAGTGGGCCGGGTGGAGGCTTCGTGACGGTGTTCCCGTGCGGAACGCGACCTAACTCGAGCAACCTGAACTTCACGACCGGTCGGACGATTGCCAACGCGGTCATCGCCCCGGTGTCGGCCTCGGGAACGGTTTGCATCTATGTCTCCGGGGGAGCGCACCTGATCGCCGATGTATCGGGCTTCTTCCCCGACGGCGCCGACTACACCCCGCTGGCGCCAGTGCGCGTGGTCGACACTCGGGCCACCGGTCGCGTCGGCGCCACCGACGGCAGCGGCGGCCCGCTCGAGGTCGATCTCAGCGGGTTGCCCGGGGTGGACACCTCTCGAATGCTCGCGGCCTCATTGAACATCACCGTCGTGAACTCGCGCACTAGCTCCGCCGGCGGGTACGTCACCGTGTACCCGTGCCGGGTCCGTCCGAATGCGAGCAACGTCAACTTCGTGACCGGTCTCACCATCGCCAATGGCGTGATCGCGCCGGTCAGCCGCTTCGGCAAGGTCTGCATCTACGTGTACGGCGAGGCCGATCTCCTTGTCGACGTCAACGGCGTTGTCTCCTACTGACCTCGTCTCCGACGGTCCCCGCTGACGACGCCTTGGTAGGTGATCGATCGGTGATCGATCACGTGTGAGCGTCGCCTATGGTGCGCGCATGGATATCAACGGAGTCAGCGCAATCGTCACCGGTGGAGCCTCGGGCATCGGCGCCGCCGCAGCTCGGCAACTCGCCGCCAAGGGAGCCAAGGTCGTGGTGGCCGACTTGCAGGAGGAAGCCGGACGCGCCGTTGCCGACGAGATCGGCGGGGCGTTTTGCAAAGTCGACGTGACGTCCACCGACGACATCGTCAACGCGGTCGAGATGGCGACCTCGATGGGGCCGCTCCGCGTGCTCGTCAACTCCGCCGGTATCGGTTGGGCGCAGCGCACCGTCGGCAAGGACGGCTCATACGACTCGGCGGCGAATCTGGATGCCTTCAAGAAGGTCATCGCCATCAACCTCGTGGGCACCTTCGATTGCATCCGGCTCGCCGCCACCGCGATGAGCCGCACCGAGCCAGACGAGTTCGGTGAGCGTGGCGCGATCGTCAATCTCGCCTCTGTCGCCGCCTTCGACGGTCAGATCGGCCAAGCCTCCTACTCGGCCTCCAAAGGCGGTGTCGTCGGTATGACCCTCCCGATCGCCCGAGACCTTGCGGCGGTCGGCGTGCGCGTCAACACCGTCGCCCCCGGACTCATCGACACGCCGATCTACGGCGAGGGTGAGGCGAGTGAGGCGTTCAAGGACAATCTGAAGAAGGGTGTGCTCTTCCCGCAGCGGCTCGGTGCCCCGGGCGAGCTGGCTTCGATGGTGGTGGAGTGCGTGACCAATAGCTACATGAACGCCGAGACGATCCGCGTCGACGGCGGCATTCGCATGCAGCCGAAGTGATCGCGCTGAGCGACGTCAGGTCGTGTAGTCGGCGTTGATCCGCACGTAGCCATCGGTCAGATCGCAACCCCAGACCGTGCCACGAGCCTGCCCGGTGCCCAGGCTGACATGAATGAGCACCTCGTCGCCGCGGAGGTAGTTCGAGAGCCGCGCGAGTTCTTCAGGTCCCACCTGGCTTGGGAAGACCTCCTCGGATCCGAATCGGATGACCACCCGATCGGGGTCAATATCGGTCTCGTCGCTGCACTTGCCGATCGCCATCGCCACCCGTCCCCAGTTGGGGTCGGCCCCGTGCACGGCGGTCTTGACGAGCGGAGAGTTGACGATGCTCTTCGCCACCAGACGCGCCTGA
>Ga0222718_10002652_pt1 | contig 15870 bp, 34 predicted proteins | sample C33_27DmetaG_FD_165045 | JGI IMG/M metagenome (GOLD analysis project Ga0222718, IMG submission 165045) | Estuarine water microbial communities from San Francisco Bay, California, United States - C33_27D | ecosystem: Environmental > Aquatic > Marine > Unclassified | place: USA: California... | reverse complement strand
ATAAGGGATAGTTCTCCTTCTGTCACCATTATAATGCACTTTTATTCTTAGCTGATTGTAATGTCTTGCCTGCCTGTGACCATTGTAATTCTGCTGGTGATTTCCATCTGTCTGTAATTTCTGCTGGCGTTCCTGCTGGCCATTGATCTGGTGCTTTCCATGTGTCATTCATTCTAGCCATTTCATCAGGCCATAGATTGATTGATATAGGTTGTTTAAAGTTCTGATACCATTTATTTCTACCAGGGTCTCCTTGTCCTGCTTCACCCTTACTCATTGTTTCCTTATCCAAGTCTTCTAGTCCGAGTATGTCTCTGATACCTGACTCATCTATTAATCCCATTTGGGCCATTTGTGTCAATACACCAAACATATCTGGTGTGATTAATGTTACAAGTCTTGGTTTGTTAAATGCAAATTTAATCTTAATTGGAATGTCTCTTGCATTGTCTGTATTAAACAAACAAGCTAAGATAACATCGTAGAATTGTTTTTCTAATGTTCTTTCTAGTATTTGTCTTTCTGGTCTGATCTCTTGATTAAGGTATGCGTCAATCTCTTCAATATTTGCATTACCACCAAGTTTACCAATGTCACCCTCTGCTAACATGAATCCTGGAAGGCCGTATGCTGTAATAATTGCTTTAATTAAACCTGTTCTAATAACTTCTAAGCCACCAATGTCTGAGTTAGGTGGTGTATTTAATACTGTAACACCTGGGTCATCTGGGCCACTTGGGCCTGTAACTGCTATGCTTTGTCCTTTGGAATCGTTTGCTTTAAGTAAGAACTCATTAAGTATTCCATCCTCGTTTCCAAATTCTTGTGGTGGTATTGGTACAGAGAATATTGGTGGTTTATACCATGCACTCTCTGCTGCCCTTTCGTAATCTTGGTTAAGTATAATGTTTAATGTGTTTGCTTCGTCTGCAATTCTTGCTACCTTTGAATCACCGTAATAGTCTGAGAATAACTCATTGTTGAATCCATGCATGATGTATATCATTCTGTTCTTTGGTAATACATTATCTCTTGTTGGTGAACGTACACCGATAATTCTAACTCCTTCTAACTCTGATGTATTCTCATTAATAACTGGTCTTTCTGTAAACTCTGGTCTGATTAGTCTGATTTGTTCGGGCATGGCAAACTTGCCTTCCTCGTCTGTCTCCAATGGTGTTAGGGCCAATACACATCGGCCTTGCTCTAAACTTGTAAAGTATGCGTTAAAGACATTAGATGATAAATCCATATCAATGGCCATCTTGTCTATCTTATCTAAAATTTGCTCTGGTGTCATTTCCTTATTCCAATATGGCACGTATATACTGGTTGATTTTTGCCAGTTGTCCAGTTGTTCGTCTGGTACTTCTTCCTCTCCTCTTGGTACTATCTCTGTTGTATAGCCTTGGCCTGCACAGAAGGTTGAATGTATTCTGCTTGCACGATAAACATAAGGATTATTCATAGCACTTCTAAATGCCTTTCTCTCAGTTGATTTGTATGGGTCAACTGCTGCAAAAACCTGAATACCTTGAAATTCTGATTGCTCCCCTTGTAGTTTCTTCCAGGAGTTATTCTTATTTATAGTCCTATTGGCACTGTACTTGTCTGTGGCCATTCTAGGAATAGCCTTATCCTTAGTCTTCTTGGCTGCCATATTTATATATTAAGTTGTTCCGACTAATTAAGGTTTATAATTGAGCACCCATCACTGGTACAGGTAGAAACTGTAGTAGTTAGATTGATGGTATCTGCAAATGCGTGACATGAACACTTACATGGTTCCTTGTGAGACCCATTGGCCTGTGCCACATGGATATCTTTGCATCTGTCACACATAATCATAATTGAACCATATCAGTTAAAAAGTTTTACTGTAATATCCATTTAAGTATATCTATCTGTGCTTGCTTCATAGCGTGATTCATATCATCAGGCTCTATTCTGTCTCCTACTGCCTGAACTGTTTCAAGGTCATTGAGCAATACTATTATTTGTTCCTCAGTCATCATCTTTTTTCATTTCCTCATATTCTTTTATTAAGTGTGTTATCTGGTCTATTGAGTCATGTAACAACTCAATAACATAATCTGCCTTTAGGCCATTTTTTGTCAAAAATAGATATGTTGAAACTGCTACTATTGCAAATTCTCTTGATGCTTCATCTATTGGGTTAGGTTCTTTGTCTTTTTCCATGAGAGTATTACGCTAATGTTTGTTATAAGTCATTCTATATAACTAAATTGATTTAAGTTGTCTTTCTATTTCCATGTCTGCCAACTGGTCTAACGGTTGTCTCTTTATATTCATCTTGGCCACTGTGGGTCTAGGTATTCCAGCCAAACTATATGATGCAACTGAGCAAGCATAGCATAAGGCCCAGAACCTATCATCGTGAAATCCTGTTGGGTGTTGGTATAACACATTACCTGCATCTGATATTTTCTTCTCCTGTTCAAGTATCTCTCTGAACAGATCCTTATCGTGCACCTCTAGTTTCTCCTGTGTAAACAGACCCTTGACTAATCCTATCATGGCCAGTTTGTTTGTCTGTGATGATATGATGTCTCTTAACGGTACTTCCTTGGAGAATAGTTGTCTTGCTCCGTCACCTATGCCAAGCCTATCATATCCAACTGCCTTCATCTTTTCTATGTGCTGTATCTTTAGCATATCTGCTGCAACCTTGTCTAATGATATATGTGGCCATACCTTTTGGCCCACTTGTTCTAATACACCATCTTCCAGTTTTAATACAATTAATGCAGAGTTATCTACCCTCATGGCCATATCAAGGCCACCAAACTTTACGGTCATCCTATTCCTGGTATATCCTTTGTTTTGTTATCTTTGAGTAATTCTTCCACTGTCTCTTTAATTACCTCTTCATTCAATGATGCCTTTACTGCTTCAAGTATAAATAATGATTCGAATCTGCTTAGCTTCTCAGATACGAATGAGTCTAGTATAGATTTAGTTAATGTAAGTAATCTGTGCTCTTCATCCATGTTCTTTATATACTGTCATCTTATATATCTCTATCATTATCCCACATTCTAAATTTCTTATTACTAAAATTCCTTACAAATATCTTGCCACAATGACATAAAATATTATTGTGTCTGTCTATATGTATAGTGTGCTCATGCATGAAACATTAACTCCTCTTTGTATGTTAGACCTTTTTCTTTGCATGGACAGTCTTCTGCTTTATTGCTTCCACCACACCAACCAACACCGTCATCGCAACCATGTTCAAGCATACCATGGCCACATATAAGACACTTGCCATTATTCACCATGACACTCACACTCACAAAATGGCAGGCCACCGTATTTCTTTGGACAGGTGTCATGCATATCGTTTTTACAGGCTGGGTATATCATTCTGCTTCAGCTATTAATATTTCGAGGTCTTTAATCATAAATTGTAATACGGATTTAATGTAAGGCTTGTCGGTCTTTTGTAAAAAGTATTCATACTCTGTCTTATGTTTTATAAGGTCTTCCTTGCTGCATGACCAGGTGTACATTAGATAGACTCCACAGCATCTTTGGATGCTATATGATTTGCGTATGCTGCTTGACATATATCTAATTTTTGGGATAGTAATTGGTTCTGTTGGGCCATCTTTGCGATAAACCTACATAACTCGTTTTTAGATAAATCACCTAATTTAATTAGGCCTTTCTTGTCATGTTGGAATGGTATTTGTTTAGCGTTCATCCATGACCAATTCCTTCAATAAGTTCTTTGTATTCTTTATACTCTTTAATAATTTCTTCAAAAGTCTTCACACCTATTATACACACTTATTTAATTTAAACATATCTAATTGGGCCATGTCCTTTGATATTTTACTGGAAAACGTTTTGCTTCACAACCACCATAAGAACAGAACCAGTGGCCATCTTTGTGGTGCACCCAGTAATGTTGTTTATGTGGTGTCAATCTCTATCACTCCAGTTTGGTGTATAGTCTTCTTCCAACCATTCTTTTATGGTATCTACTAGGCCAGGTGTTTCCCAAACATAATCTAATAATACGTCTTGGTCTATTTTATCCAAGGCCTTGTAGATTTCTGTATTATCTGCCATTATGCTTTTCTCCTTTTAAGAACTTCTTTGTATTCTTGTATTTCTTGGGCCTGACTTTCACTCAAACGCCATTCTGGTTTTTGGGCTTGCCAAGACAAATAAAGTCCGAGAATGTCTTTGATTGTTGATGTATGCTGTTTTGTCATACCAATAATACTCAAGTATTATATTTAAACACTACCCTAATCTTACAACGGTGTTATGTATGATGGGTCTTTATGTGACAGTAATAACATTCGGTATCTCTTATATCACATTCACATTCATTCAGAGTCATAAGCCTGTTGCACTCCTTGCATAATTTTTTAGGCAAAGATGCTTCTTCTTTGACCAAGGCCTTTGTAACCTCTTTATCGTATTGTGTGAGTGTTACCTTTATCCACTCTTCATAATCTTCGGCTTCATCCATTATGATATAATTTAGGCACGTTAGTTTATTAATGTTCGTATCTTTTATGTACTGCACATTGACAAGCACACCAGTTATCTGGGCCATATACACATAAGTCATGCAAGTCTTCCTTACAGTTATCACACAAGGAGAATATGGTGGCCATTATACACCATAGTCCTTATGTGCTGCAAGAGTTAGTCTCATGTGTTCAGAGTAAACTTTGCGTGCAGCGTATAGTAATACGTCTGGGTGTACATCCAATAAAAAACCTGGATATTCAATCATGTCTAAAAACTCATCGATTGATTTGTTTGGGAAGATGTCTATTATATCTTCACATATTTTGTATGCTGTGCTCAATTCTTTATTCATACTATCTATACAATGATGAATAATATAAGTCGTTTGCAAAAACGTTATAAGTAAAAGAAAAAAAAGGTGGATTACTCCACTACTAATAATTGGCCAAACTTACCTTTGGTAAGGGAAACTTGGTCTTTGAAGGTATTGGTGTAACCGTTAATGATTGATACTTTTGCACCAACTTTAACTTTCCCAATATCATCTCCCCATAAGGCCAGTTGTATATCTCCTGCATCATCTGATAATGTTGCATCGGCTACTGTGGTTGTACCACCTGCTTTAAGATTGACTGTTCTGGTTTCACTTACTTGTGTGATTTGACCATTTACGTCAACCCCTGACCTCATGTTTTTTGCTTGCTGTGTGTCTACTGCTGTCATTGATATAATATTGCGTGTTAGTAATAAAAGGCTATCGGTCAAGTATGTAACGCATATATTCTGATATGGTCAATCCCTCTGCTGCTGCAAGCCTGTGTAAAAGTTTTGCTTCTGGCCATGTTATCTTTGTCCATTCCATTATACCATCATTGTGTATTATCCACTAATAAGTTGTTTCAGGTTGAGGGGTAAAATATTGTAATTTAAGGCCATCTATTCGAACACGCCATCGCTGCAATCTACTACGCTACCGCAGTTAGGACATATCTGATGACATACGGTCATCTTATCCATTACCTCATCGCATCTTGCACAGTTCAAAGTTTGCCTGTTTTATTCCAACCACGATATGCATCATCTGTCTCACACTTTAAGCATGAGTTAAAGAAACTTGGTTTTCCACATGATTTGCATTGATGTATCTCTCTGAGATAGTCCTTGCCACTAAATGACTTTCTTAGGCCATTGATAAAATTAGTTAATATGTTCATTAGTTATATTAAATTGTAAAACTGCCTTTATTCTTTTTGACATTTCTAAGTCCTTTTGATATTGCTTTTTCTTTTCCAGGATTCATTTTATTTAACATATCAGTAAGATTTTGTTCGTATGAATTACCTGCTGTATCTTCAGCTACATCACGTTTAATCTTATTCTTTTTAAATATGTCCTCTCCTGCTACTGCTAGTCTCATCTTGCTGGTCTTGGCCTTCATCTTTTTAATACGTTGTTTACGTTCTTTCTCTTCGTTATCGTAACCATGATCTCCAGGCATATTACTTATATGTCATCGTATGTATTTATATCTTTTTGGGTGTAGATAACTTCATCCTCACTAAATGCTGCACTAAGGCTAGTAGTAAATGCACAGTTATACTCCTGTTGAAAGTCAATCTTTGGGTTGGCCTTCTCTGCAAGTACGGTCTTTTCATCCAATAGTTTACCCATAGACCTGGTATATGGCTGCTCTAGTTTATGGTACTCATTACCCTGATCAGTGAATAACTCCCAAAAGAAACCCCTCTTTCCATTAGGGGTTGACTCCATGATAAAGTCTGCATGGCCAATATTTGCAACGTTTGGATGAAGGGCATTGTACACCTTACTATCATCTAACAGGTTTATAAATGCACACTCTGACATAAAGACACATATAACATTCTCCTCACCCCTGACTGACTCGTTAGCTGGGTATGCCTGTATGATAATACCGTTCCACATCTTTATCTTACTGGCCTTCCTCTCTACTATTAAATCATCTATACCCCACCACTTGCCATCCAGGTCTTCAAAGCCCTTGCCAAAGATAGCTATGAATCTCTCTATGAATCTGTTAGCTACCTCTTGTTTGTTACCTGCTACTATCATTACCCTGTGGCCATCGTATCGGCCATTGAAGCAGTTGAAGGCTATTATGCGTAAGGCTGTCTCTGTTGCACCTATTTTTCTTGACTTGTTTAGTATTAACTTGTGGTGTTTGTTCCATGCCTTTTCATACTCTTCCTGGTAATCAAATACGTCACTTGGCTCACCTGTAGCTGGATGCATTGGTGGCCCTACTGCATGGTTAAAGTCTTTAAAATTCTTTAGTGGTACGTTTGGGTTTTCATTTGACTCTTGGCCTAGCGTTTCCAGTGCTAGATCAACGAATCCTGCTCTTAGCTTACCCAACCTTTATGACCCCCATGTTGGCTAGTTTTGCATCTAGTGATTCCTTCATCTTTTGTATCATAGGGGTTTCATTGTATATTAATAGGATCTGGTCTTGTGTGGCCCTGAGTGAGTCCAGTATGTTCTTTCCTTCCGTTGCTGTCTCTGCTTCACTAAAGAGTTCCCAATACTTTTTCTCTATAAGTTTTAATTTGTCCAATACAAGCAGATGCTCATTGGCCCATTCGTTCCTTGCAAGTTCTAGGAAACGTTTGGCTGTACCTGTCTCATACTCCTTCTTGTATCTCATGTATGTTCTTGCACTCATGCTATGGCCTTCCTTCTCAAGAAACTCCAGTGCTTCCTTCTCTGTTAGTCTCTGTATGTTAATTACCTTGAGGAACGGTGAAATCTCTGCCAACGTTTGTGCCTGTTTTGTCACTTTTCCTGCCAATATAGTATTATCTTGGTATTACCTATATATAAATAAAAAATGGAGTTACCTTTCGGTTAGCCATGCCCATTCAGGTCTTTCTTCATATTCTTCGTTCATGGTTTAGTAATGTGGATGCTACAAATAAACCTTTTTGCGATGCCCTGCTGATTTATTACTCCTAGAGTTATTTGATACTCGTTTGTTGCAGCAAGGACACTTTACACATTTCTTCATCCATACACCACCACACGTTCTGCAATATGATAAAGTCTCATAGTTGTCTTTATCTTTGGGCCTTGGTTTTTTATACCTGTGGCATATTCCGTTACAATTTGGTGATGTATTTGATTTGTAACTATGATAGTATATCAATTAGAGAGTTTCTCCTCTCTATATCTCTGCCTTGCTAAATTATTGCTAGGTGACACTTTCATTCTATTACCACAACAAGGACAGAAAACACCTTCATATTTTAGATATATACAACATTTACTACATCTTCTGTAACCTTTTTGTGCTGCATTTTTTACATATTTTAGTGGAGAATATTCATCTGATTTACAAATAATATTCTTACATATACTATTACCCATCTATTACACTCCTAAAAAAATTCTTAAAACATATTTCCGTTTTAGATAATCCTTTATTTTCAGGATTGTCTTTTCTATCGGCCCATGTTTGACGTTGATATTTTTTTCTATTTTTATTTATGGTTTCTTTATTATTGATATAGTTAAGTCTATTCTCTAATTTTTTTATTAGTTTATCAGTTTCCATTTTCTCTCCTCTTTACTAAACTATAGATAATCATACCAACATTAATTATTGATATAATTTCTATCAAATCTACACCGTATAAGAACCAATCTAACACTGGATGTACTCTTGATACCATACCTGCTTCTAACATAATATCTGCGTTCCATACCATGTGTGGTATTTGTATGAATTGTATAATTGCTATTAGTATTACACTACCTAATATTTTATTTTCATACCAATTCCAGAATCTATTCCATTGATTACTCATATTCCTTGCTCCATCCTATAAGTGCTAGTTTTTGTTCGCATGGTTCACATATATCAAACTCTTCAGAGTTTTCATTACAGTATTTACATTTCATAGTAATACTATGTTCTATCGGTCTATTAAATATTACTAAAGTTTTGCGTACCATTTAGTGTAGCATTTTGGACACTCTATTACATTAGGGTATTTCTGTTTTAATGTTGATTTGTTACAGGCTGCACATATCATCATTGACACCCAAACAGTAAATTATTTATAATCGTACAACTCTTAATAATCCATGCTGACTCAGTACCTAACCACCCATCTTCACCGTATATTTCCTTTAACATTAGTATCTCTGGTCGCTTTACTTCTAACAACTGTTCCTTATCATTAAGATTCATGGAATAATACATTGATGACCTGTCCATTCCATGTTCACCTTGTTTTAATGATGTTGTAACACTGTAATGTGCTAGGCCTAACGCATGGCCAACTTCATGGAGCACAACATTTCTTACCTGCAAGGGTGATAGAGTCATGGTTTTCGTACTTACTGTAAACGTTCCTTGCTCTTCTGCACCTATCACTATCTTTACGTTCTTTGATGTAGTTGGATGTTCCAGGTATATGTTAATGAACATGAACTTATGACCAGAGTTTTGGAACTGTATTGAAGTAGTTCCTATTGCAGTAGAGTTTTCATTAGGATGTGTTTTTTCAAAATTAATCATTATGTTACATTGTTTGTAGTCTTCTACAAATTTATGTTCATGTTCTTCCCATGGTATAATTGGATGTATTTCCATTTCCCAGTCTCCATCTGGAAATGCTTGTTGCATTTTTAATTCCCATTCATAAACTCCTAAAAATGCCGATGTCTTTAGTATATCCCAGTTGTCTGTTGTTCCTGGTGCTGGCTCAAACATACATACAGATGGCCTTGAGTCTTGTTTTAATTTTAAAGTATTAAACACATCTCCGTTTACTGTTCCCACTGACATAACTAAAAGGCTGATTATAGTTATTGCCAGGATTTTATCAATCATCATCCCATTCCTCTTCTTCGTTCCATTCGGGTGGGTCTTTATGGCCCAAGGGATAGGGGTCGAGGGGAAAGGGTTTAGTCATCTGATATAACCTCTTTGACGTATTTTTTCTTTGCATCTCGAAGTTCTTTGAGTGATAGTTTAATGTCGATATTTTGTACTCTCATTGTATCTGCAAATTCTATCAAAGTATGTAATTTAGGAATACACATTTCCTCTGGTTCATCTCCAAATATACCTAGTATTGCTTCCTTGACCATTTTCTCTATGGCTAATTTTACAGCTCTTCTATCACTGTCCATATATACCATATACTTTAATAATATATAAATTGGGATAACTCTTACGTGGTTTCCCAGCCACGACCTGTGACAACGACCTTTCGGTTATAAAGTATTACTGGTAATACTATTTAAAGTTATTTATTTTTACTAAATAGTCCTATTTCGTAGCATTTGGCACATTTTGGTACGCCTTCATCTAATGTTAGTATGCAATTAGATTCCCAGCATTGATGGCATAAACCTTTCATAGTATATAATACACTGTAGCAGCATGACATCTACAGGTCTCCATGCGTAGTCTTCCATTGTTTTTTAATTGCTGTATGTGGTCTCTTACGTTTCTAGGTGACATATTAGGCATTTTAGTATATAAGTCACGAAATGTCATTCCGTCTTCTGCTTCTGATAAAAGGTTAATAATTTTATCTCTAGTAGTAGGCATATAATCTTGTTCTATATGCTTGACTTCTTGTTTATTTCGTCTCTTTACCTTAGATATGGCCAACTACTTTCTCCTCTTCTGCACTGAAGCTAAGTGTTGCTGTACCTATTGGTGTGCCTGCTACCTCGTTCTTTTGGTCTCCATATCCACTTGTTCCCTCTACCAGAAACTCACAGAACGTACCAGTATTGATACTATGTGTGGGCCTTCTCCATACCTTGCCACTACTAAAGTCCATCTGGTATGATTCTCCAGGTATGTATCGTTTTTGATGCAAGTGACCACACATGAATATGTCCATGTAATTATCTGTCTTCATTTGTTTAAACATACGTTCTGGTTGACCACCACCACTACCATGCATGGCCATTATCTCCCACTGGGCCAGTATCTTTTTCTTATATATTACCTCTAATGCTATGTAGCATTTTGCACCAAGAAAATCTACTTTGTTGGGCCTACAGAACAAGTTTTCTAAATATGCTCTGCTTATTTGTGGTATCTTGTATTCGTGATTACCATGCATCAATCCCCATATCTTTTCATTTTCTGATTTCTTATGTGCATCAAATAATGGTTGTGTTAGTTGTTGAAACTTTTCTCTCTGATTATCTATATCGTGTTCTAATGACATATCAGGATTGAATCTTTTGTCGTAGACAGTTATTGCATCAATCTGGTCTCCCATGAATAATGTGTATCTGTTCTTTTGTTTTGCTATTGCCTTAATTCTTGACTTGTATAAATCCTCGTCAAATCCTGCGTGTCCTACATGGATGTCACCCAATGGTTCTAAGTGAAAAATATCATCCTTTTTTTCTAATTCTATTCTTACTTTTTTTGAAAACATAGTATTATTATATCATTTTAGATATAAAAGTCTATTTATTTTTGTTTGTATGGCCAATTATCATTTGGTGGATCTACATAATATTTTACCATTACATTGTCTGGATTACTGGATGGAACACATCTTAGTATAGTAAATATCTTACCTTTGATTTGTATCTCTTGGCCTACTGTTGGTCTTTGCCAAGGTTCTCTGAATATAACACCTAATACAGTATCAGGTATATCTCCACCGTTTCCTGCTATCCAGAGTTCGTAGTTCATCTAAATTTCTCCACCCCTTGCTTTAAAGGATGGTCTTCTAAACTTACTCATAAACCAGTTCTTCCAATTCTCTTTGGCTTCTGCTATTGTCATCTCGTCACCTGACTCAAACTTGTAGAAATAACCTACTGTGTATTGTGATGCAAATGATTTGATGTCATCCAATTCTGTTTGTGTTAACACATCTTCCGTAACTGCAAGTGGATTAGGTAGGTCTTTGACATTAATTAGGTCACCCATAAGTGCATTATCGGCCATTTCACCGTAGTGCTTAATTTTAGCATCGTTGGTTGTACCTAGTTCTCCCAGGACTGACTTTACCTTGGTAAATTCGAATAATACCATGTATTTAATTACCTGTTATTGAATTTAAGTATTTGTAGAGTAATATGCTAGGAACAGTCTGAGCACATTCTCTTTCTTTCTTCTGTTTAGTCCTCTTGGGCCATCCAATGAATGATGACAGGCGTTGCATAGGAACATGAATTTTGAATACATATTTCCTTTCTTGTTATATTTTATTACTATGGGTTTTAGATATTTGTAATACTCCAGCCTGCTGATAAAATCCTTGTGGTTCTTCTCTCCTTTTCTATATACCAGGTGATGTATTGTAAATCCACTTTTAGGTTTTTTCATCTTCTTTAGACATATAGCACATTCAGAATCAAACAGTTTGCTTAGTTCAAAGATAATCTCATATACAGGTTTTAAAGTTGTTTTTCGCATCTCTCTTTTGTTTCCTTGTATAGTTTAACTCCTGACTTCCAATCTGCTTCATTTATCTTTCCAGCCTTATATGACCTGTTAAGTTTCTTCAGTGCCTTTTCTGAATTTATTATAGTCATGTGTAATTCTGCTTGTCTGATTACTTCAGGCTCGCATTTATCGCAAACTATATCTTCAAAGCAATATTCCAATTTACATTTACTGCACTGTCTTCTAATATCATATTGTTTTCTACAGTGATTGTCATTACATATTTGATTGACTGACCCATTTATCATGTGCAGGTTTAAAGTGCTGCCACATTCACAGTTAGACTTGTATTTTATGTTGAGTTTATAATCTCTAAAATCATTTATAAATTCTAATTCAACCATTATATAAATAAAAAAGGGTATAAATAGGTTATAAACCTACCTAATTTGTGTTGTATTTGTAGTATGCTTTGCATGACAAACATACTGAATTATCCACATTGAATAATCCTTCTGTTCCACACGAAACACATTTTTTTGTAACCATCTGGTCATGTAACTCTGCTTCCATGTAACCTACTCGGTCATACCGTCTAATCAAACCTTTGCTTGATGAACAAGGACAGTATTTTTTGTTGGTTGGTTGGTCTTCCAGTTCTGGATTTGTTACCTTCCAGCATAGGCCTTCACTGTGGAATGAATCAGAGTGATCACATCCTGTGTGTGATTTCTTGAATTTTTCTATCTTTATTCCTATCATTAATTTTTCACCCCCTGTTCTAAAGTGTGTTGTCTTAGTAGTTGTGCTGCCCAGATGTGTTTGCATTTGTAACCACCTAGAGTATGGTCTTCACACTCACAGGTTTCCAAAGAGTAGTTAACATGGTATGATTTGCTGCCGTGTACTACTGCTTTGTAGGTTTCCAATAGAACTACTTTGTGGTCGTCAATTAACTTGAAGGCTTTATCAAGTCTTGGAATGGTTGTATTGACAGGCATTATAATTTACCACTCCAGTCATAACTTGGTGATGTTAGATTTTTTACATCACTCCAATCCGTTTCTGAGACTTTGGTCTCACCTATTGACATATTTTCTGCATCGTTTTCACTTACTGTGTCGGATTTAACGATTTCATCGTATGCTGCTGCTAAGAGGTCATAAAAAAAATCCCTCTGTTTTGGGGTAACATTCTTTGCTGAGAATGTAATCTCGTAATTTGGAATTACGTCTGATGAAAAGTATTTAGAATACTTTTCTTTTAATTCTGTCTTTCGTTTTGACATACCAATAATAGGCTAGTATTGTATATAATATCTATCCAACAAAAAATGGGGGGAAAGAGGTTATTGCTTGTATAGGTATCTATCTCCCCTGAGATAGAATCTTTCTCCTACCATGGCCTGAAACTCTCTTTCTGCTTTCTGTTCTGTTTTGAATACACCTGCATCTACCCACTTTTCACATATTTCGCTGCTGGAGACTTTGTTCTCTTCATCCATACACTCTAGTATGATGTCGACTTTACTCTTTTGTTTCTTGTCCATCTCTGACAAGAGTTGTAACTGTCTACCGTCACCTTTGAGTGTGACATTTGGAAATGAGGTCATGGCCTGTCTTTTCAATTTGATGATTGCTTCTACATCATCTACATCCACAGAGTCTTTTTGGAATAGTTTTGCTCTAGCAGTTGACAGTCTTATCAGTCCTTCCAGTTCCCTGGGAGTCATTGGTATTACGTTCTCCTCTCCCTCTGTCAATTCTGACATCTGTTGGTAGAACTCATTAAGCATTTGTTTTGATGCCAATGTTAGTTTTGGGCTGTATTTCTTACAGTAGTTGATGTACTGTAGCAACTCACCTTCTGACAATAATGGTGTTAAAGTCTGCTCTGATGTTATTGGTGCTAGGCCAAGTATCTTTGCTGCAATAGCCTGTTTCTTTATACTGTTGCTTTTTACACTACACCATACTATGTCGAATCTTGTTAGCAGGTATGCTTCAAAGTTGATGTTCTCCACTATACCATGTGAGTCATCCCATTCACCGAACTTTGGATTTGCTGCTGCAATAATAGACACCTGGCTTGGCAGACTTAGTGTTGCTCCAGCTACTACCTTGGTTACTACCTGTTGCTCCATGGAAGATAATAGACTTCTTCTGTCCTCTGCGTGCATCTTGTCTAGCTCGTCTATGCCAACTACACCATGAGGTGAGCATATTACAAGTGGCCCACCTTGAGGTACTGATGTATTGTTATCCATCTTTACCATACCAATTCCTATACCTGCACTTGTTGCATTGTTTCCAAGGAAGTACATACTTTTGGCAATTACCCTAGGTATCTGCTTGATGGTTTCTGACTTTCCATGACCTGCGTTGCCTATCTCAAGTATGTTGATGTCTGTTCTTCTTACCTCTGACTCTGAGCCACCTACAAATGCATAACATAGAGATTCTTTGATTGGTATTCTTCCCTCTATGTTTGGTGCAAAGGATTTGAAAAGTCTTTGTTGGTTTTCCTCTACTTTTAACAGATCCCTTATCTCTTCTGCCCTTTCTCTTGATATGCATACGTTGTCTACCTCTTCTATCTCATGCATATACTTTACAAACACATACTGCTTATGTTCATGTTTTTTTCCTGCTGACTCTATGTCTGTAAGGAAATGTCCTGCTATTCTTACCCTCTTGCCTATCCATGTGTTAAACACATCATCCCCTACTACCTTTACGTCAAAAGTAACTGGTTGTGATTGTAGGGTGTTGTCTAATTCCTGTATCTTGATAGTCTGAACATATTCAGTTGTTGCAGAGTCACCTCTAACTTGCATAGGTGCACCACATTCAGAACATTTTGGTATATATGTTCTAAGTGTAGGGCCAGCAAACACCTGTCTGTCTGTATCACATCGGTTTGGACAGAATACCCATGCTTCTTTGATGTAACCGTTCTTTGCACCTACAGCCATTATTCTACCGTCAAAGACTATCGGATGACCCTCTATGTTTGGGCCTATGTTTCTCATAGTAGTTGTTGGATAAAATACTAGATTGACTTTTACCCTGTCAAATGCTGCTAGGCCTTTGTTCTGGTCTAGACTGTTATGTCTGAATATTTCTTGTTGTTTTTCCTGTTCACCCTCGATATGTCTTACTTTGTATCTTGACCAATATCTTTCACAGGCCATAGATACTGCTCTTTTGTATATCTGATGTATTATCTTTGGGTGTTCTGCAAATACTAACAAGTCATCACTGTCCATCTCGTATGTGAATGTATGTGATGGTCTTATCTTAGATACTCTTGTTGACATTGTATCTAGCAGTTTCTCTGCTATCTGTTCTGCATAGGCTGATTCTGTTGCTGTCATAATGTCCTCTCAAATACCTCTGTCTTTACCAAGTTAAGCTTTGACTGTATCTTTGTCTCTAACTCTCTTAGTTCAGTTGTGTTCATTCCCTTGAATAATTCCAACCAGTCTTTTTTTTGCAAGTCTAACCTTGGCACTGTTGACTTTTCTGCAAACTCGTCTAATGACACATAGGGAGTTGCATCTAATTTCTTTTGCAGTTCTTCTACTGCCATTCTTACTGCACCAGATGGATTGATGTTTCTTGGTAACTTTTCTAAAACATTATCAAGACAATTCCAATCGTCTGGAAATGAAAAACTTCTTACTTTTGACATAGCCTATATAGGGCACTCAGTTATTTAAATCCATCTCAAATAGTTATTAAATTAATAAATTATTTATTAACTTTAATTTGTATTAGGTTTCCACATCAACAACTTTCCATCCTAACTGTTCCAGGTAAATTTTTTGTTCCCAGTCTTTTTCCTCTTGCTTGTTTGAGTTGTGTACTGCACCGTTAAGTCTGTAAAATATTTTTTTAGTTACATCTACAATATCACCTATGGCAGTTCTTTTCTCATCTTGT
>Ga0222718_10002650_pt1 | contig 15879 bp, 16 predicted proteins | sample C33_27DmetaG_FD_165045 | JGI IMG/M metagenome (GOLD analysis project Ga0222718, IMG submission 165045) | Estuarine water microbial communities from San Francisco Bay, California, United States - C33_27D | ecosystem: Environmental > Aquatic > Marine > Unclassified | place: USA: California... | reverse complement strand
GCATATTGTTACCGATCGAGGCTGTGTTAAAAGCTTTTAAATGATGAAAAAAATATTTATCATATCAATATTAATGTTTAGTTTTTTTTACAAAGCCAATGCAAATTATGAGCAATTAGCTTACGAGTTTAATTTTAAGAGTATTGATGGAGGGGAAATTAATCTTCAAAATTATAAAGAAAAAGTAATTGTTGTGGTAAATGTTGCTTCAAGATGTGGTTTCACGCCTCAATACGAAGAACTACAGAGTTTATGGACAAATTATAAAGATAAAGATTTAGTTGTTATTGGAGTTCCCACTAATAATTTTAAACAAGAACCAGGTTCAAACAAAGATATAAAAAATTTTTGTGAAACTAATTTTAATATTAGTTTTCCGATGACAGAAAAATTAGATGTGATTGGAAACAATGCTCACCCTTTTTTTAAATGGGCTAAAGAAAACCATGGAAAAAGTGCTGTACCAAAATGGAACTTTCATAAAATAATTATTGGTAAAAATGGAAAAGTTACAGATACTTTTGCATCAATAACTAAGCCTTCATCAAAAAGATTTATTGATTTAATTGAAGCGGAAATTAAAAATTAAAGCATAAGCCATCGTAAGCTGGAATTATATTACTTGGTAATTTTTTTTTAAGATCAAAATAATCTAGATCTACATGTAAATTAGTTAGTATTGCTTTCTTTGGTCTTACGCACTTAATAAAATTAATAGCATCAGAATAATTAAAATGTGAGGGGTGTTTATCTTTTCTTAAACAATCAATTATTAAAAAATCTAGATTCATTAATTTTTTTTGAACTTTTTTACTGATTTTATTGCAATCACTAATGTAAGCAATTTTTTCAAATAGATAGCCTGTGGCTTTAATCATACCATGCATTACTTCGAAAGGTTCGATTTCAATGATTTGATTTTTATTTGAAATTTGAAATTTCTTTTTAACAACATTTGCTTTCATTATTGGTTTATAGCCATGTCGCTGTTTAAAACAAAAAGTATATTTATCTTCGAGTTCCTTAATAGTTTTCAATGAACCATATACAGGAATTTTTTTTTTATTTTTCCAATAAAAAGGACGCATTTCGAAAATACCAGATGTTTGATCTGCATGTTCATGGGTATAAATAATAGAATCTAACGATGTGATCTTATTTTTTAAGAACTGATTTTTTATGTCTGGAGACGTATCTATTAAAATTGATAAGTCGCCTTTTTGTATATGAGCGCAACATCGAGTTCTAATATTTTTTGAATTTTTTTTTAATTTAGCTGAATAATTAGTTATCCAAGGTGAACCCAAAGAACTACCACTTCCTAAAATTGTAAATTTATTTTTCAATTTAGTTGACCAAATAAATTGAAAAAATTTTTAGTAGTAATATTTGAAAAATCATCAAAAGATATTTTCTTTAATTTAGATAAAAATTTAACTGTGTGAATAATATAGCTTGGCTCATTAGGTTTTCCTCTTAGTGGTACAGGAGCTAAGTAAGGCGAGTCTGTTTCCACTAGTATTCTATCATTTGGTATTTCTTTGAAAGTATTAGCCAAATCCTCTGATTTTTTAAATGTTACAACTCCGCTTGCGGAAATATAGGCTCCGAGGTCTAATAATTTAAAAGCAAATTTCTTTGACCCTGTAAAACAATGTATTAGAATTTTAAAATTTTTTTCTAGTAATTTTTTTTTTAGTATTTCAAAAGTTTCATCTTCTGCATTTCTAGTATGTACAATTAAAGGTAGCTTAGTATTTTGAGCCGCAATAATATGTTCCTCAAAACATTTAATTTGGTCTTTTTTATCTGAATAATTATAATAAAAATCTAAGCCACTTTCTCCAATACCAATTATTTTTTTATTTAGTTTAATTTTTTTAATTATATCTTCTGACTTAATTGATTGATGGTTTTTAGCTTCATGGGGATGTATACCATAAGATCCATAAACACAGGTGTTATTAGATATAATATTTAAAATATTAGAAAAGCTTTTATCTTCAGTTGAAATTGTAAGTAAATATTTTACACCATCATTATTTGCTCTATCAATAGTTTCCTTAAGGGATAAAGACATAGGTTCGTAATTTAAATGGCAGTGGGAATCAATTATCATTTTCAATTTTGTTAAATAATATATTTAAATTATCAAGTTCCTTTTCGTAATTTATAAAATTATCATCATTAATTTTATCAATACTTATATTCTCTTTAGAAAGATTCATTAATGCGAACACTTTATTTGTTGAATTTGGTATTATGGGATTTAGAAGTATACTAATATTTTTTATTTGTTGAATAATTGTAAATAATATCGTTCTCATTCTTTCTGGATCATTTTTTTTAACAGCCCAAGGTTCTGAATCATTAAAGTATTTATTTGCGTCAAATGAAAAACTTACAACAATTTTAATGTATTCATTCAAATCTTGATTATTCATTAAATTAATAAGTTTAGGAATATGATCTTTCAAATTATCTAATAATTTTTTATCAGAATTATTTAATTTAGAGCATTTTGGTATTTTATTATCACAATTTTTTTTAATAAATGAAAAAACTCTTTGACATAAATTTCCATAATTATTTGCTAAATCATTATTAATACAATTTTTTAAATTTTCCATTGATATTGAGCCATCGTTACCAAGAGAAACTTCTTTAACTAAGTAATAACGTAATTGATCAATTCCATATTTATTTATAATCTCTATAGGGTCTAAAATATTTCCCAGTGATTTAGACATTTTTCTATCATCTGAGAGTATCCAGCCGTGACTAAAAACTTTTTTTGGTGGGGACAATTTAGCAGCTAATAAAAAAGCAGGCCAAAAAATTGCGTGAAATCTTAGAATATCTTTGCCTATAATATGTACATCAGCAGGCCAAAAATCTTTAAATTTTTTGTTTGTAGTTTCAGGAAAATTTAGAGCACTAATATAATTTGTTAAAGCATCTAACCAAACATATATAACGTGTTTTTTGTTTTTAGGTACTTTAATGCCCCATGTGAAAGATGTTCTGCTTATGGATAAATCTTTCAATCCTTTTTCAACAAATTTTAGCACTTCATTTCTTCGGGAGGTTGGTGAAATAAAATCAGGATTTGCTTTGTAAAATTCTAAAAGCTTCTTTGACCACGCTGATAACTTAAAAAAATATGACTCCTCCTCTAACCATTCTACTGATGATCCGGAAGTTTTCGATGTTTTTTTTCCATTAATGTTCTCAATTTCATCTTCATCATAAAAGGCTTCATCTGAAATTGAATACCATCCGCTATATTTATCTAAATAAATATCTCCAGAAGCTATAAGTCTGTTCCAAATTTCTATTACTGATTTATGATGACGTTTCTCAGTTGTCCTAATAAAGTCATCATTAGATAAATGCAATATTTTAGTTAAAGATCTGAAAGTTTCAGAAAGTTCATCGCAAAAAACCTTCGGTTCCTTTTTGTTTTTTTTAGCTTCTTTTTGAATTTTTTGACCATGTTCATCAGTGCCAGTTAAAAATAAAACATTATAATTTTCTAATCTCTTAAAACGTGCAAAGATATCAGCTACTATACTAGAGTAAGCATGACCCATATGTGGTTTTCCAGATGGATAATAAATTGGAGTAGTTATATAAAAATTTTTACTCATAATTTAATTTTATCATTTATAGCGTTTATTAATGTATTTTGATTAATATTGTACAGCATAAAACTATTTAAACTTGAAAATATATAATTTTTGATTTCAAAAATTTTATCATTTTTAAATAAGTTGTTTTTTTTTAAATGTTGGAAATAACAATTACCTATAAAAAAAGCTAAATTAATATATAAAATATCCTTATTTTTTTTATATAGATTAATTAATAAAGTGAGATTCTCAACAAAGTCATTTGTTGGAAGAATATCATGCTCTTTACAAATATGGTTATATTTCACAAAATTTCCAGGTGATAATTGTGAAGATTTAGGGTTTAAAACTAAATCCAATTTATAATAACTTACTAGTTTATCTATGATTTCTAATCTTTGGCTTTCATCCAAAAAAATTTTTATATCAATGGCTCTAGATTTAATAGTTTCTAACAAAGGTTTAGATTTATTATTTATTAAGAAAAAGTAATTTTTTTTTGATGGCTCTTCTATTGTTTTAAGCAAAGCATTAAGACTATTATGGTTAAAAAGTTCAATATCATCAAATATGATAAATCTGTCTTTATTGGATATCGTGGATTGTAAAATTATTTTTTTTAAATTTCTTATATCTTCGATTTTCATGGATTTAAAATCTGCACCACTAATATAAATGATATTTGAAAAAATATTATTTTGAAACTGTTTTAAGAAAATAGAATTTCCTGAGGTGTTCAAGTTTTCTAAATCATAATTTTCAATATCAAAAATTGAGTATAAAAAATGATTAATAAGAGTGGCTTTACCAGAACCTTTATTTCCAGAAAACATTATTACTCTTGGCAAATTTTGATTAGAATAAAGTTTTGAAATAAATTCAAAGTTTTTATCTAATCCAAATAAGCTTAAAGAATTCTTTGAGTCAAAAAAAATTGGATTGTTCATTAAATATTTAAATACTTTTTAATTATATTAAAAATTTTATTTTCCAAAGAATTATCATTAGCTGAAGAATCTAGTATAAAATAATTTTTTTTATTTTTTGCTATTTTTATAAAAGATTTTTGTGCATTGTTATAAAACGATTGTGAAAAATTATCATAACGATTTTTAGTTTTTCTTTTGATTAATCTTTTTCTAGAAGAAATTACAGAAGTTTTTAAAATAAAAACAATATTCGGTTTAATACCACGTAAAATTTTTTTATGTATATTGTCAATAAATTTTATATCAACTTTTTTTCCATAAACTTGGTACGCAATAGTTGAATCAATAAACCTATCGCAAATAACTACATTTTTTTTTAATAAAGCTGGTTTGATCTTGTTTTTAATATGTTCATTTCTTGCAGCTAGATAAAGCAAAGTGTCTGTATATTTATCAAATTTTTCTTTGCTATCTTTTATAAAATAATCTTTAAGGATTAAATTTCTAATTAATTCAGAACTTTTTGTTCCACCTGGTTCTCTAGTTAATATAACATCAATTTTTTTATTTTTTAATCTGTTATAAAGTTTTTTGATTTGATAGGACTTGCCACATCCCTCTACACCCTCAAAAACAATAAAAAAGGGTTTTTTTTTATGCATCTCCCCAGATCAAATAATTTATAGATGTTAACAGGCTTTTAAAAAAATTAACTTTTTTTAAGTTCTCTGCAGCATAAAGAGGTACAGATTTTATTATTTCATCTTTTTTGGAAATCATAATTTTTGCTATTTGTTTGCCATTCTCAACTGGTGCAGTTACAGGACCGTCGTACTCAAGAGAAATTTTTAAATGACTGATATCTTTTTTATTTATAGTGATATAGTAATCTTCTTTTGTTGTAGCTTTAATCTTATTTTTAACTCCAAGCCATGTTTCTAGATCAAAAATTGTTACATCTTTTTTTGAAATTTCAAAGGTGTTAGTATTTCTAAAACCCCAGTTAAGTAATTTTAAAGACTCTGAACTTCTTTTATTTTTTGTTTCAAATCCGGAAACGACAGCTATAAGTCTTCTGTCATTATTCTTCATTGAACTTGCTAATGAATATTTTTCAACTGCTAGATAACCTGTCTTAACTCCATCAACGCCTACATTTTTATATAATAGAGGATTTCGATTGCCTTGTTTAATTGAATCACCACCAGTTCTATCCCAAGTAAATGTTTTTTCAGCAAATAGTTCGTAATAAATTGGATAATTTTGAATTAAATATTTTGACATTAAAGCTATATCTCTAACTGTTGAGACATTATCGGGATCATTAATTCCAGATGAATTTGTAAAGTTAGTAGAGGTCATGCCTATTTCAGCTGCTTTTTCATTCATCATATCAACAAAATTAGCTTCTGAACCAGCAATACCTTCGGCTAAAGCAACACAAGCATCATTACCAGAAGCAATAATTATACCTTTAAGAAGATTTTCAACGCTTACTTGATCATTAATCATTATAAACATAGATGAATAACCTGCTTGGGACAATCTCCACGCATTTTCAGAAATTGTAAATTTATCATTTAATGACAATTTATTTTTTTCTAATAAATCAAAAGCAACAATTGATGTCATGATTTTAGTCATTGAAGCTGGATAAATTTGTATATCTGGATCCAACTCATACAATATTTCATTAGAATGATAATCTATTAGAATACCAGTTCTTGCCTGAATGTTTGGGTTAGAAAATACTTTTGTGCTTAAAGTAAGTAAGATAATTAATATAAAAAGTTTATTCATTTAATAAGATATTAAGTTCTTCGAATCCTAAATTTTGAAGTTTAATGTAATCATTTTTTAATAAATTAACAGAGTTATAAGGGCCTAATATAACTTGAGTTTCTTTGTTATTAATCTTATTAACACTCAATTTTTTAACATCCAAATCTTTCACTTCTTTAATGATTCTTTGTTCTAAAAATTTAGCTGTATCTAGAGAATAAAATGAAGCTACAAGTATAAATAGTTTATCAGTCTTTTTTGTTAAAGACTTTGACTTATTTTTAGAAATATTTGATATTTTAACAGATGTAATGGGTGCTTTTGAGGGTATTTTTTTTTCCTCATTATAAATCTTTGCTTTTTCAGCAACAAATGATTTATTTTTTTTGACTTCGGTTAATTCTACTAGTGGTAAATTAAGATCTAATTTAAGTTTTTCAGCAACAGATTTTGTTATTAAAACCTTGTAAAAATCAGGATAATTTATTCTTTTTATATTTTTAAGCACTATAGTTTCATTATTTTTTGGATTTATAATTTTTATTAATGTGCCTGTTTTTAAATTTTGGTGAGATATTTGCATTTTATCGTTACTCATTTTTCCTTTAATGATTTTTTGATTAAAATCAAAATCATTATAGATTAATGCGAAACCTTTGGAGGTATATGGTTTTATCTGATTTATTGTAGAAAATTGAGGTGAACAAGATAATATAAAAAATAAAATAAGAATTATTCTAAATTTCATTTTTAAAATTCTCTTTTAGTGTGCATACAGCTAAAGCAAATCTTAAAGATCTATTCCAATTTAAAATTTTTTCATAATTTTCAAAAATTAGATAAGCTGGAGATAAAGTTTCAGCACCGGGGATAATATCTTTATCTGGAATAATTATTGCTGACATAAGATTATTATTGATATTTAAATTTTCATAGTTATGAATATATTTTTTTAAAAAATTAAATTGCTTTTTATTTTTAATATTCTTTGCAGAGGAGTTTAAATATTTTTTTGGTATATTATCTTTTAATTCTATTTTAAAAAAACATGGTTGATTTTTTTTCCACCCTATTGTTTTTAAATAATTTGCGGCAGACGCAAACGAGTCTTCTATATTTTTAAGTTCAATAGTTTTATTATTATTGTAATCAATCGCATAATTTCTGATTGTTCTAGGCATAAATTGAAAATTTCCAAATGCACCAGCCCATGAACCGTATAAAATGTCTTTACTTATAATTTTTTTTTCTACTAGTTTAAGCAAAATTAATAATTCTTCAGTAAAAAAAGCACTCCTTCTTTTATCAAAGCTTAAAGTGGCTAGTGATGAAACTATATCCATCTTTCCCAAATATTTACCAAAATTAGTCTCAATTCCCATGAGCGCAAGTAATAATTCTTTTTCTACATCAAAATCCTTTTCAATAGTTTCTATTATTAGCTTTTCTTTTTTGTAAAGATCTAAACCCTCTCTAAGTTTACGATTAGAAGATCTTTTTTTAATATATGTAAATGTATCTTCATAAAATTCTGGTTGAAACCTATCGTACTCAATAACTTTAGGTAAAAATTTTGCTTTAGACATTAGATCATCAACAACTTTTTCAGAAATACCTGAGTTGACGGCATTAGCTTTAAAATTTTTTAACCATTCATTAAAATCGTTATTAGCAAACGACTGGTTTATAAAAAAAATGAATATGAATAATGAGCTTAAAAATAATTTAAACATTTTACTAATTATCATAATTAATGAGTATTAACCAGTGGTACAAAATTCTACTTATTTATTGTCATTTAACTACATTGATAGTATTAAAGTAACTAATTCTGTTTCAAGGAGAGGTGGCTGAGCGGTTGAAAGCACTGGTCTTGAAAACCAGCAACGGGGCAACTCGTTCGTGGGTTCGAATCCCACCCTCTCCGCCATCATAATTTAAAATTTTTAAACATTATTGAAACAGCATTTTTATCAACTTGATTTTCAATTATATTGTAGTGGTAAAAATTTAAAATTACTTCATCTTCAAAATTCAAAAATTTATCTAATTCTAAAAGCTGACTCTCATTAAATGATTCAATATGTTTATTAACAAATGAACTGAGTAAAATATCCATTTCTTTTGTCCCTCTATAGCCTGCGCGATAAACTAATTTTTTTTTAAATATTTCTAATTCATTGTTCATTAATTTATATTATACATAATCTAATCAATTAATGAAAAAAAATTTTATATTTAGCGCGGTAAATAATTTAAAAGGTGTAGGTCCACAATTATCAAAGTATTTAAAAAAAAAAAGGATAGAAAAAATAAAAGATATAGTTTTAAACTTGCCTTATTCTGACACAGATAGGTCCAAAATTTACAAGTTAAATGAGTTAGAAGTTGGAAAAATACAGTCTATTAAAGTATCAGTAAAAAAATTAATTTTTCCAAGAGTTCGAAATCTACCTAATAAAATTATTTGCGAAGATGAAACAGGTAAAATTGATATTGTTTATTTTAATAGTCGTGAGGGGTATCTGAGAAAATTGTTTCCTATAAATGAATGGGTAATTATTAGTGGAAAAATAAACTATTTTAACAAAAGATATCAAATAACTAATCCTGATTATGTTACTTCATTAAATAATCAAGAATATGTAGTAAAAAATATTCCTAAATACAATTTAACAAAGGGTATTAATGAGAAAAAATATAGGTCTATTAGTGAGCAAGTGATTAATAACTTACCGACTATTTCAGATTGGTTAGATATAAAATTTATAAAAGAAAATAATTTAATCAATTGGAATGAAGGAATTAAAAAACTTCATAATTCTAAAGATGGAAAAGATAACCGATCTCAAAGTTATAGAAGATTGGTGTTTGATGAGTTGTGCGCAAACTTTTTGGTATTATCAGATAATAGAAAAAGAATAAAAAAAAATAAAGTTCCAAAATTTTTTAAAAATGAATATTCAAAAAAAATTATTAAAAATCTACCATTTAATCTAACTAAAAGCCAAATAGACGTTTTTAATGAAATAAATTATGATTTATTAAGTAATAATAGAATGTTTAGAATTATTCAAGGAGATGTTGGATCTGGTAAAACTATCGTTTCAATGTTGTCTATAATAAATGTTATTAAAAGCGGCTATCAATGTGCCTTGATGTCTCCTACTTCAATACTTTCAAGACAACATTATGAATTATCAAAAAAAATTTTTAAAAATGAAATTAAAATAGAATTTTTAACTGGAAAAACAGATTATAAATCAAGAAAAGAAATTTTAACTAAATTAAAAAATGGGAAAATTGATTTATTGATTGGAACCCATGCATTATTTCAAAAAAAAATTGATTTTAAAAAGCTAGGCTTAGCAGTAATAGATGAACAGCATAAATTTGGTGTAAAACAAAGAAGTGATTTAGCATTAAAAGGAGGTAACAACTGTGATGTGTTGCTTATGTCTGCAACACCAATACCCAGAACAATGATGATGTCTCTTTATGGTGATATGGATGTATCAAAAATTACTGAAAAGCCTGCAAAAAGAAAAAAAATTATTACTTTAAGTAAACCAGAAAAAAAAATAAATGAAATTTGGCCTTTTATTAAAAAACAAATTAATGAAGAAAATCAGGTTTTTTGGGTCTGTCCTTTAATTGAAGAGTCTGCTTATTTAGACTACTCATCTGCAAAAAAAAAATTTGAAATAATACATAAAAAATTTCCAAACAAAGTTGGTTTAATACATGGTGCATTGGAAAAAGATGAAAAAAATAATATTTTAAATAAATTTTTGAAAAAAGAAATTTCTATTTTAGTTTCTACTACCGTAATAGAAGTAGGGATAGATTTTCCAAATGCAAATTTGATAATTATAGAAAACGCTAATAAATTTGGACTAGCTCAACTACATCAATTAAGAGGAAGAGTTGGCAGAGGGGAAAAACAAGGAACTTGTATTTTATTATTTAAAGATGGTTTAACCAAAAATGCAATTAAACGAATTAAGATTCTCAAAAATTCAGATGATGGTTTTTTTATTGCTGAAGAAGATTTAAAGTTAAGAGGTTTTGGGGATTTAATTGGATACCAACAAAGTGGTATAAAGAATTTTAGGTTTGCAGACCCTGTAGTACATGAAGATTTATTCAAACTAGCTGAGAAATACGTGCTTAATGTAAGAAATGATATTAATCAAAAAAAATATTCATTTTTATTAAAACTTTTTGACAAAGCAGAAATAATTAATGTTAGTGGAATTTAATCAATATTAGTTGTTCCTGCTGAAACAATAAATTTGGACGCTTGTTCAAATGTTATATCAAGATAAATAAGATCTTTTTTTGGAACCATTAATAAGAAACCACTTGTGGGATTAGGCGTTGTTGGAACAAATACATTAATAATATCCTCCCCTACTTTATTTTTAATTAGTCCTTTGTTTTCTTTTGTTGCAAAGCCAACGGCCCAAATGCCTTTACGAGGATACTCTAAGAGAACTACACTTTTTTGTTTATTATCTGATTTAGTAAAAGTTTCGGTCATTTGACCTATTGCTGAATATATGGTCCTAAGAATAGGAATTTTTCTTAAAATATTGTTAAAAAGTTCAAAGAATTTTTTTCCTAAAAAAGATAGAGATAACCACCCAATAAAAGTAATTACTATTAATGCAATTATTATTTCTACTCCAGGTATATTAAAAGGTAGATAATTATTAGGATTAATTTCTTTTGGAATTATACTTCCAGAAACTCTTATTAAAAAAAGTGTTAAATACAAAGTTATTCCAATTGGTATCAATACGACTATACCGGCTATGAAATTATTCCTAATTTTAGAAAATATTGATTTTTTTACATTTGGCTCTGTCATTAATTAAGAGTAGCTAGAATATATAATAAAAACTATTATTAAGATAAAAATTGCAATTAATAATTTATTATTTAAAATCATGAATCTAAAATGTATAACATAAATAGAAGAAAATTTCTTGGCTATTTTGGGTGCAGTTGCTGCTCATTAATTCTTCCATCTTGTTCAACTGTTCCTATCACAGAAAGAAGACAATTAAGCATAATCCCTGAGTCTCGTATTAATCAACAAGCTGCTGCTGCGTATGAAAATTTTAGAAGTAAAACTAAATTAGTAACTACTGGTTCACAATTAAGTGAAATTAGAGATATCGGGAAGAGAATGGAATTAGCTGTGAGCACTTTTTTTTTAAATGAAGGTAAAAAAGATCCTACAAAAAATTTTGGTTGGGACTACGTGCTAGTTGATAACGATAAAATTGTTAACGCGTGGTGTATGCCAGGTGGAAAAATTGCTGTATATACCGGACTATTAAAAATAACCAAAAATACTAATGCACTATCAATTGTTATGGGTCATGAAATAGCTCATGCTGTTGCTAGACACTCTGTGGAAAGAATGAGTCATGCAATGACTATAAATCTAGGAACAACAGTTGCTGATATTTTTTTAGGAGGAGCGATTAATCGAACTAGAAATACAGTTGGGCAAAATACTGGTTTAGATATTTTTCAATTAGGTGTCATGAACCCATTTGGTAGAAAGCAAGAAACTGAGGCAGATTATTTAGGTTTAATTTTTTCCTCTTTATCTGGCTATGATATTAGAGAGTCAGTAAAATTATGGGAGAGAATGGCAGAAAAAAATAAGGGTAAAGAACCACCTGTTTTTTTAAGTACTCACCCTAGTAGCAAAAAAAGAATTGAAAATTTGAATAATTGGATAACTGAAGTGATGATTAAATATCCACCAATAAAAACTTAATTATTGGTGAGCCCTGATGGACTCGAACCATCGACACCCTCCTTAAAAGGGAGGTGCTCTACCAACTGAGCTAAGGGCCCTTAAAGACTGTTCTTTTATATACTTATTAAATAAATTTCAAATAATTAATCAAACAAATTTATGTATTTTTTGTAAAACATTTGAAAGGTTCCATTTTTTATACTTTTCCGAATTTCGCGCATAAATTGTTGGTAAAAATAAATATTATGTAAAGAAATGAGCATTGAGGCCATCATTTCATTAGATTTAATCAAATGATTTAAATAACTTTTTGAGTATTTATTCAGTTCCCTAATTTCACATTTATCATCTAAAGGTGATTTATCATTTTGATACTTGGAATTTTTCAAATTAACTTTTCCATCCCATGTGAAAGCTAAACCAGTTCTTCCTGATCTAGTGGGCATAACACAATCAAACATGTCAATACCCTCATTAACTGAACCTAATATATCAGAAGGAGTACCAACACCCATAAGATATCTTGGTTTTTTTTTAGGTAGATAATCTGTTGTTTCATTTAAAATGGCAAACATGTCATCTTGCTTTTCACCAACAGCGAGACCACCCATTGCATAACCACTAAAATCAATTTCAATTAATTTTTCTATGCTTTCGACTCTTAAATCTTTATATAATCCTCCTTGAGCTATTCCAAAAAGAGCCTTTGATTTATTGTTTCCAAATTCTATTTTACTTCGTTTAGCCCAGTGAGTTGACACATTTATAGCATTAGATAAAATTTTTTTATCTTTAGTTAATTTTGGACATTCGTCTAGAACCATAATTATATCCGAATTAATAGATTTCTGAACTTGTATACTTTTTTCTGGACTTAAAATTATTTTTTTTCCATCTAGATGAGAGCTAAAAATAGCTCCAATTTCTAAATCTATTTTATTAAATTTTGATAAGGACATTATTTGATAACCGCCAGAGTCAGTTAATATAGGTTTTTCCCAATTCATATAATTATGAAGACCATTAAAATTATTTAATATTTCAATCCCAGGTCTAAGTAATAAATGATAAGTGTTGCCTAAAATAATTTGGGTGTTAGTTTTTGAAATATCATCTGTAAAGACTCCTTTAATTGTCCCTTGAGTGCCAACAGGCATAAAAGCTGGTGTATCGATAACACCTCTTGGTGTAGATATTTTACCTAACCGAGCTCTACCGTCTTGAGTGATTAACTCAAAAGAAAATTCCGTTACAGGCATTTTAGATTATTTTGATCTAAGTGATATTATCTTATCTGGATTTGCTACTGATCCACTACCTGGATCTCCTTTTTTAATCATGTCTATAAATTCCATACCTTTGATTACTTTCCCAAACGCAGAGTACTGTCTATCTAAATGAGGGGCGGACTCAAAACAAATAAAAAATTGACTATTTGCACTATCAGGGTCTGCTGATCTAGCAGCTGAAAGTATACCTCTTGTATGAGCTATATCAGTAAATTCAGCTTTCAAATTTGGTAAATCTGAACCGCCTGTTCCAGCTAGTGATAAATTAAAATCTGAATTATTAGAATTGCCAAATTTAACGTCGCCCGTTTGTGCCATAAAACCATCTATAACTCTATGAAAAACAACTCCGTCATATTTCCCGCTTTTGGCTAATTCTTTAAATCTTTTTACGTGATTAGGTGCTTTTTCAGGATAAAGCTCTATTTCAACATCACCATAAGTTAATTTTAATATCATAATATTATTTTGCGCTAATAAGCTGGTAGTTTCTAAACTAAAAAAAAGTATAAATAAATAGATAATTTTTTTCATTAAAGTTTATTTTTGAGTTCTTTAGCTGTCGATTTAGTTACAAACCTATCTATATTACCACCTAAATTTGCAATTTCTTTAACAAATTTAGACGAAATAATTTGATTTTCAACATCTGACATTAAAAACATAGTTTCAATCTTTGAATTAAGTTTTTTATTCATACCAGCTAATTGAAATTCATATTCAAAATCAGAAACTGCTCTCAATCCTCTTATAATTGTGCCTGCATTATATTTTTTACATAAATCTATTGTGAGATTATCAAATGGGATAACTTTTATCTTATTTTTATTAAGCTTTAAGTCCTTAAATAGTGAATTGTTTATAATATTTAATCTATCTCCTATTGAAAAATGATAATTTTTATTAATATTATCTGTTGTTGCTACAATTACTCTATCAAAAATATTCAGGGATTTTTTTATAACGTCTATATGTCCATGAGTAATAGGATCAAAAGTGCCTGGATAAATGGCTGTTTTCATTTTTAAACTATATTATCCTCTATTTTAATTACAGAAACAACTTTTTCACTACCTGATAGCTTTTTAATTCTAACACCTTGGGTATTACGGCCTGCTACTCTAATCTCTTTTACTGCACATCGCATAATACTACCTTTATCTGTAGATAAAATAATTTCATCGGTTTCGTTCACTACTAGAGAAGATGAAATATTTCCGTTTCTTGGGGAATTAATAATCCCAATTATTCCCTTTCCTCCTCTATTTGTTACTCTGTAATCTAAATATGATGATCTTTTTCCATATCCATTTTCAGTAACTGATAAAATAAATTTATTAATTCCACTCTTAATTTTTTTATCTTTATTAATAGTTTTAGAATCTATATTCGTGTTATCTAAAATCGATAGTGATATTACTTTATCTTTATCGTTTAATTGTATTCCTTTAATCCCTTTTGATGATCTTCCTTTAAACAATCTTAATTTTTTTGACTTAAATCTTATACATTTACCATAGTGAGTGCTTAATAAAATATCTTGATCATCTTTACAAATTTTTACACCAATTATTTTATCATCTTGATCAAGTTTCATCGCAATTTTTCCACTATTATTTATACTAACAAAATCTTCTAAAGTATTTTTTCTTACATTCCCTTTTGATGTAGCAAAAACAATCATTAATTTTTTCCATTCTGCTTCATCCTCTGGCAGAGGCATAATAGAACTTATGGAATGATGGCTTTTTAAAGTGAGAATGTTAAATATCGATTTTCCTTTTGCAATTGAAGTTCCTTCCGGAATTTTATGTGCCTTAATTTTATAAACTAATCCTTGCGTTGAAAAAAATAAAACTGGTGTATGCGTATTAGCAGTAAATATTTGAACAACAAAATCTTCATCCCTGGTTGATATGCCAGATTTACCTTTTCCACCTCTTTTTTGAGCCTTCAAGGAGCTTAATGGGCTTCTTTTTATATAACCTTGATTCGTGATGCTAATAACAACAGATTCTTTTTGTATGGTTTCTTCTATATTGTAATTAAGTACTGCATCGATAATTTTTGTTTTTCTAGGTGAAGAAAATTTATCTTTTATATTTTCCAATTCTTTAGTAATTAATTTATATAATTCTTTTTTAGAATTTATTATCTTATTATATTCAATTATTAATTCGGCTAACTTGTTTATTTCACTTTCTATTTCACTAATTCCATAAGCTGTTAGTTTTTGTAATCTTAACTCTAAAATAGCATTAACTTGTTCTGTTGATAAAGAGTAAGTTGTAATATTTTTTTTCTTTTCAATTAAAGAAATTAATTTTACACTTTTCTTAATTTTCCATTTTTTTGATAATAAATTTTTCTTTGCAATTTCTGTATCTTTTGAGTTTTTTATAATCTTTATTATTTCATCAATATTTTCAACAGCAGTGGCCAGGCCGATTAAAATATGAGCTCGCTCC
>Ga0222718_10002649_pt1 | contig 15881 bp, 12 predicted proteins | sample C33_27DmetaG_FD_165045 | JGI IMG/M metagenome (GOLD analysis project Ga0222718, IMG submission 165045) | Estuarine water microbial communities from San Francisco Bay, California, United States - C33_27D | ecosystem: Environmental > Aquatic > Marine > Unclassified | place: USA: California... | reverse complement strand
CAAATAAGCTTAAGATTTTTTTTTTTAAGGTATCGAATGCTTTAATATCATATAAACAACTCATTTCCTTCTTCTTCTAAATCGCGTTCTGTTAAACCTGAATTTTCCCTTTCTATATATTTTTTTTTTAAAATCAAAATGAATTTAGAAAATTATAAATTAAAATTAATTTATCTTATCTCAAGAAATATTTTAGAATAGCGGAGCCACTAAATCATACTGGAATTAGCAAAATGCAGTTGCGCGGCTCCGCCGCTAAGAAATATTTTATAATAGCGGAGCCACTAAATCATACTGGAATTAGCAAGTTTCACTTGCTCTGGCTACGCCGCTAGAAAATTAAAATTAATTTTAATTTTAATTTATCTTATCTCCAGATTTTTTCTAGAAATATTTTTTTCTATATATATTTTTTTTAAAATCAAAATGAATTTAGAAAATTATAAATTAAAATTAATTTAATTTATCTCAAGAAATATTTTGAATTTATGTCAAGAAATATTTTTAATTTATCTCTAGAAATATTTTGAATTTATCTCAAGAAATATTTTTAATTTATCTCTATAAATATTTTGAATTTATCTCAAGAAATATTTTGAATTTATCTCAAGAAATATTTTTAATTTATCTCAAGAAATATTTTTAATTTATCTCAAGAAATATTTTGAATTTATCTCTAGAAATATTTTGAATTTATCTCTAGAAATATTTTGAATTTAAGATGTAGTTGCGCGGGCTACGCAGCTAAGAAATATTTTTTTATAGCGGAGCCACTAAATCAAACTGGAATTAGCAAGTTTCACTAGAGCGAATCTACGATTCGCGCGGAACGGAGTTCCGCTTGCGCGGGCTACGCCGCTAGAAAATTAAAATTATATTTTTATCTTTCTAACAAAATGAAATTACAAATACTAATATTTTTATTCATGACAATATTGTTTTCTATTGTCCTCGTATTGATGGTAAGAAAAATTAATGATAATTCAGAAAAAACACTAGAACTATCAGCTACAAAACAAGAACCTAAGTTTAGTGACGGAACCGAGCAGAACGGAGTCCCGCTTATATATGAAGATTCTGATGAAGAGGTCGCAAATCTTCTAATTGAAGATGACCCTCAATTTTGGAATTCTGATATTTATAATTGCCCATATGGAAGATGGCCTGGAAGAATATGCCCTTGGAGAAGATGGCCCGGAAGAAGATGGCCTAGAAGAAGATGGCCTAGAAGAAGATGGCCTATGAGACCACCAAGACCTCAACAACCAAGATTTCAACCTCCAAGATCTCAAGCACCAAGAGTTCAACCTCCAAGATCTCAAGCACCAAGACCTCAAGCACCAAGAGTTCAACCTCCAAGATCTCAAGCACCAAGACCTCAAGCACCAAGAGTTCAACCTCCAAGATCTCAAGCACCAAGAGTTCCACGAGGACGTCGATAATTTTAATTTATAATTTATAAATTAAAATTAATTTATAGTTGTTCCCATCGACAACCTACTCAAAGCCTCTTTCAACACCTTAACTTGATGATAAGCATCGTATAATGCATGATGTAATGGATGGTCCCTTTCGAAATCTCTTAAAGATATTTTGGTAATATCAAAAATTGTTCGTGTATCTCTAGAATTCCAAAAATGCCATGGGATCTTTAGATTACATGCTTTATATGCATTCGCTAGAATTACAGAATCGAAGTTATTTCCTTGGCACCATATCTTAGCGGAACTCCGACCAACCCAATTAGAAAATTCTGTCAAGGCTTCATACAAGCCAATTCTATCTTTGCAATCAATCGCTTCATATCTTACTTCTTTAGTTTGGTTATTCCAAAATTTTTCTGTTTCTTTAGAAATACTTAAACCGACCTTCAGACAACTAGCTATATTTATTCGACGATAAAAAGTATTACAATTAATTATTTTATCTATTTTTTTTAGATTTCGATTAAATTTAATTGCGCCGATAGTCAAAATAACACTATCAGATGAAGTATCTAGTGTTTCTAGATCAATCATAATATCCATTTCTAATATAATATCGACCTTTTAAGCGAATCTGGCGAATCTGGCGAATCGCGCGGAACTTTGTTCCGCTTTGTTCCGCTAAGAAATATTTTTTTTTATTTTATTTATATTTTTATCAGCCAGAGAACTAGCTTCTTTTGCTGTTCTACTTGAAAATGTATCCCATGTATAACTGTAAACTGAAGTTAATAGAATAATATGAAGTATGAGTTCGCGAGTATTTGGAATCTTATTCCAAACAATCAAATATATCAAAATTGTTGATATAAACGCAGCTAATAATGAGCGTCTCCATTTTATAACACGAACTTCATATGTCATCAAATATCTAAGTTTTCGAAGAGATGCATATATAGTATCATTTTCTTTTGGAATCGCACTTATGTAAGCATTTTTCTGTTCTCGATATTCACAAATAAATGCGAAACATAACCAGAAAAATAGGAAACACCATATAAAAATGCTTGTCATTTTATTGTAAATTATTATTGCTTTAGACGCCGCTAACTCGCTCTTCCGCTAGAGCGAGTGAAACTCGCGCGGAACGGAGTTCCGCTTCTGCGATCGGTCTAAAAAAGAAAATATTAAGATAAGAAAAAGATGCCTAAGAAGAATAAATCAAGAAAGAATTCTAAAAATAGAGATATTACAAAATCTAAACGAGAACTAATCTTTAAAGAATGTTTGCAAGAGTATGTACAAATGACTAAAATGTTAGGAGATAGAAGAATTATAGTTAAACTCCCAAGTGGGGTTGAAAAAATGGCTATCATTCCTGGGCGTTTCCGTAAAAGATGCTACATGAGAGTAGGGGATATATTACTTGCAAGTTATAGGGAATTTCAGACAGAAAAATTAGATATAATCCATAAGTATAATAGAGATGAAATTTCTAATTTAATCAATTACGGCGAAATACCAAACTCATTTGGTCAGACATCAGACGATATTGAACTGGATGGTATAGTATTCGACGAAACAATTTGTATAGATGAAATTTAATTAACTCATTTGGTCAGACATCAGACGATATTGAACTGGTCGAGGACGTCGATAATTTTATAGCGGCGTAGCCGCACGGATCTGGCGAATCTGGCTAAATTCATTTTGATTTTAAAGTAATATTACTTTAAAATAACGTATTTCTCATTTATAAAGCGAGTTTGTAAATGCTGCTAGATTAGAAGTGAATGAATGGGTTAGATGATGATTTTTTATTAATTTAGAGTTTGTAGTCCATGGTATTGCTTTATAATTTACAACATTTTTTCTTGTATACATTGTCTTTAATATCTTTGATTCAAAATGCAATTGATCGTTTGCTTTTAGATTTGACAATAAAACTTCTAGATTTCTAAATGTACATATGGATTTCGGAAATACACGATTCTTATTTTTTAAATTTAAACAGATTTTTTTTAACTTAGTACAATACTTTATTTTATCTAAATGTCTTACGTCTGAAACATGTAGATTTAATATTTCCAAGTGTTTAAATTTTTTAAAATCTATTTCAATATCATATTGAGAATATATATTTAATTCTTTCGTTTTATTTTGGTTATCAATTTTTTGTTTAAAAATACAGTTGTAAAAATTTACAATTTTAGGCCATTTAAAAGGTATCCAACATAATGGTTCCATAAAATGTTTAACAGTCAACGAGTATAAATTATTCTTAATTGTACAAAAAATGTTTCTATAATCTGTATCAATCGATACTAACATATTTTTAAGAAATCCATTTTTTTTAATAATACTATACATATATTTACATGTACTCATTAAATTTAACATATCATTATTTGAGTATAAGTAAGATGTTACGTTATTTAGAATATCTTCATTTATACCCTTAAAGCCGATCTGCGAAGCGGAACGGAGTTCCGCGCGAGTTTCACTCGCTCTAGCGGAACTCCGCCGCTTTAGAGGAGAGTGAATCCGCTCTCCGTCACGTGAATCGTACATTCTCTTTAGAGGCGAAGAATCATTATTATTATTTTTTTTCATGATTGATGGTAAAAACGTCAATTATCTTTGTTATATATGATTCTATACTAATTACATTTATTGCTTTAGATTGTCTTGTATTAGTAGATTCGCTTAGAGCGAGTGAAACTCGCGCGGAACTCCGTTCCGCTAGAAGACAATCAAATACTTTGTTTACTTTCTAGATGCCAAACTAAAAATTATTTTATTGTCTTAAAGAAAAGATTATGAGCGAAAGACCAAATTTTCTCAAACGAAGAATATCAATAAATCCTTGTAAAGCATGCAAAGCAAAATTAAATGGTAATATAGATATTAATGAGCTTAACAAGTGTATAGTTGACACAAGTGGTGCTTTTTCAGAGTTCGATTCGAATGCATCTATACGAGGAACTATTCTTGATACTAACTGGCAAAATTGTATTTCAAATGAAATGTTGAAGCTACCTAATAAAGCTGGTGAAAAAAGAAGTTTTTGCAATTTACAATTAAACATGTCTCCTGTATTTGTAAATTCACCTCATTTTTTTCCAAACTCGTTGATTAATGTACTTAATAATGATAAATTAGTAGATTCTAATCGTTATACTAGACGAACTTCAGTTGCTAAACAGAAGGCATTAGACATGTGTAAAAAACAATGTAATACAGTTAAAAATAAACTAGAATGCATTGATAATTGTATTACAGATTACAATTCTGTTACTATAGATGATAGCTCCGCTGTTAATAGAAATGATTTAATACCATGCAATCGAGTAGTTGATAATAATTGCATTGCGGATTCGTCAGATCCGCTTTCAGACAAAGATAATACTTCTACTTCTAGTGTTAGCGGAACGAAGTTCCGCGCGGATCTGCGATCCGCTAATTCGGATAAATACACAACAAATTTAGAAGCTTCTAAACTTTTTTTTAAAAATACTCCAAACTGGTATTGGGTTTCCATTACAATAATCTGTTTATTAATTTTATCATTATCTTATATCATGTTTCGCCAATTCAGAAACTTAAGCCGTGGAACGGCGCGGATGCGCCGCTAAGAAATATTTTTTCTATATATAATTTTTTTTTTAAAATCAAAATGAATTAGAAAATTATAAATTAAATTAAAATTAATTTTAATTTATCTTAGCGGAACTTCGTTCCGCTTAAAGAAATAGAAATGGAATAAAAAAAATGTCTTTTACTATTTCAAGTTCACATCATATGGCTGTACCTGAATATTCAAAGCCGAAGAAGGAAGATGCTAAGAAGTTAGAGGCGGAGCAGCGCCTTTCCACGGATTTATCTAGTGAATCTACTGATATACAATCAGGTGAACCCGATAAACAAATACGAAAATTAGTTCCATCAAACAATGGTATGCAAATCGAATGTACTAATTCAGAGGATTATTATTAGACTCTGAGTCGCGGATCGTAGATAAAAAAAATCGTTCGGTGTAATTATTAAAGTGATATTCACTTTAATATTTTTTGTTAATTTTTCCAAAGTTTGACCGTTTCAGGTCGTGTAAATTATGGTTGTGCGAACTCACTGGTAAAACCAATAAGGTATTACAATATAAATTTAATGTTTTTACATCCATTCTCTAATAGCATAACTAATGTTTTTTTACATATTTCATGAGACACAGCCATTATTACTGTCTGATCAGGAGTACTTTTTACTGTTTTTTTAATTTCTTTCTTTAGTGTATTTTCCGATTCGGAAGACGATTCAGGCATGTGCATGTTCTCTGAAAAGTCCTCTTTTTTTTGACTCCAACATGTTTTTTGGGGTGGAACAGATGGAATAAATTTTCGTTTAATTTCACAACAAATCTCTTTCTCTTCTTTCTCTTTTGTCTCTTGTTTTTCATGAGAGAATCTGCAATTATCACCGAACTTACATGGGAAACCAAACCTTACCGACTTACAAATCTCTTTCTCTTTTGTCTCTTGTTTTTCATGAGAGAATCTGCAATTATCACCAAACTTACATGTGAAACCAAATATGACCGACTTACAAATCTTTTTCTCTTTTGTCTCTTTTGTCTCTTGTTTTTCATGAGAGAATCTGCAATTATCACCAAACTTACATGTGAAACCAAATATGACCGACTTACAAATCTTTTTCTCTTTTGTCTCATTTTCCGATTCGGAAATTAATTCAGGAATGCTCATGTTCTCTGAAAAGTCCTCTTTTTTTTGACTCCAACATGTTTTTGGGGGTGGAACAGCTGGAATAAATTTTCGTTTAGCGGAACGGAGTTCCGCGCGAGTTTCACTCGCTCTAATTTCACAACAAATCTTTTTCTCTTTTGTCTCTTTTGTCTCTTGTTTTTCATGAGAGAATCTGCAATTATCACCAAACTTACATGTGAAACCAAATGTTACCGACTTACAAATCTCTTTCTTAATGATTCTAATATCATGTCGCTTGCAATATAATTCTTTTGTCTCATCTGGATGAATGTATACACAGGAAGAATCCGATCGTAGACAACATTCTATTCCAAATTTACATTCAAATGGATTTAATTCATCAATATTGTGTGCAAAACGACAATTGGTTCCAAATCTACATTTATATCCGTTGATAACAGATTTACAAAATGAAGCTTTCGCATTATTTGTTCTTATTTTCTTTGATTGATATTCATCAAATTTAAAAATGCGTTTTGGGTCTAAATTGACTTTCTTTTTAACTTCTCTTTTAGATTCTTCTCTTCTTTTTCTTCTTTTTTCGCTCTTCGTTACTTTTCTTATTTGTTCGCTATTATTCTCAAACATTTTATCAATATTCATTGCTGAATATATTTCATTTATTTTTTTCTTTTGTTCTTGGTCATATTCGTTTTTAATTTTTTGTTCCTCTTCGCTCAGCTCATCATCAGTCTCCTCAAGATTCACATATATCTCAACATAATTATTATTATTTGTTTCAACGTCATTACTAGTTGGTTTATTTTTAAAATATTCTTGTCTTTTAGATTCTTCTTCCTTTTTTTGTTTCTTTTTTGCGTTCCTTTTGCGTCTACGCCTCTCCTCTACAGTTGTTGAAGATTCTGTATGTGTTACTTTTTTTTTCCCTCCACCATTTCTTCGGTGTGCAAAACGTAATGGTGGTTTATATGTTTTTTTTACTTTTTTATATGCTACTACGATCTCCTCTTTATTTTCTCTTCTGTCTTCCTCTATTTTTTTGTCCCATTTATTTTTTATCTTTTCATATTTCTCATTTATATTGATGGTCGTGAATGTTACTTTATATTTAAGTTCCATACTACCTGCTGTACCCACAATATTAGGTATTACAGATAATGTAACCTTGTTTTCATCATTGTTTTTAACATTAAATGGCCAGTGCTGAGTAAATGCAGCATATTTTAAATCAGTCTGCAGAAAACATATGTAAGTTTTATCACTATTATCTCTATAGCGAAAACAATATATACCATATTTTGTCGTAAGATCATGTTCAGAGTCGATTTTATAAATTTCTTCCGTTGATTTAGGAATGATATGATAAAATGTTTTTTTTTTCTCAACTTTGTCTTTTAAAAATTTGGCTATTGTATCTGGTGACTCAAGATACGCTTCTTCTTCTTCTCTCTTTTCTCTTTTTTCTCTCTTTATTTCTTTTGTTAAATTACCCCAATTGAAGGTTTTTTCTTCATCATTTTCTTCATCATTTTCTTTATTTTTTTTAAAGGTTTTTTCTTCGTCATTTTCTTTATTTTTTTTAGAAAGTCTGGTAAAAGTCTTGGAGTCACTAAAAACCCTCATTTCTCTTCCGCTCATTCGTGTTGACCAATTCAATACATCGTAGGGTGGTACTGAATCATCTTCAGAATTCTCTGAATCAGAAATATAATATATAGGATTCTCATCTTCATCAGAATACATAGAATACTCATCTTCATCAGAATACTCATCTTCATAGTATTCTTCGTTCTCATAGTCTTCATAGTCTTCTTGATCAGAATACATAGACATAGTTAGTAATAGTAGTTGATATTATTAGTAGTAGTAGTAGTAATAGTAGTAGTCGTAGTCGTAATAGTAGTAGTAATTAGTAGTAGTAGTAGTAATGGTAGTTTATATTATACGATAATCCACATATTTTTATGTGTAAAAAATCATTTTTTTTTTAGTCAGATCCTATTGAGATAATATAAATTATTTTTTAATTTCTAGTAATAAATAATTTATAATGTCTTTATTTAAAAATCCAATGACATACTTATATACATTGATTGGAATTGTAATATTAATTATTATAATTATGTCTATTACAGGTGGGAAAGAAAATGACGTTTGTGCACCTGGATTTTCCAAATTATGTGGAAAATGTGTTAAAAATTGCCCTAACGGACTTTTATACGACTGTGCCACTGGCAAATGTAAATGTCCATCTAACGAATCTTTATGTGGAGATAGTTGTTGTCCAGAAGGATTATGCTCTGATGGTTTATGTTGCCAACAAGAAAGAGTTTGTCTTGACTCTAGTGGTAACAAATATTGTTGTCCTGATGGATCAGTTTGTAAAAATAATAAATGTATTCCTTACTGTGGAAAAGATATAATATGTGATGATAACCAGACATGTTTGAAGGTAGAAAATATGAATCAAACACAAAAAGATAAATTTAAATCTGATTTTAAAGGTAATAACGTAATATTTGAAAATAATACTGGATATGTATGTACAGCTAAACCAAAATGTCAATTTTCAGACCAGTATTCTGCGCCTAACGCCATTGGTGGCATCTATCCTTGCACTAATATATTTAACCAAATAGATGACGACAACAATGTCGCATATTGTACTAGTAATGATCCCACGAAAGCAAAAAAATGTTGGAGTAATGAAAATTTAGATGTCTGCAAGAATGATAAGGATTGTATTGTTAGAGTAGTTCTAGATTCTGATATAACGGATGTTAATAAAGATATTGAGAATATACAAGGTGGAAATGATTATCCTCTAGGTACAGAATACAAGGGAAATTACTGTGGAGAAAAAGGAACAAATTCAAAATTAAATATTCTAAAGGGAACAACTGATTCTGTATGTCAAGCATCTAATTGCTGGTCTGAATTAGCTAAAGATAATGTTACACATATTGATTGGGATGCAAAAAATAATATTTGTAGATCTATAACTAATTGTACAGATGGAGATCCAGACAAATTCTCTACTGATTGTAATAAATATAATAAAACAAACAATCCATTATGTCAATCGTACGATTGTAATGATAATGGTTCTATAACCAAATCACCTGTCTTGCGATGGGTTTCTAATAACACAAATAGTAAAACTAGAGATCCTAATATAGAATGTACTCAGGAATTAATTAGTAGTACTACTGATAAAACGTCTTATGCTACTAGAGAAGAATGTTACTGTCAAACATGTAGCCCAACAATTACAGATAAGACTGATTACAATGACCTTAATGAGACTGTATATTTGAAATCGAGTGTATGTTGTGCACCTGGATATTCTTATTCATGGCAGAATAACCAACCAGGGTGTTACCAACAAGCAAGTACAACAATGTTGACACATACTGATAATGAATTGAAAGCCGGGATAATTTGCGGAAAAGGCTCTTTTACTTGCCATGCAAATAAAAAATGCGGTTGCGGGCCACAATGGAGAGCTCGATGCCACGGGACGCCGGGGTCATCATGTCATGTTAACTGTTGTAATGATAATCCGGATGTATGTCCTGATGATAAATATTCGATAGCTAAGATTTCATATAACTTACCCCACTTTGTAAAAAGTGGGGCTTTACAATGGGTGCCTTATGGCAGTGACACTTATTGTTTCAGTCGAGATGAAATGATAAAACGAACAAATATTACCCCTCCCACCTGCGGAAGTACGTAACTAACGACCTCTCCCAACAATAATTTATATACGATCCGCTTGAGAAGCCGTGGAACGGCGCGGAACTTCGTTCCGCTAAGATAAATTATAAATTATAAATTAAAATTAATTTATAATTTTCTAAATTCATTTTGATTTAAAAAAAAAAATTATATATAGAAAAAAATATTTCTTAGCGGAACTCCGTTCCGCTTTGTTCCGCTAAGATAAATTAAAATTAAATTAATTTTAATTTATAATTTTCTAGCGGCAGAGCTGCGAGGATCTGGCGAATCGCGCGGAACTAGATCTATGAACAAATTAGTTGAGGTTTAGAAAAATTACTGATTTCTTTCACATATTTAAACTTTGTTAATCTTAATTTATATTGATCCATTATATAGTCTTTCTGATTTTTAAATGCTACATTTAACATCTGATCCAATGGATTCATTAAGGCTTTTAAATAGTATAAGTAATCGATTTTTATAATATTTTTATGTCTTTTCACATAATCTGCGGATTCTATTTTTTCATATTGTTTTCCTTTCAGATTATCTGGGAAACACACTATATATTCCAATCTAGAACCGGCATCTACTCGTAATCCACGATTTCGCATTTTGTGAGCCAATTGAACCACTGCTGGCAACGATTTTAAATAGAAATCGCGATCGTCTATTGCTTTTTTCAATGACAATTTCTTTAGACGATCTTCTTTATCATCGGGTAAAAAAGGAACTGTGTAGTCTCCTACTTTCATTTTCTTTTCATTCTTTTCATTATAGAATGGGATTGCCTCTAAATTGTTTATCGAACCGATTGATTTAGTGATTATAAAATTACTACAGTCTTTATGACCTGAAAAAAGTTCATTCAGCTCTTCCGAAATATAATAAATAATATCAGAAAATGAACGATTATCCGCTATAAGATTCATAACTGTTTCATATATTACGCGGACAAAATTTGAATTGTCTCTTCGAGCAAGTAATACACCTTTCTTACCGATTTTACGATCGATTTTACCATCTCTTAAACATTTTCGGTACATATATCTTTTCTTTGAAAGAATGAAGAAAAATGAATATATTTCCTCCTCAAACTCGAGCTCGATTGGAGATGGAAACATTTTTGATACTTCACTTGCAACATACAATGCATGATCCCATGTATCTTTTGCTCCTTTTAGTTCTGGAAAATGGATATAATTACTATCGGTGTCTCCATAGATCAATTCCCCCCCGTACTTGTGGGGGATTGTTTTCGCCACAATTTCAATGTTCTTCCGTCCCATGTATGTAGTGCAACAAGCTCCAGGCATAAAAGGTAGATATCCTTTCCTAACTCCCATTGCTCCATACATTGAATTACAACTGACTTTGTAAGCTAATTGTCTTTTATTTAATACATCTAATAATGTTTCATATTCAGTGTAATCTTTATTATTTTTTTTTAATACTTTAATTTGATCTTTGCATTTTTTCATATGTATTTGTCTAGTTCTTTTTCTAGCATCTAAACAATCTTGTAAAATGGTTGGTAAAACTCCCTTTGGTTCTTTGAGGAATTTGTATTTTCTCTTGGCACACATTGGATGTTTGGAAATGGTTTTTGTTATATTTGAACGTTCTTGTGTATATGGTTTTAGAAGTTCAACTTCTTTGTTTATCTGAAGTATCAATTTATTCTTTTTTGATTTGATTTTACACTTATTTTTGATATCTCTTAATTTTTTAATCTTAATTTTCTGTGTATCAATATATGTAGTTAGCTCAATCTTTCTTTTTATTTTTGGATCATGTGGACAGGAAATGTGGTCTTCCCATTCCATGATATGACACATTTTATCAGGTATATTTGAATCTTCTGGAACCCATGTATGATAATCAATATTATAAGCAATAATGGTAGTTGGGTATAAACTACAAAAATCAAAAGGAACAACCATATCATATTTTCCCGGAATTGGATCAAAAACCTTAGCCCCAACATATCGTTCGTTTTCCGGGCATTCATATGCATCTTTTTCTACCACAATGTTATTATTGATACAGTACTTATATATTTGACTATATACTTTAATTTGTTGACCTTTTGTATATAGATAAAAGATAGGTACTTGACATACACTAGCCATTTCTGAAAGACCAACCCATGTTTTTAGTTTGTCCATTAATAATATGACCAATTCACTATCTTTTACACAATATTTTCCTACAATACCTAGTGCTTTTTGAGCTTTTATTGTGAAATTTCCATCTTTATCCTTTTTCCTACCTTCTCTGTAACATTTAAAAATTCCCTTCGCATCTAATGGATCTTTTGTTTGGCCACAAAAATATTCTGCAACAGTTTTTAGTTTATAATTATTGAATTTATAATCTCTCTTTACCAAAGGTAATAAGTCAACAAATAATCTTCCTTCGGCATCTAAGTATTCAAATTCTTGATTCTTATATGCACTGGAAGACCATTTGATCGTTTTCTCTTCTGAATGGTTATATTTATGAAATCCCATTTTGTCAAATTCAGATAAACAAAATAAATGTTTTCCACGTGCAATCATATATGGTATATCAAAACCTAATATATTATAACCAACAATAACATTTGGATTTTCTGTATTGATTAATTTAGTAAATCCAATTAGTAACATCTCTTCGCTTCTAAAGGTTTTCACTATCACATCTTTACCTACGATTTTACAATTCGGTTTTCCTAATGATAATAAGTACTTTACTGGGATCGTAGATCCGCTAGAAAAAACACATGAAATTTGAAATATTTTATCTTCCGGTTTATCGCTTTTTGGCATTGCTGTTGGATTTGAGGAATTTACCTCTATATCAAATCCTAATATTTTTGGTATAACAACTTGATTTCTTTCTAAATTATTTAAATTTTTCCATTTTACCTTATACTCATAATCGCATAAGGTAATTTTTTCACTAGATGATTTACCTGTAAAATTTATCCAACCAGCTGTTTTTATATTTCTACAGCAGGTTAATTGTAATATAGGATCAGCATCTATTTCATGAATTTTTAATTTTATACTTCCAAGAGAAACGACATTAATTCTTTTTTTCAATATATAACTTAACTTTTTTGCATCATTACCGTTTGAAAATGAACAAAATAAGTATGGAAACTTTTTTCTTTTGTTATATTCATTAAGATATGCTCCATATAGTTTCTTTTTCATAACAAGAACCTTTTTCAAAGGTCTGTGTTTACCAAGAAGAGAATCTATTTTATTGGAAACTAACTGAGCTTTTGCTGTATTCCACGATATAAAAGTAGGTAATTCAATGTAAATGTAGGGTGTAAAATCGTCAACTCTTAAACAAATATTTTTTGATTCAGAATCAATACCATATATTCTAATAGATGTTATTTCGGTCTCCTTATTATCTATAAACCAACTATATACAAACATATTTTTCTTAGTTATTTTACTCATTTTAGTAGGATAGTTTATTAATTTACTTTGATTAACTTTTTTTCTAGAAAATTTCACTTTTTTATTATAAATGAATAATTTACCAATTAAAAGCTCAACGGATCCAGATCCAATAATCATATTTCCATCAGATAAGAAACCTCTTATCGCTAAGCCAGATGGACCGGTCGATTTATATGTATGTCGCACGGATGTATTCGGATCTAAACTACTAGGAGATCGCGGTCTTTATCATTCTGGTCTACTCTTCGAATATGGAAACACTTCGTGGGTTATAGATCTATCAATAAAAGGTAGCATGGCGGCTTTGATACCCCAGCTAACGAATGATGGTAAGGTTATAGTAGATAACCCTATAGTTCTGGAGTACTATAGTCCAGAGAGTGCAAATTCATGGCAACCATATTGGGATAACAAAGGTACCAAAATATGTACTATCTCTTCGTCTCTCTATAACAAACTGATAGATTATATCCTAAATACGTTCGCCCCATTTTATAACCGTTACATACCATTTGGTATCACGAACAAACCGTTCTACTATATTTCCGGAAACGAAGATAAAATAGATAGTACAATATATGCAATAGATAACACATGTGATAAACTACCAATGCGGTGTTTTGAGTGGTTACAAAAAGAACACGGTGTGACTAGTTTACCGTTTCCAGTAACACGTTTGGTGTTATCAGTGGATGAAAAGCCGATTCCTATTACAAATATGAAGGATACAGGGCTAGTTGCATACACAAAGATGATGCAAAATTATGTACAAGCTTTTGAGAAGATACATCGCAAAGATCCTTCTTCATTCATCAATATAATTGATTTATTAACCAGAACAGAGGAAACAAACATTCTTGAATATGTACTCTCGCTAGACAATGTCACTCAAAAGCCCCAGTGGTATAAACTTCCAAACACGGATGTCTCTATCTCAGCTGAAGACATGTATTTCAAGTTAGATAATAGGCGTGTATATACAATCATTATCGTTGTATCATTGATATTACTTGTAATCGCAATTTTGTTGTTTCTAGCATTCAAGTCGCGCGAATCGTAGCGGAACAAAGCGGAACTCCGTTCCGCGCGAATCTACGATTCGCCAGATTCGCCCTAGCGAAACTTGTTAAATCCAGGTTTATTTAGTCGCGCCTCTAAATTGCGTATGCGATCGGCAATTTATCAGGATCGTTCGCGTCATCTGGAACATATCTTATATCAGGATCGTTTGCGTCATCTGGAACATATCTTATAATTACGTTCGTAGTATTAGTATTATTATTATTTCTAAAACAACAACCAATAGCTAATAACAAAAGAAAAAGCGAAAAAGAAATCAAGCCAGGTATATAGTTGGTCATGATCTTAGTATAATAAAACCCTGATATAGTTACAGAAGAAATTCCAGTCAGAACTAACATATGTCTATGACAAGAATATAATATCTCTGAAAATCCCATTTTTTCTAAGAAAAAATTATAATTTAGTAAGTTTATCCGATCCGCTTCACTCGAGCGGAACTCCGTTCCGTGAGGCTAAAAAAAAATGATTTTTACACTAAAAACATATACGATTATTGAATAACGAATAACGAATAACGAATAACGAATAACGAATAATGAAGATACTTCTTATCAGGATTAAGGAGGTTATGCAGTTATTCATGATGAATAACACAGAAATATATGGTTATGTAGAAGATATACTAGAAGAAAATACTGATTATATACGGAAAAAACTATATAATTATGTAGAAGAAAATACTGATTATATACGGAAAAAACTTAATAAAATTCTTAAAATTAAAAATAAAATTAAAAAACCACTTAGCGCCTATATCTTTTTTTGCAATGATAAGCGTCCAATTATTAAAAAGAAAATGCCACATATTAAAGGTAAAGAAGTTATGAAAGAGCTTGGTCTGAGATGGAAAGAAACTAAAAAAGAAAAAAAGGTAAAGAAATATCTAGACAGGGCACAAAAAGCAAAAGAACAATATGAAAAAGATATGGCACAAAAAGCAAAAGAACAATATGAAAAAGATATGGCACAACAATCATCGGAAGAAGATGAGCAGAAAAAGGAAGTTGCCAAGAAGATTAATGAGTTTATGATTGATTTTCTAAAGTCATATGACATTGATGACGTTTCATACGACGTTCCTGACGTTCCTCACGTTCCTCTTTATCGCGAAAAAGTAATTAGACCATATATATATTCTTATTATGTACAAAATAAGCTTAATAAACTTCTTAAAAATAAAATTAAAAATAAAATTAAAATTAAAATTAAAAATAAAAATAAAATTAAAAAACCACTTAGCGCCTATATCTTTTTTTGCAATGAAAAGCGTCCAATTATTAAAAAGAAAATGCCACATATTAAAGGTAAAGAAGTTATGAAAGAGCTTGGTCGGAGATGGAAAGAAGCTAAAAAAGAAAAAAAGGTAAAGAAATATCTAGACAGGGCACAAAAAGCAAAAGAACAATATGAAAAAGATATGGCACAAAAAGCAAAAGAACAATATG
>Ga0222718_10002648_pt1 | contig 15887 bp, 13 predicted proteins | sample C33_27DmetaG_FD_165045 | JGI IMG/M metagenome (GOLD analysis project Ga0222718, IMG submission 165045) | Estuarine water microbial communities from San Francisco Bay, California, United States - C33_27D | ecosystem: Environmental > Aquatic > Marine > Unclassified | place: USA: California... | reverse complement strand
TTGCTTGTTTGTTGATGTTAAGTTTAGAATGTATCCACTTCTTCATAGTCAGTAAGCTCTTCTATTGTTACACTTGTATGTCCAGCACTAAGACTGCAGGAGCCACCTCCATAAGATTGTTTAAATCCTATCGATGAAGATGTTGCTGTAAATACCACCTCTAAAGAATTGGCCTCAATTCCTGCCGTTCCTTGACTAGCAGCAAACCACACTCTATTTTGAAAATTAGTTGGATATGTCTCACCACCTGTAGGACTAATATATTCTGGAAATACAGATGTGTAAGCTGAGGTGGCTGAGAACCCAACCGCTGAACGGATTCTGAGCCTATATAGCTGCCCTATTACAAGGTTATCAATCCTAAAAGATGAATTGCCAAAAACCCCACTGCTTGTTTCTTCTGCGTGGAAAAAAGATAGGTTTACATTTGAAGTAATTGGAAGTTTTTTAGTTTGTATTTTTTTCTTTGGTAGAACATCACTGCTAAGAGTGCCTGTCTGAATGTTAGAAGCGTCTAAGCTTAATGGCAGGTCTACACCTACGGCTGCTGCATTTAAGCTGTAATTGATGTTAGCACTTGAAAAGCCTGAAACATCTGGTAAAACAACGCTCACCATCCCAGCAGAGCTGACATTCATGTCAAACCCAGAAGGAGGCGTATCGCCTGATGTTTGATAGGAAATGTTATAATCATCTCCTGCGCCATTTTTACTCACTTGAGCTTCTACATAGAATCTGAGTGGTGATGTAGCGTCAATATACACCCAGCCAGAAAGCTCTCCAGCATCATAATCAGACATGTCTTGAATGTTTGTAGAGCCATTATTATTTAAGCTTAGGCTTGTTCTGGCATTTGAGCCACCAACAACAACTCCTCTGTAATTTACAAGGTAGCCACTAGATGCGCTATCAGCAATAAGGACAGGCTTACTAACTTCTCCAATTACGCCTGGCTCGTTTACAGTGAGCTCTCCAGCTGTAGAAGAAGAAAGGTAGTGAACAGAGCCGGCTGTAAGGCCAGAAAGTCCTTCTATGTATCCGCCGGAAAGAAGGACGAATGTAGATGAGTCCTTAACTTCTGAAACGATGCCCACCACTTCTGCTGTATTTGCAGCGTCAGCTTTAGCTTTTAGATAGGAAGAGCCATCAAAATACAATACATCGCCAACAGAAAAGCCATGAGAGCTTTGAGAGATTTCTCTAGAAACACCAGCTCCACCGCCTGCTCCGGCGCCGCCAGCTAGATTCCAATCTGTTCCGTCATATAAAAACGGGGCAACAGCTCCAGCTAGAAAATCAAAATCTTCGCCTGTTCCTGTAAGGATGTTTGATACGCCATTTTTAATAACGCAATCAGAGGCTGAAACATTTTTTATAAATACAACAGCACCAGATGAAAATGCAGAGCTTATTTCCTGGATTTCAGCTGTTCCGTTAAAACTTCCAACTCCAGTGAAAGCATCTTCAATTGTAAGGACATTTCCACTCGAAACAACTTGTGAGCTATAATCAAATGTTAGCTTTTCTGTAAATACACTAGAAAGATTTGCATACCCGCCACTGATGGCTACATTATTGGCATCTTGTGTAGAGATGGTGCCTAGGCCATTTAGTGTGGTGTCTATTGTATTAAGTGCAGATTGGATGTCTCCCGTAGTGTTTGAAAGATATCCAAGCTGCGTATTTGTTACAGGAGATACAGCCACTTTTCCAGAAGCATCAGAAACAAGTGCCCTGTTTACTGTTAAATCTGCAGAGGTGATTGAAGAAGCGCCACCAGTGATGCTGTCTTCTTTAGCATCTAGCTGGGCTTGGATTGTTTGGTCTGTGTTAATGCCATCAAGCTGACTTAATTCATCCGCTGTTACATCTGAGGAGATAGAGGAAAACTGTCCATTCGTAGCATCCCAGGACAAGATTGCCCCGTCTGTTAATGCCGCAGGATTGTCTATTAATACGCCGTTTGCATCTGTAACAACGGGTTTTTTACCTGCTGGGCTTGATACATTTGGCACTAAAATTTTGCTTGCCGACACGCTGCTTGCTAGCTCATTGTCGCCAACTGCTCCAGCTACAATTTGTACATCGCCAGAAGCGCTTAATGTAACGTCGCCAGAAATTTGTTTTGCTTGTGGAGCTACTGGAGAGCCATCTACATCAGGCTGTCCAATGTAAATATACCCTTCTAAAATAGGAGCAAATTTAGAAGCACTAATTACAGCATTGGTGATGTCTGCATTCACTAATAAAGAAGAAGATAAAAGGCCAGCTGCATCTGCATGTACAACACCTGTAGAAACAGCTGTGCCGCTTGCTTTTAGTGTAAGATTATTTATTTCAGCGCTTCCAGATAAAGTAACTTGCCCGGCCACTGTTGCATCGCCAGATACGCTAAAATTGGCAGCGTCCAAATCTGTGAACGCACCAGCTAGCGGTGTGCTAAGTCCTATTGTGGAAGCATTAATAGCTTTATTTTGTAAGTCTTGAGAGACAAATTGTAATATCATGTCTTGCGTGACATTTTCAGTGCCAACATCTGGTATTCGCACTGTCACATCTGCACTACTCGACTGAGTAGGAGACAGGAGCCTCACTTGCTTTCCACCTGCTAGGCGAAATGCTATTTCTACTAGTTCACTAATACTGCCAAAAATTTTCATATGTTAATTTCTCCTGCCAGGCGAAGTGTTGCTTCGCGTTATGCTAAAAGCATGTCGACATGCATGCTTCTCGTTGAATATTAAATGTACATTGCTTAGAGGAGAAGGTCAAGCAGAAATTTTCATTCTGCCCGCCTTCTGTCATTTTACATTACAATTTCTGTATTAACACTCTCCAGCCACTTGCGCCTGGAGCTTCAGAAGCAACCAGAGTGACGCTGTTTGAGTCAGTGATTGAAATGCTTTCGATTCCAATTTGCTGACCATCTTCTAGGTCAATCAAACTAACTTGTACATCAGTGCTTGCTAGATTATGACTCACAATCAAAGAGGTGCCTGAAGCGCTTGCCCATGTCTGTCTATAGATGGAAGGAATAAATCCTTCGTCCCAGTAGGTGTTGCCCTCTGCATCTACACGAAGATATTTTCCTTCGCCTTCGCCGGATAAAGGCTTGCTTAGTTTACCGTTGACGACCTCAACAAAGTTTGCGTCATCGCCAATTGCAGCAGCTATCTCATTTAGTGTGTTTAATACACCAGGAGCTCCATCAACAAGCTTACCGATTTCAGTGTCAGTATAGTTGTTAGCTGCAGTTATCGCGTTAGCTTTTTCAGTGGCAACACTGTCTGCTACTTGTTTTAATTTAATATCTAATAGCTTGTCGGCATTTCTTAAGCTGGGAGTTAATGATTCAGTCTCAAAATCAGAATCTTTTAAGTAGTTAGAAGCTGTTAAAGAAGAGTATCCACCGTCAGCATTTAAACCAGCGCCTGCCTGCGTGTCATCTAGCTCGCTTTGAGCACTTGAAGCTGCGGTGTCTACAGTGTCAATAGCAACCACAATGTCTTTGATGGCCGAGGCTACTGCTTGTACAGAAGGAGCAACATCTTGAGAAAGGCCGGCTAGTGTTTCTGCAGAAGTGCTTCCATCAATGTTTGAAAGAAAATCGCCATCTTGAACAGCTGCAGCCTTAGCACGCGCATCTGTGAAGTAGAGATTACTTCCTTCAGCAATGTCATCTGTGGTGAGGTCTGCCACTTCAGCTTTGGTAGCTTTGGCATTCAACTGTTCTTGAACATTTGAGCTAACACCTGATAGGTAGCCGAGCTCAACATCAGAGATAGAAGAAGCGCTAACTTTTCCACTGCTATCAGACACTAGCACTTTGCTTGCAGTGACAGATGCTAATTTAGAAAGGTCGATTGCAGCGTCAGAAGCAATGTGCTTATCAGAAAGCTTGCTAGAAACGATTGCACCAGATACGTCACGAAGCACCACTTTGTCAGCATCAGAAAGCTCAGTTTTTAAAGAGCTAATACCAATGTTAGAAAAGCTGTTGCTATCACCGTCCATTGACTTGTTGGATAATGCCTGCGCACTATCCTTACCAACTAATTCATGGTCGCTATCGCCAACCGGCAATTCAAATGAGCGAGCTGCTGAATAGGTGGTGGATTGATTTGGCTTTAACGCGATATCTTGTCCATCTTTTCGGAACAAAATACTCACTAGCCGGGAAATACTACCGAATACCTTCATTAAAATTCTCCTTAAAGGATGATACTAGAACACTATTGTCCTAGCATATATTGGTGAAAGAGGGAATTATCCCTTTCTTATTTATATTATAACACTACAGCTTGTATTGTGATTTGCCATGAAACAGATGGTGCTTCTGAGCTTACCATAAGAATAGTGTTGTTGTCAAGTATATTTATATCTGGGATGTAAATTAATTCGCCATCCTCTTGGTCCCTAACAGTGATGTCAAGGTTTTTATTGTTAAATCCATGGACAATTGTTTTTTCATTTCCATCGCCCCTCTCCCAATAGAAGGTGCGTTGCGTGATGGCAGCTCCTGCAGGATTTTGCCAGCTTAAATTTCCTTGCCCATCTGTTGTAAGCACTTGGCCATTTTGTCCGTACGTACTAGGAAGTTTTAAAAGCACTGGGCCTGATTGATTAGAAGCTGATGCATCTAACACAATGTAGCTAGTGGCACCATCTAGCCTAATTCCCCCAGCTGTTCTTATTTGCTGGGAGCCAAATTGTGGATAGATTTTAGCGCCATCTATATTTGCTCCTGACGCAACATTTGCATTTTTAATATTTCTAATTGTGTTATTATCTGCATCTATTGATTTATTTGTAAGCGACTGAGCATCTGTTGTTCCCACTACATTTCCTGAGATGCCATGAACATCTGCGCTAGAAAGAGTGTGGGATTCTAAAACGGCAATTGATGCTTTCGTATTTACAAGAGCATCAATTTGCCCGGCTGTATATGTTCCAAGCTGAGAAGCTGTAACGTCATGAGGATTGTTTTTATTATTTATGTGAGAGGCTGCAGCTTGTATTACAGGGGAGTTTTGTATTGCACTATCTAAAGAAGGGATGCCAGAAAGGTCGGCATTTGATAAATCTATCTTATCCCAAGGAATAGAATAACTTCCTGTAAATACGGCCGTTCCAAAATTTATTTCTGATATTTGATGAAAGCTTATCTTTTTTGCATAAACATCTAATAAGTCGATGGGCTGGATGGAAGCGCCAATTCTTACAAGGCCGCCCACCCCGCTTCCTCCTTGGGCCGGATTGTTTGGCTGTATGAGAACGTCTTCTGCCGAAGAAAGCTCCACATTTGCTGCTGTTGTTAGCTGCAAATTTGCTCCAAGCTCATCAATTCGTTGTAGGTTGTAAAGGGCATCAGGCGTAATGCCATCTTCTATTCTTAAGCGTAAATTCGCTGTGTATCCAGTAGCCATATACGTTTCCCGCGTAACGTGTGAAATAAGAAAAAACAGGGTTTACGATACCCTGCAAAACGGTCCGGCCTGCTCTAAAGAGCTGCGGGGAAGCCGGCATCACCCTTTTCTGGAATAATCTCAGATTAGCTCCAGTTTTGAATTTTTAGAACAGAAGCTGGTCTGTGACATACTAATGTTCCACGAGTTCCCATGTACATAACGATGTTTTTCTCGTGTCCACCGCCACTTCCAGGCTTAAGGAACATTTTGCTGCCCATTGGCTCTTGCACAGGCTCAAAGTCAGTACCGAAGTAGCTAATCACTTTGTTGCCATCTTGCTTGCCTTCTGGCAATACGTATAGTTCGTTTTTAGGACAGAATTCTGAAGGAACGAAAAGAACAGTGTCTTCATCGTGCATGTAACCAAAATTCTTACCACCACGTAGAGTGTCTTCTACAGTGTTAAACCTACGGTCGTCTTCACGGCTTAAGATGAGCTCACGACGTGCTTCAGGAGACATTACAGCTTGCTTGTAGCTGAATTCGCCTTTACCCACTCTCATGTCCACTTCATCAAGGCCTTCTTGTAGAGCGTCAGTAGATAGAGCCACTGAACCGCCTAGGTCTAAGATAGTGCCGCCAGCAGAGCTGTCCATTGTGATGCCGTGAACAAGACGGCTGTCGTTAGCTACTAGTGAGCCAAGTCCTGGGATGACGTCTGTAGCTTTGCCGTAGTCGCCAACACTTGCTAGGTTGGGAATTACTTTTTGGCCATAACGATAGAATACATCATCTTCAGCTAATCCAGAGCCAGCGATAGGGTCGAGCTCAAGGACAGAGCCAGAAGCATCAACAGCTTCAAAAATCACTTTGTCATTTTTAGGCTCAATTCTTTTCACTCTGTAAGCTGAAAATGTTCCACTTACTAATGTAGGAGATACAACAGTGCTATCTTGGTTGCATGCTTTGAAAAGGTCGCCTTGCTGAAACCATCTTACGTGGCCTGCAGAGCCAGCTTTCAATGTAACAGCCACTTCATAAGCGCTGTCAGCAATTGTTGCTGAAGCTGTACCAAATACGCCAGTGCCGTCACCAAAAAGATGAATACCCATGATTCGGCGAGCAACGATAGATTTTAGCTCGATTTCTTTTGCTAGTGGCTCAGCATATTTTTCTGGAGAGAGACTAGCTGCTTTCCATAGGTTGTATTCTAATTCAACTGTTACGTCGAATTCTTTATACTCTGCAGTGTATTCTGCGATAGAAGCCTTCTGTCCTGCTGGGAAAGAAGATGTTAGAGCTGGGTTGGCAGTTTGCGCTGCAGCATAACCAAGCGAGTTGATGAACATGAAACGACGCTCACGGCCATTTGGGTTGCCGTCACGCATTCTTGAAATCATTTCCCACTCACGTTGCGATTTGCTAACTTGCACCATCGCGCCACGAGTGAACACTATCTGTAGGTATTTACCTAAGTCTAGGTTGCCAATTGGAGAAAAAGCCATTTTTTAAATTCCTTTTATTTTCTTCTATTTGATAATAATTCTTTTAAGACATTAGTGCTATCGCCTTTCCATAGGCGGCTCATTAAGTCTTTTTCTTTGCTTTCTGTATTTACACCCTTCATAGCTGATACAGCTGCCTGCGTCTTGGCTTGTCTTTTTTTGGTTTCTACAGCTTGTTTAGTGGCTTTGCTTGCTTGCTGCTTTGCAGCCCTTGCAAAAGCGGAGCTTACACGTTCAAACTCACGGTCAATAACATCTGCTGTTATTTCACTATCATCAAGCTTTTCCAAATTTGAGAGAGCCTGCATCCATACGGCTTGGTCGAAATGGTGTTCAGCCACTTCATCTCCCAATTTTCCTTTGAAGCGATAACGTTCGAAAGCAGGGGTGATTAGCGCCCTTGTTTCCTTCTCATCTGCTTCTTCAAGCTTAGCCCTTAGCTCTTCCATTTCTTTTTGCCGGATACGCTCTTGCTGTGATTTAGCTTTGCGGTCCAGTTCAAGACGTTCTTCAAGCTCAAGCCTTGCTCTTTCATCTGGCGACATTGATTCCTTCAGTCGCTCTTGCTCAAGACGTTTGGCTATATACTCTTTTGAAGCCCCTTCCCGTCCTTCCAGTAGGTCGATTACACCTTCGACACCGCCATTTTGGTAGGCATCTTCCAGAGAATCCCACGTACTTTTCAGAGTGGATAGTTCTTCGTCAAGTGTCTTGGCACGCTGTCTTTCCTGGTCACGTTCGGCCTGGAATTTTCGCATGCCAGCAGCCATTTCATATGCCTTCCTAATCTTAGAACGGTCTTCATAATCAGCTAGGATTTTTGCCTTGCGTCCGTTTTCGAGTGTCACTGTAAGCTCTTCTGTGGCCTCAGAATTAGAAGCGTCGCTGGCCGGCTCTTCTTCTAAAAGCTCTTCGTGATTTTCCGGCAAAGCTTCCTGCTCTGCCTGCCCGTCGGATAGCCCGGCCTCCTCGCTAGCTTCCTCTGAAGGCTGCTCTAAAGATTGGAGGTAGGAGTCATATGTTTCTACTTCACTGTGTTCTTTTGTGTCACTTGTGCTAATGTTAATGCCTGGGGTGTCGCCACTCGACCAGTCTAGGAGGCTATCGCCATTTCCTTCAGCTACCGCGCTCATAATTTCTTTAGCATCTGACATATTCAATTTTCCTTATTGTTGCAGTCGTCGCTTCGCTCATGGCCCCGCTGCCAGAGAAATAGCTCAGATATGCTTGAATGGTAGGCTATCAGAAATGTAGACAATTGTCAAGAAAAAAATCAATTGTATACATTATTTATATTCACAAGCCCCACCGGCACAGGCCATCTCACCAATACGCTCATCTATAGTGTTGATATAATTAGCATTATCTAATTCTGGGATGTCAAATGCCCTCACTAAAAGATTGTAGGCATCTTCACTTATCTGCTCAAACGGAGCCTGTCTGTATGTGCCACCATCATATGGGAGAAAAGAAATGCCCATCCAGCTTTTATTGTTTTCCACTAGCCAATTTACAATTTCTTCTTTTTCTTCAGGATGGTAGCTCACTGTCAAGGAGACATTATGCGTATTATCTCCATAGATGTGACCCGCAGATATCCAGTGGCTATGAATGTATTTTGCCCTATTCATTAAATCAATAGCAGATTCTTCGCTTCTTGTGATAGCGTCTGGAGAGGCAACAGGAATTGATATCACCAGGTTTTCTGGATTGAAGATGTCTTGCTCCACAAAAGCACAATCTTTTACAAGCTTTGCAATTGGGTCGTTTACATCCACTCTCACCCTACGAATGTAATAATCGGAATGGGCTGCATGTATGCCGCTTGTCGTCCCAAGCCAGGCAGACGTGGTGCCTGATGGCTTTGTTGTTGTAATCCTGGCTGATGGCTGGATGCCGATAGCTTCAGCCACTTTCTTATTGGTGGATTGTAATACATCTTTTACACGCTCATCTTTTAGCCAGGCTTCTAGCTCTTTCCACTTTTGAGCTTGCCCTGTAAGAGAAACGCCTAAAAGAGCCTCACGCTCGCATGTCTCACGCCACTTAGGCTGTAGATAGGTGAAATCTGTATAAGAGGCCTGGAGGGTGCCAATAGTGGTGGCTGCTTCAACAGCCTTTAAAAACTCGTCTATGCTATTGCAGGCTGCCACATTAACTTCTGTAAGATTGCACAGCTGGCCATCGTTTAGAGCTATCTCAAAACAAGGATTGCCACCCATGTCAAGATTGTTTGTAAGAGCAATGCCAGGCTCACCAGCACCAGAGCCATACATGTGCTGCATGACATTTCTAATGTTTTTTTCTACATTCTCATCTCTAAGGATGAGCGCACTGTTGTTAGCTCTTGCTCTTTGAGGAGCATAATCCCACCACATGCCATGTTTTGCAGCAAGCATCTCTTTATCATCACAATCAAATAGCGATATAAGAGCTGCACGCCTTACGCCTCCCACCACAACGCCATTTGCTACATGGCACATAATGTCATGGGCTTCTAGGGGACGAAGCTTTCTGCCATTTGCTCTACGTAGGATTGCTTTAATTTCTGCAATTGTTTTCAAGAGAGCTTCGGGACCAGAGGCTGTACCTCCAGATGATAGGGCAGTGCCTTTTCTTCTTATCTTATGTACATCTATTTCTGTGGCAGGATGATAGAGAATTGTCTTAAGCGTATCAGCCCAGCCTTCTTTATTATCTTCTACAACAAATATATCTCCCACTCCCTTTTCATAATCTATGGCGGGAAGCTGCTCGACATGTCTTTTTTGCACGCTATACCCTGTTCCTGTTCCACACATTAGAAGGTAGAATAGGTCTGCAAAGTCTTCCCATTTTGTAAGATTGGCAAAGGCGCAGTTGTATATACGAGCATTTGCTCTGAGGATGGCGTCCCCTCCAAACTGAAGAGAGCGCATAGAAGGTACTACCCGTCCAGCATTCACCTCTGAAAATGCCTCGTCTATTACACTGGCCATCTTGGGGAATTTTTCTTTGTGCATATTAGCACATCTATCAATTGTTTCTTTTCTGGATTCTTTTTGCCCGGAAGGAAGGGTGAGGGCATAGGTGCGTTGGTGTACAAGTTGTCTTAGGGTGTTAATCGGTGTCATCTGTCTGTTTCCTATCAAAATAATCACAAGCATCACAGCGCGTAAGATTCCATATTCCAATCACAGTGTGTGTGATGGTGGGATTTCCGCATTCAGGGCACACATCTTTTTTCTTATTTTCTATATTTTTTCTTCGTTGTTTTTTGGCCATGTCTATAACATCTTTCTCCCAGAGCTCTTTTATTAAAGCTAGCTCTGAGTGGGTAAGCCTAAGCTCTTTTCTAAGATGCCTCACTTGGGCCTTTAGCTGACGTATTGTTTTATTTTTTTCTCTGTAGCGTTCATCTTTGGACATGTTATTTGCCCGTAGAGCCAAATCCCCCGCCGCCTCTTAATGTATCTGACAGCATGTCTGTCAATTCAAATTCAATATCAGGAGTGGGAACAATTACAATTTGCCCTACGCGCTCTCCTTTTTCATATATTGTTTGCCAGTCGTTGACATAGTATTTAAACATTATCTCGCCACGATAATCACTATCAATTACACCCACGCTATTGGCTAGATGCATTCCTGTCTTATATACAGAGCTTCTTGGAAATAAAAGGCCCGTATATCCTTTAGGAATTTCCATAGCCACCTTAGTGTGGTATGTCACTGTGTGCTCATCGAATGAATAACTAAACGAACAAAGGTCGTATCCAGCTGCCATCTCGGATGCGCGATATGGAGCTGAAGCTCCGTCTTCTAACAATTGATATTTGATTTTCATTTACATTTCCTCCTCGACTAAAAATATATCCTAGCCGAGAAAGAATGTCTAGGGGAAAATTATCTTTGTAGCATTGCTGCTGGAGAAGCTGCTACGTCCATTGGCGCTCCTCCTGGCACTGTTGGAAGCTCTCCTGGAGCGCCTCCTTGTGGAGCTCCTGCCTGTGGCATGCCGCCACCAGCAGCTTGAGCCACCCTCTGGCTTCTTTCATTAATATGTCTTAAGATGAGAGCTTGGTGTTCTTTTTTAAGATATTTAAATTCTGCTGACATTCTATAATCTGCAGCCCAAGAAAGCATATTGATATCATCTTCAGATTCTTCTGGGGCTAGATAGATGTCTGTGGCAATCATCTCTTCAAATAGCTCGCGCTGCCTATCTGCTGCTAGCTGTATCCTATCATACATTCCTTCTAGCTCATTTAGCTTTAGCATGCTTAAAAGCTTTTTGGCTGCAGGGTCTGTTTCTGCTTGCTGGAAAAGTGGGAATAGCTGTAGAAGTTCTTGCCTTCTTGATGTAGGGTCAAGAGATAGGGATGCTCCATATTCTACAATTAGGTCAAAGCCTCCATTGATGTCTGCTCCTTGAAGGTCTACAGATTCAAAAGCTTTTTCCTTGCCCAGCACTTGTATTGTTCTTGGCTCTGTCCAATGCTTTCTAATTATGTTTAGATAGGATTTGTATACGTCTTCTACTAAGGTGACGTATTTATCAAATAGTCTTCTACGTATCATGTTTCCTTGATTGGTGGCATACTGCATTGAAAATCCAGATTGCTCACGAGATTGCTGTCCAAACATACTCTCATTGACAGCTGCCATGTCATCTCCACCTTGCTTTACAAGCTGCAAAAGGTCGCCTGCTGCAGCTGGAAATGGCATAGGCTCCATAAAGCTAGGCTGCTGATTACCTGTAAACCTGATAATGTCCCAAGGAGAATTTGTTATAGCCTCATCGGCAATTTCAGCTCCTTCAGGAAGTAGTACACGTGTAACCCCGTGTGCCTGCACACAATCTAGTAGCGAGGATAATATTCTATTATATGTAGACTGGAGGGGTGTTTCATAGGCAATAAAGCTTCTTCCCCATACAGCTCCTCCAACGTCAATGTCTGTTAGAATGTGGTAGGGAAGATGGGCTGTAGCAAGAAGCTCTTTTTCTTCTTCAAAAGCTTCTTCTGGAGATGACAGGCCTCTGTCTTTAGGAGCAGAAAATCTAAATGGAGATGGGCCTACAGGGGTGAGAAGGCAGCCATCTTCTAGAAAATAACAATGCCTTCCTAGCATGCCATTATATGGGAGCCCTTTTTCATAATACTCATACACTTCTACAACGTCGTATGGAGCTGTCTTAAATGCACTATCATAATTAGCAGGCGTTTCATCTTGCTGATAGGCAGATTGTTTTTTCCTAGCTTGCTCTAGCTCATCTAGTTTGTCTGGAAATCTGTATTGAGCCTCTTCATATGGCATTAGAATTTTTTCTATGACATACTTCACCTCGCTCCAGCGTGAAGCATCAGGGTCAAGGAATATGTTTTTAGGAGAAATTGTTTTAAACGAGATGTCTCCTTCCATTGTTAGCTCTTCTGTTTCTGGGTCGAAGTCTATTGGCTCACCGCCATCAACATCCCATGTTGTCTTAATGAAAGATGTTCCAAACAAAAGGGCAAAATAGGAAGCTTGGGCAAACACTTCTGGAAGCTTATAGCTACGCATAGCATAACGTATAAGCCTGTCTGCTGCATCAGCTTTACGCCTATCAGATAGGTCGGATGAGGTAGGACGAGGAATTACAGTGGGAGGATTGGCACATAGCTGGCTATGGATAAATCTAAAATTTTTGAACGCATAATTAACTCCAATATCACTATCGGAGCCATCAGCTTCTTCTACAACAGCGCCATTATTCCAGTCGATGTTCATAGAAAGCCTACTCACTTCGCCTGCAGCATTCATCACTGTAGCTTCATTATTATCCCATTCGTATTCAAGCCTAGTGCGCTGCTCTTTAGAATACTTTAGCCTCCGGGCTAGTTCTTTTTTAGCTTGCTCAGCATTCCACCTTACAATTCTAGCCATCTATTATTCTCCTTTTTTGACGACATATAATTTTCGTCTTCCTGGGTGTTTTCTTACAGCCTGCCGCATGGCAAGCTCTCTTATACGTTTTACACGTCTGTGCATTATAATATTAGCATACACCATAACACACAGGGCTACGATGCAGATAGGAAATATTAAAGATGCCACTAACGCAATATCCATTTTCTTTTTCTCCCCACTTTAGCTTTTTGGGCTAATTGTTTTCTCTCTCTCACCTTTTCGGTGTGATGTCTTATCGCTTGTTGCCAGTCTTGTGGCACATATTCCTTGTTAGGGCTTGGAATCAAATCATTAAAATAGCAGGCTGTGTCTGCAAGGTGGTAGCGATTTGCTCCTTGGATTTTGGGCGTTCCTGTGTCCGATTGCTTCCATTGAGCCCCTTCAAGCTCCTCAATAAGACGAGAGCACCAATGTGCAATCTTCAATCTACCAGAAGATAGGGAATGTTGCAATGCTTTTATCATATCGTGTTTTCTACCATCTTTTTTTGGGCAGATGTATATAAGGCCTGCCTTTGTGGCCTGGCCCAAATACCAGCTTTCATGGGGGTCGCATATACGTCGCATGATGTTCATGCCAGACGTTCTACGTACCACCTCTTTTACAATGTCGTCTGGAGCAGCTATTCCTTCTATATACTCATCTTTTATACACCACCAACTACTATCAACAGGATTTTCGGCCCACACTGTAAGACCAAACTTAGAAGATACGGCAGGGTCAGAAGATTCGACATGCCGCCACGAGGGGCTATACCCTGGTGGTAGCCCCGTCATGGCTTCTCTGTCAATATGCCAAACAGATGTTTCAGCATCCATCCAATCTCCATAAAGACGGCAATTAAGCTCCATCTCTGTAAGGTGGGCATAGCTTGCCAGCACTTGACGCTGCCTTTCGGGGTCGGCATAAAGAGGGTTGTCAAACATCTTAAATTTATATTTCCGGCCGATATCTTCAGGTACATCATCCACCATCTTACGTATGTCTTGATTATAGACAAGAGGGGTGAATGAAGCTACAAAATAGCCTTGCTTTGATTGAAGACGCATGAGTAGCTCATTTATAATACTCACTGTAGATGGCATCTCATCCACCCACACAAAATGGGCAACGTAAGATTGCACCCTTTCACGTGCCACTTGTGGATTTTCAAGCGATTGGAACACAATACGATTTCCGTTTTTGTGTTCTATTCGCTGCGTAATATTACCTATTTTCACCACCTTATAATCATCTTTAGGAAGATAGGCACAAATACGCGGGGCAATAGATTCTTCTAGCTGCTTACCTGTCCTACCACACACCACCATTAAAAGAGGCTCTTTATTCCAATGCTCTGGCCTTTGCCAATATGGGTGGTTTTCTGCCAGCACCCAAGCTGTAAGTCTTGAACATGACTGAGACTTACCAGACTGGTTGGAAGCCACTATCCATTGCTGGCTCACCTGCCCAAACTGCTCAAACACTTCTTGCTGGGCATCTGTAGGCCTAGAGGCTAGATTGTTGGGGTCGAAGGCTGCTTCTAATGCCAGCTTTCTGTAACGCTCAGCCGCTAGGGCTAGCATCTCTGGAGACAAATCTGACATTTTAGTTCTCTTCTGGTTCTATTAGAATGGAATTGTTTTTAGAAGCCGACACACTAACAGATAGGCCGGCAGATTCGAACAGAGCTTCTAGCGAAGCTTTGTCTGCAGAAGCGATAGCTTTTTGTAATCCATTTGTATTATCGGCCCTTTTAATCTTTCCTGTAAGGTCGGCTAAAAGCTTTAAAGCATTCACCTTAGCAGATGAGGTTTTAGGGTCGTCGCTTAAAAGAAGCCCTTCAATTGCGTCAAGGCCTAGGTCGAATAGATATTCTAGCTTAGCCTTGCCATCTTCTATGTCTAAAAACCATCGTCTAAAGGATAGATTGGCCCATGACTTTTCTAGCTTTGCTCCTCCTCCTGCCAGCTTTTTCACTTGTTCAAGTGTAATCGACTGCCCTTCTCCAAATGAGATGAGTGGATTTTCTGCTGCCTTTGCCCAGAATTTAGCCTTAAGCTTTCTTTCGGATGTTGTAGGGGTGTATATTAGCTCTGTGGCTAGCTTTTTTAGCTCTTTTCCTTGGGATGATTTTCTAGCCATGTATATTCTCTATATGTGGAAATTTGACAGAAACATCGATATAGCCTTTGTTTATGTCAATGTTTTCAATGAGGCCTATTTCTTCTAGCCACTCAATATGCTGTTTCATTCTCCATATAGTCATTGACTGAGAATAGGCACAGGGAGTGGAGATGATACGCATCCTCTTCCATCTTCCCTCATCATTTATTAATTTAATATAGGGCAGGCCTGATTCTATTCCGTATAGTAGAACAGATAGGATGCGAAAGGCTGTGTTTCTTGCTTTTGAATAAGGCTTGATAGCCATAGCTTATCTCATGTATATCTTTTGAACATGGCCCCCGAAGCAGGCAGGCAGAAACGAAAGCCGAAGGGGACTTCTCTTATATACCTTAGATATCGGACTGCTGTCAAGTAAATAATTGCAAATAATGTTTTTTCTACATATTATCAATAGGATGTAAAATAGGTGTTGACAATTTTTGGAATTGGAGATATAATTGAGTTCAGAAGAAGAAAGACGCAAAGAAAGCTAACAAGACGCTTAAAGAGAAGCTTCTTCCTCACTCTGAAACAGCTCATAAAGCTTAACGCATAACAAATAATAATTCGCTTTATAAGCTCTTTCACCCCTATAATAATGGGAATGACATCCCTGATTCTCTTATACTACACATATATTATCTTATAAGTTTATATATATATTAAGGCCGAGTGAAGGACATATTATCTTCCACGATTGGAAGGTGATATGGCCTGAGCGAGGCCTACATGTATATTGTATATGCGAATGGCTGCCATTTCCTCCTTAAGAGGAAGTGGTGGGCATGAGCATAGACATATATCCCCATGCGCCTATCTTTAATAACACACATTCGTGTGTATGTTTTAGGGCCGGCTTTACTGCCATTTTGTCTCTTGCCTATCCCCTTATTTT
>Ga0222718_10002647_pt1 | contig 15891 bp, 14 predicted proteins | sample C33_27DmetaG_FD_165045 | JGI IMG/M metagenome (GOLD analysis project Ga0222718, IMG submission 165045) | Estuarine water microbial communities from San Francisco Bay, California, United States - C33_27D | ecosystem: Environmental > Aquatic > Marine > Unclassified | place: USA: California... | reverse complement strand
ACATCAATTAAAAAGATTACAGATCACGGTTGACGTGGAAAACGAGCTTGCGATGAGGTGGGCAAAGGTGTTAAAATTCACGCCAGAAGGCGTCATGCGCAAATATGGTGCGGGCGGTATAGATCACATGATGTTCGCAAGGATTTACGAATGAGCAATCTTTTCAAACCAAAAATGCCAGCGATGCCTACGCCGGAGCAAGTCGCGCCAGAAGTGACTGCCGCACAGAAACGGCAAGAGGAACGCCTTGAGGCACAAGAGCAATTGCAGGCAAAGCAGCTTGCGTCGCGTCAACGCGCACGTCGTATGGGCGGCAGCCGGATGTTGTTGTCAAGCATTCGCGGCGGTACAGCCGAAGATCAATCAACATTAGGATCGTAATATGAGTAATGTAATTAAAAAGGTTTTGCCGGGCGGCGGCGGTGGAAAAGCAGACGATACTGTTGCTATGGCTGAGATTGCCACAGGCACGTCTGTCAAGAGTTTGGCTGACCAACTATCTGCTGCGCCTGAGCAAACAAAGGCGCAAGCTGGCGCAGCCGCAGCAAGAAAGCGCCGTGGCGGCAGAACAGGTCAGCGCGGTTTGCTTTACGCCAGCCGTTTGGGCGGCGGCGGGGCTGGTCGCGGTGAAGATCAAACAACATTAGGAGCGGGATAATGCCAAAGAAAAAAGGCAAGGGTTACGGCAAGTAATGGAAAAGAAAAAAGAGGTTTGGGATAAAAAGCGGCCAAAGGGCTTGGGCAAGCCGAAAGGTTTAAGCTCGGCACAGAAGCGCAAGGCTATGCGGGCGGCAGCAAAAGCTGGGCGTCCATATCCAAACCTTGTTGATAATATGAGGGCATCGCGTGGCTAGATCACCGGCTTGGACGCGGGCGGCGGGCAAAAACCCTAAAGGCGGCTTGAATGCCAAAGGCAGGGCTTCAGCTAAAGCCGAGGGCATGAACCTAAAAGCGCCAGTCAAGTCTGGCGACAATCCGCGCCGCGCATCATTCTTGGCGCGTATGGGTGGGATGCCGGGGCCGGAATATAAGAACGGCGAACCAACGCGCCTGCTCTTGTCGCTTCGCGCTTGGGGCGCAAGCTCCAAGGCAGACGCCAAAAGTAAGGCCGCAGCCATTAGCAAAAGGAACAAAGCCAGTGCATAGTGTTGAAGATATCCTAAAGCGTCACGATGTGGCGCAGCGGCGCAAAGATAACTGGCGTCAGATTTACGAAGATTGCTATGAGTTCGGCTTGCCGCAACGCAATCTTTACGATGGCTATTACGAGGGCGGCGGCGCACCGGGGCAAAATAAAATGGTGCGTGTGTTTGACAGTACCGCCATCAATGCAACGCAGCGTTTTGCGAACCGCATCCAGTCTGGCCTGTTTCCACCTTACGCGCCGTGGTGCCGCTTAGAGCCGGGGCCAGAAATTCCAGAGGATCGCCGCATTGAGGCGCAGATTGCGCTGGATATGTATGCCGACACAATGTTTAGCGTGTTGCGCCAATCTAATTTTGACTTGGCTATGGGCGAGTTCTTGCTTGATCTGGCCGTTGGAACCGCTTGTATGCTGGTGCAGCCCGGCGATGATTTGACGCCAATCCGCTTTACTGCCGTGCCGCAGTACCTTGTCAGCATCGAGGAAGGTGCGCACGGCAAGGTCGATAATGTTTACCGGCGTATGCGCATGAAGGGCGAGGCCATCAACCAGCATTGGTCTGACGCAGAAATCCCGCCACGCTTGCAGCGCATGATTGACGACAAGCCAACAGAAGAAATCGAGCTTGTCGAGGCGACCTTGTATGACCCAGAGGAAGGCGATTATTGCTATCACGTCATCTGGGCTGAAGGCAAAGAAGGCTTGCTGATGCGCCGCATGAAATCATCGCCTTGGATTGTGGCGCGTTACATGAAGGTGGCCGGTGAGGTTTACGGTCGCGGGCCGCTTGTGACAGCTATTCCAGACATCAAGACGCTGAATAAAACGCTAGAGTTGCTATTGAAAAACGCCAGCTTGTCTATTGCCGGTGTTTACACGGCGGCTGACGATGGCGTCCTAAACCCGCAGGCAATCCGCATTGCGCCGGGTGCTATTATCCCTGTTGCGCGTAACGGCGGGCCGTCAGGTGAAAGCCTGCGTATGCTGCCGCGCTCTGGTGATTTCAACGTGTCACAGATTATCATCAATGATCTGCGCATGAACGTGAAAAAGATTTTGCTAGATGACACACTGCCGCCCGACAATATGAGCGCAAGGTCTGCGACAGAGATTGCAGAACGCATGAAAGAACTGGCGCAGAACCTTGGCTCCGCTTTTGGTCGCCTCATCACAGAAACTATGGTGCCGCTTATTAGCCGCATCCTATATGTGATGGATGAGCGCGGCATGATTGAGATGCCACTTCGCGTCAATGGGCTAGAGGTAAAGGTAACGCCAGTCAGCCCAATTGCGCAGGCTCAGAATATGGGCGACATTGAGAAAATTATGCAGTGGGTGCAAATGTCGTCAGCCCTTGGCCCAGAAGGTCAGATGGCTGTCAAGACTGGCAGCATTGCAGATTACGTTGCTGACAAGCTCGGCATTCCGGCGAGCCTACGCACTACGCCAGAGGAACGCGCCGAGATGATGCAGCAGGCAATGGAGGCCGCCCAGATGGCGGCGCAAGCAGAGGCGGGCGAAATGCCACAAGGTGAGGCACCGCCAGAAGGGGTGTAAAATGAATAATCCGACAGGGTGGGAAGGTCTACAAAACGTAGACCCGACAATTGCAGAAAAACAGCAAGTAGATAAAGACGATGTTGATCGTCTCTATTTGCGCGTGTTCGCCAGTGACGATGGGGCAAAGCTGCTCACTCATCTGAGATCACTGACGATAGAGCAGCCAACGTGGTATCCCGGTGAGGATGCCTCACACGGCTATGCTAGAGAAGGCCAGAATAGTCTGGTCAGGGAAATTGAGCGGCGCATGAAAAGAGCGAGATCACTATGAATGAAACTGATGGCCTGCTGGCCGATGCTCAAATTGAGAGTGACGATAACCAGCAGCAAGCAGAAGAAACCACAATCTCACACATCAAGCCTGATAATGAAACAATTGCAAGTGATGCAGTTGCGTCTGAAGAGGCTGACACCCGGCCAGAGTGGTTGCCGGAAAAGTTTAACCAGCCAGAAGATTTGGCAAATGCCTACGCTGAATTGCAAAAGAAATTTAGCCAAGGCAAGCACAAAGCCCCAGATGAATACGATGACAGCGTATTTAAAGACGCGGGCATCCCAGAGGATGACGAGCTTTACGCTACATACAAGGACTGGGCTAAAGAAAATGGCGTAAGCCAGTCGGCATTTGAGGAGCTTGCCAGCAAGTTCATATCAATGGCTGGCGATGAGGCCGAAGCCGCAGAAGTTTCGTATAAGGAAGAATACGAGAAACTCGGTAAAAACGCTGACGTTGTTATTAAGTCAATGACTGACTGGGCGTCAGGTCTGGTTCGCAAGGGCGTCTGGTCAGCAGATGACTTTGAAGAGTTCCGCATTATGGGTGGCACAGCGCAGGGAATGAAAGCCTTGCAAAAGGTTCGCAATTACTACGGCGACAAAACCATTCCTGTTGATGTTGGGCCTGCCGCTGGCGCGCCATCAAAAGATGAACTGATGTCAATGGTCGGAAAGCCAGAATACCAAAGTGATCCGGCGTATCGTGCCAAGGTTGAGAAGCTCTTTGAGCAAGCCTATGGCAACGAAGAATACTCAACAATCTAATCTATTGCGAGGGTTGTTTACAGCCCTCGCTTTTTCTTATACAATCCCTATTGACAGATACCCGCTTTGCGGCCTGTTTGACCCGCTTGGGGGCGTAGCGTATATGCCCAAGCCGCAGCCCTTTTAGGATACCTGTTTGGCGTCAAATCGTGTTTTAACTTTTACAAAGGAATAGAGAAATGGCTGTAGGCGTTTCCAATGCTTTTGTACAGTTGTTCGATGCCGAGGTTAAGCAGGCATACCAAGCGCAACGCGCCCTTGCTGGCGTAGTGCGTGAGCGGACAAATGTCGAAGGCTCACAGGTCAAGTTCCCAAAAATCGGTAAGGGAACCGCGACCATTCGCGTACCACAAACAGACGTAACACCTCTGAATGTGTCTTACTCACAAGTCACCGCAACAATGTCAGATTACATTGCTGCTGAATACTCAGACATCTTTTCACAGCAGAAAATCAATTTTGATGAGCGCCGTGAATTGGTGCAAGTAGTGTCAGGCGCAATCGGACGCCGTATGGATCAGCTAGTGATTGATGCGCTGTCTGGCTCTGGTACAGCATTGACTGTTGCTACAACAATTGGTGGCGCGGGTACAAACATGAACCTTGCCAAGTTGCTTGAGGCTAAAGAGCTTCTCGACACTGGCAACGTGCCAGCACAAGACCGCTGCATGTTGATCCACGCATCAGGTCTGGCTGCATTGCTTGATGACACCAAGATCGCATCAAGCGATTACGCTGCCGTCAAAGCACTTGTTCAAGGTCAGCTTGACACTTTCTTGGGCTTCAAGTTCATCACCATTGGCGACCGTGACGAAGGCGGCCTGCCAAAGCCATCAACACGCACATGCTTTGCATTCCACAAAGATGCAATCGGTATGGGCATTGGCATGAACCAAAAGACCGAAATCAACTACGTTGCTGAAAAGACATCGTTCCTTGTAGCTTCAATGTTCTCTGCTGGTGCAGTAGCCATTGACGCCGAAGGTATCGTTGCCATCAGCGCGACTGAATAGAAAGGAGTTTAGAAAATGGCTTTCTCTTCAGCAGGATGGAATGTTATCGGCGCAGCCAAAAAAGGCAACGCCCCTAGCATGTACACTTACACATCAGCGGACGCGATTGCGACTGTGAACACAGCGGGTTATTTCAATGACCTGTCAGATACTCTGGCAGTCGGCGACATCATCTTCGTTCACGACAGCGCGACACCAACAATGTCAATTGTGATGGTGGCGTCAAACGCTTCTGGTGTGGTCGATGTGACCGATGGCACAGCCATCAGCATGACCGACACAGACTAATAATAGTGGGGCGGCGCAAGCCGCCCCATTTCCCCATTTTGGAGTGGCGTAATGGCGCAGGGCGATACCAAACTATCTATATGTTCCGAGGCTCTGATCATGCTGGGCGCTGCCCCGCTTTCATCGTTTGCGACTGGCACCGATGAAGCACAAATCGCTGACCGTCTCTATGACGATGTGCGCGACACACTCTTAATGCAATATGCTTATTCTTGGTCGGTTAAGAAGGTCAGGCTCGCGCAGCTTGCCGGTACGCCGATCAACGAGTGGAAATATACTTACGCATTGCCCGGCGACATCCTCGGCAACCCAAAAGCTGTATTTAACACAGGCGCAATTGGTGCGCTGCCGGTGCGCGACTTTGAGGTTTACAGCCTCGGCCTTTACACAAATTATGAAGATGTCTGGATTGATTACCAGTTTCGCCCAGAGCCTGCCGCTTTTCCGCCCTATTTTGTGCGGTTGTTAAAAATGGCGCTCGCGGCAGAATTTGCCGAGCCTATCACTGATCAGATCACCAAGGCTGATTATTACCACGCAAAGGCATATGGTGCGCCAGCAGAAAATATGCGCGGCGGTTTGGTGCGCGTTGCCATTAACATTGACGGCGCTGACCGGCCAGCACAGCAAATACAAGAGTTCCCGATCTCAGATATAAGGTACTAACATGAGCCGCATCATTCAGATACAGAATGATTTTACGGCTGGTGAGCTTGATCCAAAGCTGCGGGCGCGTACCGACATTAGCCAATATAAGTCTGGCCTATCAACAGCCAGAAACGTCAGCATTCAGCCGCAGGGCGGTGCAAAGCGCCGTGACGGCACAAAGTTTGTTGCCGAGCTAGATAGTGGCGCGGCTGATGCCGTGCGGATGGTGTCGTTTGAGTTTAGCGTTTCAGACAGCTATATGCTGGTATTCACGCCGGGCAAAATGTATGTGTTCAAAAACGGCGCACAAATTACAAACATCAATGGCAGCGGCAATGACTATCTGACGATTGCCAGCCTGACTAGCGCAATCTTGCCACAAATGAACTGGGTGCAATCCGCTGACACTGTGATTGTCGTGCATGAGGATTTGGAGCCAGTTAGGATTTTGCGCGGCGCAACAGACAGCGATTGGACGGCCAGCACAATCACATTTAGTTTTGTGCCTAAATATGCCTTTGCCATCGACACGCACATCCCGGCTTACAATATTACGCCGAGCGCAACATCAGGAAACATAACGCTAACCGCGTCTGGCGTCACAAGCGACAACGGCACAGCGCAGGCTGGCGGCGCTGACACAATAACGCTAAAGGCTGCCACTAGCTACACAACAGACGATGCGCCTAATGGTATGTTTATTGAGATAACAGGTGGCACCGGCTCTGGTCAGGTGCGGCACGTTGAGGATTACGTTGCGGCGACCAAGGTGCTGACAGTGTTTCCGGCTTGGACGACCCAGCCCGATGCGACTAGCCAATATAATGTTCACGCTTTTGGCACAGCTATGGTTGATGAGTTTGTCGTGGCTTTGAATGGTTTTGGCCGTGCGCGTATTACTCAATATGTCAGCGCCACTGAGGTTAAGGCTTACGTTGAAATACCATTCTTTGACACCAGCACAATCAATGCCGGAGACTTTGAGACAGAACACGGTTACGAGAACGTGTGGTCATCGACACGCGGCTGGCCGCGCAGCGTTACATTCCACGAAGGCCGCTTATATTTTGGCGGCAGCAAGCAGCGCCCATCAACCATCTGGGGTTCGCGGGTTTCTGACTTTTTTAATTTTGATAAGGGCGAGAGCCTCGATGATGCGGCTGTTGAGGCCACGCTGGACACTGGCACGTTTAACGCCATTGTTGATATTTACTCTGGGCGTCACTTGCAGATATTTACAACCGGTGCTGAATTTTATGTGCCGCAAACGCTAGACACGCCAATCACGCCAACAAACCTGATCGTCAAACAGCAGACTGCCTTTGGCGCAAAGGCCGGGCTGCGGTTGCAGAACGTGGATGGCTCAACGCTGTTTATTCAGCGTCAAGGCAAAGCAATCCAAGAGTTTATTTTTAGTGACGCGGTGCAGGCTTACACGTCATCAAAGATATCTTTGCTGTCATCGCATCTGTTAAGGACGCCAGAAGAAATGGCGGTTCGTGTTGCAACGTCAACCGATGAGGGCGACCGCCTGATGCTTGTAAACGGCGATGACGGCAGCATTGCCTGTTACACATTGCTACGCAGCCAGAACGTCATTGCGCCGTCAGAGTGGACAACTCAAGGCGAGTTTATAAATATCGGCGTTGATGTTGACGATATTTATACTGTTGTAAAGCGAACTATTGTGCCTTATGCCACAGCCACAATTACTGTGACTGACGCAACAAACATAGCTAATGGCGAAACTATTGTCCTAACCGACAACGCCGGTACGTCAACAACATTTACTGCGGTAACTGCCGCGCCAGCAAATGCGCTAGAGTTTCAAGTCGGCGGCGCACTGACTAACGATCAAGTCGCAGATAATCTGGCAACAGCCATCAATTCTGTTGCCGGGTATGACGCGCCAAACCCTGCTGCTAATGTCGTCAGCATTACACGCACTGTCGCTGGCGGTAGTAATTTAACAATCACATCAAGCGATGCAGTTAGGTTGACTGACGTTGATTTTGTAATTGGCACCACTAACAGATATTATGTTGAGGTATTTGATGCAGACGCATTGCTCGATTGTTCTGTGGTTGGCGGCGCGGCATCGTCTGTTAACATGAGCCACCTAGAGGGCGACACCGTTAAGATTATCCGCGATGGCATCATTGAGCCTGACCAAACTGTAGGCATTAGCCCATTTACAGTGACATTTGCCACAGCGGCCTCTACAAGCCATCAGGTCGGCCTCAACTTTACGCCAGAGGTAAAGACACTGCCGGTTGAGCCAAACCTCCCCAGCGGCTCCCTAAAGGGCTTTAAGAAGCGCATCTTTGAGGTAAACGCTGAATTGTTTGAGACGCAATCGCTAACGATTGATGGCAAGCTGATACCGTTCCGGCAGTTTGGCACAGGTGTCTTTGGTAGTTCTGTGCCAGAGTACACAGGCATCAAGACACTTCACGGCATTTTAGGGTATACTTACGATGGGCAAATAACAATCGGCCAAGAGGTTCCACTAAAGATGACCCTGCTTGGTATTGATTACAAAATTAGTATAGGGCAATAAGATGAGTGGATTATTTGCAGGCAACGTAGCCAAGACCGAAGCAAAGGCGCTAGTTACCCAAGGCGCTTACGCAAAAGTGCAAGCGCGGTCAGAGGTGCTTAAATACAAGCAGCAAGGCGTTGCCGTAATGGATAATATTCTGGCAACACAAGCGACTATTAACGCCCGCGCTGGCGCTGGCGGAATTGATCCATTGAGCGGCAGCGCAAGGGCGCTTGCTTTATATGCCCAGAAAAAAGGCGCAACCGAAATTTATAACAGCCGTGACGGTGAAATTATTGCCTTTGGTGCTGGTGAAGCGCGGGCAATGCAGTACGGCTTGCAAGCAAAGGCAACGCTAAAACGCGCACAAGCTGAGACGGTTGGCACATTGTTTGAGATTGGCTTTAAAGCCGCAACTTTGGGATAGGGCAAAATGGCAGAACTACCTAAATATCGCCCATTAGGGGTTTCGATACCATCTATTCCTGATGTTGATTTTGTGTCTGCTGGTCGTGCGCAGGGTGAGGTTTACCGCAGTTTAGGCAAAAGCCTAGATGTTATGGTTGACTATGTTTACAAAAGACAAGTCGCACAAACCAAGCGCGAGGCGGCAAAGTACGCATTTGAGAACCCGGTAACGGCAGAGCAAATCCAAGACGCAATTTCGCAGGGTCGTGACATTGAAGAAATTGTCGGCGATCCAGATACGATATTTGGCGCGGTAACGACTGCGACTGCTGCCCAGCAGCTTACGACTGAGCTTGAGATTAGAGCCAACAAAAAAATAGCAGAATATAGCGCTGCAATTAAAAGCGGCGGTTTATACAGCAATGAGCAAATAACTGAAATGCGCCGTGATTTAACGTCAATGATTGACGCTCACAGCGAACTTATTGCTGGGGTTGATGTAAACCAAGCCCTAAAATACAACGCCGCTGCAAACACAAGTGCATCAACCGTTTACAAGTCTGCGCTTGAAGCGCAAATGTCTATCAATAAGGCGGTTAAGATTGCTGCTGCTGATGAGTTTATGCAGACGCTACCAGAGCGAGCAAAAGACATTTTAACAAAGAAAGACGCTGACCTTGAGAGCCGTCTTGGTGAGTTGACTGTTTTGGCGCGATCAGCCAATGACGTTGTGATTAGCACAGGCGATCTTGTTTATGCTAAGGCTCAATCTTCAGCAATTCAAAAAGTGATTACAGATGTTCAAGTTGGTGTCTTGACTGATCACGTTATCAATTTGCCGCAAGACAAAAGGCTCCGCGCTTTGCGTAGCGGCGATATGGGTGATTTGACGCCATTGTATAATATGTTGGATAGCAAACAGCAGGCTGAGTTTAGGTCAGGTGTGAGAACAGAACTAGCTGCGCGTCAAACCACTGACGACCAAATTGAAAAAGATAGTCTGAAAATAAGTAAAAAATCAGCAACAGTTCAAGCCTTGGCGTTTGCTGAAGCGCCCGAAGGTTCTCAAGAAGAAAAATTTGCCTTAGATGGTTTGGAGCAAGTTGCGATTGACAGCAACGGCGATGCGATTAGCGCACAAGGTATACTGGCTCTAAAGAAGGCCAAAACCGCAGCGGCAGCAGAAGAGACGCCAAACTATGTTGCAGAGTTCCGCATCAAGCAAATGATTAACGCAGAGCAAATAACAACATTTGATGAATTGCAAACAGAAGCCGCCGCGCTTGGTGTTGGCCCAAAAGCAACCTTGGGTCTTGTTCCATATTTAGACAGCACAACAAAAGAAACACGCAGAGAGGTTGACCGCGAGGCAAAGGCACACGCAGCAATCGTGCCGGGTATGCTCAATGTTTCAAAGAAAAAAGCCGAGCGTCACAATCGCTTTGTCAATGCGGTAGAGAACAGGTTTGCTGACGCTATGGATGCGTGGGAAGAAAACCCAGATCGGCGCTTGCAGGACAAGCCTGTGATAGCAAAAATAGCAAAAGAATATCGCAAGGAATTGTTGCAAAGCGAGCATCAGAAAAAGATTGATACAACTGTTTCTGGGCTGGCAAACAAATATCCAAATTTAGATATTACAGAAAATTCAGAATATGATTATTTTGCCACTAATAGAGTTGCGCTTGGATTGTCCGCTGATGATTTAAAAAACATAAAACGAAAGTTAGGGTTTATAGAGCAACAGGCTTTGCTTAGAGACGAGATAAGATAATGGATGAATTTGAAGAAATGCACGACCACCAAGGAGCCGCATTAGCGTTCCTTCAAACATTCTCGCCGCAAGACCTTGCGCCGCCTGCGCCTGCTGAACCATTGTTTGTGCCTTCAGAAACAGGCGAAGATGTGCCTGCGCCAACAAAGCCAAAATACACTGAAGATCAATTGAAGTTGATGCCTGAATGGGTCGAAACATCAAAGAAGATGTTTGAGGTTATGAATGATGGGCAGCGGTTTATTGGGTCTGACAAGCAAGCCGCATCGTATGGCCTTGATCTTATGTCTGAGTTTAACTGGAATATGGCTGGCCCTGCTGGCATCCCCGGTGAAAGCGGTATTAGCGTTCCCGGCTTTGGTGTGCAAGTTTACAACCTTATGTCAGAGAGCGCTGGGCCAGATGCGGCTAATGGCTTTTTAAATATGCTGGACATATACGCCGACACCAAAACAGAAGGCGCAACAATCAAACGCGCTTTTCGCGGTTTGGCGGCTGACCCGCTAACATACGCAACGCCGGTTGGCAGCTTGTATTCGCTTGGCGCAAAAGCTATGGCGCGTAAAACAGCAACGACTGGCCTGCGTAATATGCTGATGTCTACAGCTAAAGCTGCTGGTTATGTTGGCGAGAAGGCTGTGGTTGCGCCGGGCAAAACAGGTATGGCTGCTGGCGCTGGCTATGGTATGGGCTTTGAGGGTGGCTTGATGGGCGTTGAGACAGCCGCAGACGACCAGCCTACCTTGGCCGAGGCAGCAACCCGCTTGGCCGTTTCTGGCACTGTTGGGTCGGCTGTTGGTGGTACGCTTGGCAAGGTTCTTGTTGGTGGTGCAACTGAAGCTGCGCCAGCTATTGCGCGTGGCGTTGATCAAGCCGGACAAGCTGCCGAGGCGCGTATGGCAGAGCGTGGGCCTATTACCGATCGCGTTATGTCTGGCGCTGATCCTATGGAAGTGATTGACCCGGCGTTAGCTGCGGCTGGTAAGTTGGTCAGCCCAACAAAAGAAAACCCAGTTACCGCTGTGCCGCCAACTGAGACTGAGCCGGGCATCATTGCGTTTCACGGTTCTGGCGCAGACTTTGACCAGTTTAGCCTAGAAAAGATTGGCACTGGTGAGGGCGCACAGGCTTATGGTTATGGTCTATATTTTACCGATAGCGAGGACATAGCTAAGTTTTATCGGGACACCATAAGCAGAAGGCAAGATAGCATACCGCAGTCTGTGCCGGATGCCCCAGAAAATATAGCTGGGGAACTTGCTTTAGATATAAACTTTAATAAAGGTGTGTTTGGCGATACTAAACAATTACAAATAAATTCTGCTGACCCTGATTATGATTTTTACATTCAAACGCTAGACGACAATGCAGTTGAAACAACGCAATCTGGCGCACTTAAAACTTTTGAGTTTAGAGACGGCAGTATTATAAGTCTCTTAGATGAGACTCTGCCTATATTCAACGGTAAAGCGTTAGATAGCGTTTACACAAGCGATGTTCAAGATGTTTTTGGGGCAGAGATAGCAGATGTTGCGCAACGCGCTAAAGATATGGGCATCCCCGGAACTTTAGAGGAATTAACTGACGATGTTACGACAGTTTTGTCTCAATTGGGGCAAGGTCTTAGTAGCAAGCGCGATATGAGCGCGGCTGTAGAAAGTTTAGCGCCTAGTGGTCAGGGAGCGCCAAGTAGGTTTAAGACTATATACAATCACTTTATTGAGCCAAAATCTACAATAGAAACCACCTCAACAGTTACTGAGCTAGGAGTTAAAAAAGGAAAAATGTACAAAGTTGGCCTTGAGCCAAAGCCAGAAGATATGCTGGATTATGATAAATCTTTGCGTGAACAACCAAAATTTGAAAAGGTTTTAGAACCTATCTATGCCGAATATGGTGTGGCAAAAACGGCTGACATTGGTACTTTGTTTGAAAGCATTAAAAACCAGCGCGGTATTATGCCAAAGGATTTGTCAAAACAGCTTTCTGACGCTGGTATCCCCGGCATTAAATATCGTGCCGCTGGCTCAAGAGGCGCAGCGATAGATGAGGCAGACGTAGAAAAGAACTATGTCATCTTTGACGATAAAGCGATCAAGATATTAGAGAAATATGGTATTGTTGGGCCTGTGGCTATCACAGCATTAGGCGCAGCAAAGCAGGAAGGCGCAGACAATGGCGATACCTAAAGACATGAACGAGCAGCCGTCCATCTTGGATGAGCAGCCAACGACCACGCAGCCTGTGCCAGAGGAAGAGCTTGTTCAAGTCGCAGGGGTAACGTCAGCAATTTCGCGCAAGGCAACCAAAAGCATCATTGAGCCGCTAACGGCCAAGGGTGCGCGTGTTTCGCCGGAAAGCAAAGTAACAAGAACCCCAACGCTAAAGGAAAGCATTATTGATGCGCCGTTTGAGCCATCATTTGAAATACCAAAAGCAGAGGTTCCACAGCCACAACCAGTAAAACCAGCGCCTGTTGATCAGGCCGAGGTTGACGCTCGGCTTGCAGCTAGAGATGCCGAGCTAGGCGCGGCGCGTGAAGTGCCTTCACCATCTAAGGCGCAAAAGGCCGCTGGTCTTGTTAAGGGGCCAGTCAATACGCGCTTTTATGATAACGATGGTTTGGCAGCTACAGTGCAAGCGGCGGCAAAAGCTGCTGACGCTGGTGAAGTTTCCGCATCAAAGCCGGTGACAATTAAAGAAATATATGACCGCGCAGAAAACGCTGGCATTCCAAAAGAGAATTTAGACTTGGTGTTTTCTGGTCAGGACATTAGCAGCAGCGTTGGGAACAATGAACTTGCGCAACGTATGGCTGGCCTGATGGTTTTGCATGACGTTAGCGCAGGCAAGGTTGATGATCTGATGCGTATGGCCGGACGCGGAGAATTAGATGACGCTGGAAAGCTAGAGTTGCGCGAGGCTATGGCGCAGCACAACATGATCCTCGATCAGCTATCAGGCGCAAAGACTGACGTTGCTAGAGCAATGAACGTGTTCAAAGGTGCGCGTGATCGCGGCGACAGCTTGAGCATTAAAGAGGTTCGTGATGCGCTTGACAATCTTGGCGGCGATGATCAATTGCGGATGTTGGCAGAAACATACAACAACACCAACAGCCCGGCAGCCAGAAACGCTTTGTTAAAAAACAGCGTCAGCCGCAAGTCTTATGAGGCTATTGTCTATATGGCTCAATCGGTCATGCTGAATGACCCAACGACCCATATGTATAACGCCGCCGGTAACGCGCTCAATTTGTTTATGGATGTTCCTGAGCGGGCCTTGTCTGTGCCGATTGGTATGTTGCGCCAGCGCCTCGCAAAAACATTTGGATATAAGACAGACCCAGATCGTTATTATGGGGCTGACCTTTATGCGCGGGTGTCAGGTTTTAGAAATGGCATGATTGATGGTTGGTCTATGATGGGCGCAAAACTGTTAGAGGGTGGTGCCGCCAAAGACGCACCGACAGACCCGCTGACGACAAAGTTTTGGGCTGGCGCAAATTACAAAATACCGTTTACAAAACAAATACGCGAGTTTCCTGATTTATCAGACAACGTGCTTGGCAAAGTTCTTAACAGTATGGGTCTGGTTTACTCTGTGCCATTTCGCGCACTGGGCGCTGCCGATGAGTTTTTTGCTGGCACGGCGCAGCGTATGCAATTGCACGAAGAGGCTGCCCGTCTAGGCGGCAGAATTTACGACACAACATTACAAGAAATGATTGACGCAGGGGCAGAGCCAAAGACAGCAGCGGCGCAAGCTATGTCAGTTGCACAACGTGCTGTGCAAAAGCTGCTGACAGAGCGCCCGGCAGATATTGAGATGAGCATCAATGCGTGGCGCAAACAAGTCACGCTGCAAGATGATTTAAACAGAGAGGCACCATTCTCCGGCATTTACTCTGGTGCATCAAAGCTGATGAATAAATGGTATGTAAAGCCATTGGTGCCGTTCTCAAAGACCCTAACAAACATTGCAATTGAAAGCAGCGCAAGGGCTGGGCCGCTTGCGTTTGTGTCACCGCGCTTTTATAGCGAAATGCAAAAGGGTGGCAGGGGCAAAGACCTTGCTATCAGCCGATTAACTCTTGGCGGCAGTATGCTTTACGCTGGCTATCTTATGGCTGGTGACGGCACCACAACAGGCGCAGGCCCGGCTGACACAGACCAGCGCCGGGCTTTGCAGTCACGCGGCTGGCAACCATTTTCTTTTGTTATTGGCAAGGATCAAATTACATCTCAGAACGTGCAGCAATTGCGTGACATTCTCGGCGCTGAAAACGTGACAGAAGGCACAGGCCAAGACTTTGAAGGAAATATCTATATTTCTATGAAGCGCCTTGAGCCTGCAAATATGCCGCTGCTTCTGGGCGCTGCATATGCTGACGCTATGCGCTATCACGAATATGACGAAGATGGGTCATTCCAACAAGCTGCGTTTGATGCAGGCGTTGCTGCGCTGGCTGAATACTCAACATCAATACCGGCGATGCAAACCTTTGCAAAAGTAATGCGGATTGCCAACCAGCGTCAGACTGATGGCGGCGATAGGCTTGTTGCTATGTTTAATCAAATCTCGCAGCAATATGGCAGCTTCCTCATTTCTGGAACGCCTGTTCTTGGATTTACAAACAGCACACTAACGTCACGCATTGAACGTGCAATAGACCCGGCTGTTAGCAATGTCGGCGTTGGCGAGGATTTCCCTGATGCCCTTGTTGGTTTGGGTGAGGCTTACAACAGGTGGCGCTCACGCATTCCAGTATATTCAAAGGATGTGCCTATCAAGCTGGATGATTATGGCGACCCTATTGGCATGACCAATGCCCCAGCTTGGCAGCCATTGTCTATGACGTTTGGTGAGCATGATGAAACCAAAGAGTTTCTTGACGCAATCCATCACGCAATCCCACCGGCACAAAGAAAATTTGACGGCATCAAAATACCACCAGAGATTGAGGCTAGATATAAGACCCTTTACGCAAAAGAGATTGTCATTGATGGCATGACGATGAAAGAAAACATCAACGCCACAATGAGCGAAATGATGGATGATGCTGAGTTTTCTCAGACAGAGCTTTCTATTGGCGATATGCGTTCAATGGTCAATAACATTGTAGGCCAGTATCGCAAGATTGCGCAGATCAGAATGTTTGGCGCTAGGTCTGAAAATGAAGCTGACCCTCGCCTGTTTGAATATGCTCTGGTGCCAGAAGATTTGTCAGAGTATGGGTTGTTTGGCTCAGAAATTGAGTTTCCAGAATTTGCGGAAAAGCTGGCAAAGCAAAAGAACAAGCGCCGTTTTCCAAAATTAACAGCGCCAGATAACGCAGAAAAACCGTCCTTATCAGGGATGATAAAATGATGTATAATCACAGCAATCATATGAGGCACCGAAATGGCTGATTACAATATTAACGCAATTACACGCCGTGTCGTGTTTACCGGGTCAGCCGGGCTGGGGCCGT
>Ga0222718_10002645_pt1 | contig 15896 bp, 20 predicted proteins | sample C33_27DmetaG_FD_165045 | JGI IMG/M metagenome (GOLD analysis project Ga0222718, IMG submission 165045) | Estuarine water microbial communities from San Francisco Bay, California, United States - C33_27D | ecosystem: Environmental > Aquatic > Marine > Unclassified | place: USA: California... | reverse complement strand
AAGGGTTATCATGGTACGAGACATTCAGCATGATGAACCCAATGTTCTAGGAGACAGCCATGAGAAGATATAAAGAAGTAAAATGCCATTTGTGTAAGGAATATTTTGACACAACTAAGTACACCTCCTGCCCGAAAGAATCGTGTAGGTCAGTAGGTGAATTAAAAGAATGGTTTATTGATAAACGTAAAGGTATTTCAAAAGAAATTAGGCACATGACACAGGAAGAACGTCAACGTGCAAAAGAAAAAGAGGAGGCTAATATATGTACACAGTCGAGTTTGAAAAAGACGCCTCAATAGTTACATCACTAGATGAGACTGACAGATTTGAGGATGTAGAAATGGTGATAGGTGAAGATGACACTGTTTATTTAAGACAATTTGAACCCAACCTAAACGAACATCAGATTATTTATATATCATATCAACAATTGCTAGACCTATTCACCTCTTTGAATAGCACAGAGGGAGCGTTCTATGCAAAGCTAAGAGGAGGCACACTACATGACACATAGTTCAATGATAGACGAGGTAAAATTATACAGCCTAGTACAGAGACTAGGACTTAGTATTGACGAAGCAGAACATGCATTAAGTTTATATGCACATAATAAAAAGTTTGACAAAGAACTTGATGAGGCGTATAACGTAAACAACGATGAAATAATAGATGAGGATTGGGATGATTGGCATCCTAACGATTTATAGGAGAATAAATGAAACTAACACTCGACATAGAAAACACTGTGACCAAACGGAATGGCAAGCTACACCTTGATCCATTCGAGCCAGACAATACGATGGTTATGGTGGGTATGCTAGATGATCTTGGACACGAGGACATTGTAACATTCGATCACTCAGAGCAACAACCTACCACAGAGGGGCGGTACATTGTCCAAAAGAAACTGGACGATACTGCCCTTCTAATTATGCACAACGCATCACACGACTTGATGTGGCTATGGGAGTCAGGGTTTACCTACGAGGGTGAGATCTTTGATACCATGCTAGGTGAGTACATACTACAGCGTGGACAGAAAGAACCACTATCCCTTGAGGCTTGTGCTGAGAGGTATGACCTTGACACTAAGAAACAGGACAGTCTCAAGGAGTGGCTCAAGGCAGGTAAGTCAGTACGTGACATGGATCACACTGAGTTATCTGACTACCTGTCTGCTGACCTACATGCTACACAGCAACTGTATGAGCGTTTGCGGATACAGTACGAGGATTGCAACTCACTGGAAGCAACGATCAAACTGACTAATCAATTGGCGGTACACCTTGCACGTATTTATCAGCGTGGGTTTGCCGTTGACTTGGAAGCTTTGGAAGATGTGCGTAAAGAGTTTGAAGAGGAGCGTGTCACATTGACACGTGAACTAGAAGAACAAGTACGTGAACTGATGGGTGACACACCTATCAATCTTAATAGTCCAGAGCAATTGTCTTGGGTTATCTACAGTAAGAAACCAGATGACAAAAAGGTATGGGCAGATCTATTTGATCCATACATGCCAGATGCAGACTACCGTTCAACGGTACACGCTAATACATCTAAACTATATAAACAAAAAGCGCAGAAGTGCCATGAGTGTGGTGGTACTGGACAGATAAGAAAGGTAAAAAAAGATGGAACACTCTACACTAGAACAAATAAGTGCAGCACCTGTACTGGGATTGGCTATAGCTTTGTGGATAATATTCCAAATGTGGCAGGGTTAAAGTTCAATGCCCCAACTGCAAAATGGATTTCAGCTAACGGTTTCTCCACAAGCAAGGACAGACTTGTATACCTTGAAGGTGTGGCTAGACAACGTGATATGCAGAACGCAGTGCAATTCCTACAGCGAGTGCGTAGGTTGTCTGCTGTTGACACATATCTCTCAAGCTTTGTGGAAGGTATCCACAATTATGTAAAACAGGACGGTAAGCTGCACGTTAGCTTACTGCAACACAGGACTGCCACTGGTAGATTGTCAGGGGCTAACCCTAACATGCAGAATATGCCTCGTGGGGGTACGTTCCCAGTCAAGCGAGTGTTTAAGTCACGATGGGATGGCGGCAAAATAATTGAGGCAGACTTTGCTCAGTTAGAATTTCGAGTTGCTGCGTTCCTATCTCAGGACAAGACTGCCATTGACGAGGTGACTACAGGCTTTGATGTACACAGTTACACTGCCAAGGTTATCTCTGATGCAGGGCAGACTATCTCTAGACAGGATGCGAAGTCTCATACATTCGCTCCTCTGTATGGTGCTAGTGGCTTTGGACGTACTCCTGCGGAAGCTTCATACTATGAACAGTTTACTAAGAAGTACTCTGGCATAGCAAGATGGCACAAAGAATTGGCACGTGAAGCATTGGGTACAGGTAAGATAACTACACCGTCAGGACGTGAGTTCTCATTTCCAGATGTGGTACGTAGATCAAATGGAAGTGTGACATATTTCACACAGATCAAAAACTTCCCTGTTCAGTCCTTTGCCACTGCTGACATAGTACCTATATCATTAATATACATTGACAAGATGTTAGGTGCTAATCAATTACACAGTTGTATAGTCAATACCGTACACGATTCAATCGTGATTGACGTACACCCAAACGAGAAGGACAAAGTATTACGGATAATAAATGCTGCCAATGACAAGCTTCTTGGAATAGTAAATCGCAAGTGGAATATAGACTTCAACTTACCTTTATTATTAGAGGCAAAAATTGGTGACAATTGGCTTGACACAGTAGACGTGTCGTGATATAACTAAGATTCGTTTAACAGAAAAGGAGAATCATATATGAACCAAGTAACAATAAACACAGGTAATTTCAACGCAATGGCTGAAGCAATGGGGATGAATGTTGACACTCAACAAAAGTCTCAGGCAAGTACACTTGCTAGATTGCGTGTCAATCATTCACCTATCATGGGAGAGGAAACTATCAATGGTAAGAAGGTTAAGGTTGAGGTTGTGTCTGGTGGCACATATAAGTTGGAGATACCAGATGGTCCGACTTACTATGCCAGTACAGCTACCATACGTCCATACCTACAACGCTTTATGTATAAGCGATTTGTAAAGGGATCAGACAATACACCTAATCGTTATGTCAAAACATTAATGGCAAATGATTTGAACAACGACATGAAGGACAATGACGGTGGCTTCAACTGTGGTAAACCTGCAGGTTACATTGAAGACTTCAAGGCATTACCTGAGAAGACACAAGACTTGATCCGTCAGATCAAACGAGTACGTGTACTGTTTGGTACGGTAGAACTACACAACATCGTAGACGCTACAGGTAAGTCAGTAGAGTTGTCACCACAGGCGTTCATCTACGAGATTGAAAATCGTGATGCGTTCAAAGGTGCAGGTGTAATCTTCAACAAGCTAGGTAAGATGCGTAGGCTACCAGTACAGCACAACGTGTCCATGTCTACTGAAGAGCAGTCAATGCCTAACGGTAACGTGTGGTACTTACCTACATTTACACTTGACTTAGGTGAAACACTTGAGGTGGGTGACGGTGAGCAAGAAACCTTTGCTAATTTCATGGCATGGATTGAGAACTACAATGAGTACATCAAGTCTGCATGGAACGATAATGCCTACAAGAATGACGATACAGATACAGATACTGTAGAAGAGTTCGTAGACATTGACGCAGAGGACTTTGTGTAATGAACCATCCTGCTGAACTAGCAATACATCAGTACCTTGAGAACGCTGCCAACGGTAGGTCTTCTATGTCAGATGAAACAATTGACACAGTAGCACGTGAAGTAGCAGAGGCACTGAAACGTCAGTTCGGTAGTGGTAATAAACGTGGCAAGTTCAGGTTAAGGATGTCCAACATTGGGCGTCCTACTTGTCAACTCTGGTTTGATAAGAACAAACCTGAAACGGCATTACCAAAGCCGACTACATTTGTAATGAACATGATGTTAGGAGATATAGTTGAAGCTGTTTTTAAGGGTGTTCTTAAAGAGTCTAACGTGGCTTTTGAAGACACTGATACGGTTAGCCTTCCAGTGGGAGATAGTAATGATACTGTTGTTTCTGGGAGTTATGATCTTATCGTAGATGGAGCACTTGACGATGTAAAGTCAGCATCCGACTGGTCTTACAGGAATAAGTTTGAGTCATATGATACGTTAGCTAAAGGAGATTCGTTTGGATATGTTGGGCAGTTAGCAGGTTATGCTAAAGCTTCTGGTAAGAAGGTAGGTGGTTGGTGGGTTGTAAACAAAGCCAACGGTGGCATCAAGTATGTACCTGCTGACAACCTTGACATGGAAGCAGAGATGGACAAGATCAGAGAGACTGTTGAGACAGTCAATAAGAACGAGTTCAAACGATGCTTCAAACCTGTACCTGAGTTCTTTAGGGGTAAACCTACAGGCAATACGGTACTCAATGATGGTTGCAAGTTCTGTGACTATCGACATGAGTGTTGGCCTAACATGGTAGAAGAGCCATCACGAATGTCTAAAGCAAAAGACCCTAAGATAGTGGCATACATAGAGGAGTAAACATGATAGGAGAATCTGAATTAGATGAGTTGCAAGAAAACATCAAGGAGATGGAACAGGAACTCATGGAGAAGAAGAAAGCTTTACGAGAAGCTAAGTACACAGGACTACGTACTGCAATGCAAGCTCGTAAGGACGCTGATGAAGCTATCCGTCAGGAGCTAAAGGACTTAGGTTATTCACAAACACCTTCCTTTGGTCAGCCTTTACACTGGCACTGGAAGTTTTAGTGGACGGTAGGCGCTTCAAACATGCGCTAAAACAGGGGTATAGGAGTGGTCTTGAGATTAAAGTCAAGGACTATTTGAGAGAACGTAAGGTACGTTTTAAGTACGAGACTCTTAAAATAGAATGGGAAGACTTGATGTACCGCACCTATACTCCTGACTTCATATTGAGCAATGGTTTAATAATAGAAGTAAAAGGAAGGTTCACATCAGACGATAGGCGAAAACACTTAGCTATAAAAAAACAACACCCTAACCTAGATATACGCTTTGTGTTTGAGAGCAGTAAGCGTAAGTTAAGTAAGGGTGCTAAGAGTACATATGCCTCTTGGTGTGAACGTCATAAGTTTATGTATGCAGACAGGGTTATTCCAGAAGACTGGTTGAATGAAAAAGGTAAAGACAATCATCCAGACTTAGTAGAGTTTCCATACGAAAAAATAAAAAGGAGATGACATGGAAGAAGACCAAACATTTATTAACTTTGATCCAAATGATTTCATCATACGAATTACTCCTGTAATGGAAGACGGTGAGTGGAATGGCGAGATTAATGTAGGTCAAGTAACTACTGGAGAAAATACTTTAAAAGATACAGACTATGGACATCTTAGTATGTTGACAGATATGTTAATATGTGCTATTCCTTTAATAGAAAAGGACGATGCAATTAGAAAAGAACTTTACAAGTTAGTAGAGGAACAATTTGAAAACGATAAACCTAAAGTAATAAAGCGTGAAGGTAACGTTTTAAATGTAAACTTTTAGAAAGGATAACACGAATGGCAAACACAATAGACACATTAACATTTGGAGAAACAACTATTACACTGGACGATCCTGTTAATAGTCCTAAACATTATAACCAAGCAGGTATAGAATGTATTGATGCCATTCGTGCTGCTACCGATGATGGGTTTGAGTACTATCTACAGGGTAATATTATGAAATACCTATGGAGATACAAGTACAAGAATGGATCAGAGGACTTGAAGAAAGCACAATGGTATTTGGATAAACTGATAGAGGTGGTAGATGATAGTTAAAGTATTTCTTACATTAGAAATTGACGAGGAAGAATACCCTATACCTGTTGACGGCTTCATTGATCCAGAGATAGAGGACGCAATGAATGATTTCATTCACGATGTAGATGGTATAAAAATTAGAAACATGAAGATAATTACACAGGAGTAGACATGAAAATTTTAAAGAGACTGCCTGAGTTTCGTATGAGCCATTGGTTATTACGTGTACCTTTAATTGTTGTATTTATGCAACAGGGTTTAGATAAAATGCCAGTGGACGCAGAGACAGCAGCTTCCTTTGACTTACCTTATTTGGTATGGTGGGTAGTTGCATATGGAGAACTAGGCGCAGCTATAGGATTATTATTTGGTGGTCTTTTTTATATAAAAGATTTCACTGACTGGATAACAGAGATAGGAGATATACTAACTAGGTTTAGTGGGTTTACTATTGGCTGTATTATGACAGGAGTTATATGGATTGCACAACCCGAAAGTTTTATAGATGTTATACTATATGATAACTTTCACGTAATGCTTTGGGTAGGTGGATTATATTTTGCATTGAGAGGAAACAGAACATGAACAATTATTTACCAACAGACTACCAAGCATTTATACACACCTCTCGTTATGCTAGGTGGTTAGAGACAGAACAAAGACGAGAGAGTTGGAGTGAGACAGTGTCTAGGTACATTACTAATGTAATAGAACCAAAGTTAAAAGGTAAAGATTTATCTGACACTCTTGGTAATATATACGATGCTATACTTAGCTTAGATGTAATGCCTAGCATGAGAGCTATGATGACAGCAGGAGCAGCAGCAGAGCGTGACAACATCTGTATGTACAACTGTTCATACCTTCACGTAGATCATCCCTACGCCTTTGACGAAGCAATGTTCATACTCTTGTGTGGTACTGGTGTAGGTTTCAGCGTAGAGCGTCAGTTCATTAGCAAGCTTCCCGAAGTGCCTGAACTGTTCGATAGTGATACTACCATTGTGGTAAAGGACAGCAAGGAAGGGTGGGCTAAGTCTTATCGTCAATTGTTGGCTCTTCTATGGGCAGGTGAGATACCTAAATGGGATACAAGTAGGGTAAGACCTGCAGGTTCTAGGCTAAAGACATTCGGTGGTAGAGCTAGTGGACCTGCACCATTAGTTGATCTGTTTAACTTTAGTGTACAGACATTTAAAAATGCACAGGGTAGACAGCTTAGTTCACTTGAATGTCACGACATGATGTGCTTCATTGGGCAGATAGTTGTTGTCGGTGGTGTTAGACGTAGTGCCATGATCTCTCTGAGCAACCTTAGTGATGATCGTATGCGTCATGCTAAGTCAGGACAGTGGTGGAACGAGGCTGCACACAGGGCGTTAGCTAATAACAGTGTGTCGTATACAGACAAGCCAGATTCAGAGACATTCATGCGTGAGTGGTTGGCACTAGTAGAAAGTAAGTCAGGTGAGAGGGGGATATTTAATCGTGAAGCATCTAAGAAACAAGCTGCTAAGTATGGCAGACGTGATCCTAATTTTGAGTTCGGAACTAACCCTTGTAGTGAGATTATACTACGATCAGGTCAAGTGTGCAACCTTACGGAAGTTGTGGTACGAGCCACAGATACGATTGAAGACTTGGAAAGAAAGGTCAGATGTGCCACGATACTTGGCACGATCCAAAGCATGTACACCAAGTTCCCATATCTGCGAAAGGTGTGGCAGCGAAATACAGAAGAAGAACGACTGCTCGGTGTGTCTCTCACAGGGGTAATGGACAACCCATTAATGACAACAAAGAACAAAGGATTGGATAAGACACTTGAACACTTACGTAAAGTTGCAGTTGATACTAACACTATGTGGGCTGACCGCCTTGGTATTAATCCTAGTACAGCAATATCGTGCAACAAACCATCGGGAACTGTATCGCAACTCGTGGACTCAGCCAGTGGGATACATGCACGTCATAACGACTATTACATTAGAACCGTTAGAGGAGATAACAACGATCCTCTTACAACCATGATGAAGGATCAAGGTATACCTGCTGAACCTTGTGTGTTTAATCCTGACACTACTACAGTGTTTAGCTTTCCAATGAAAGCACCACACAAAGCTGTTACTCGTAATGACATGACAGCAGTTGAGCAGCTAGAGACATGGTTAATGTACCAAAGGCATTGGTGCGAGCATAAACCTAGCGTTACCTGTACTGTGCGTGACGATGAGTGGCTAGAGGTAGGTGCATTTGTTTACAAACACTTTGACGAAATGTCAGGTGTGTCATTTTTACCACACTCTGATCATACTTATCAGCAAGCACCATATCAGGATTGCACTAAGCAAGAATATCAGGCATTACTAAAGCAGATGCCAAAGGCTATTGACTGGTCTTTGTTATCTGACTATGAAAAAGAGGACGGAACTAGTTCAAGTCAAACGTTTGCTTGTACTGGTGATGTCTGTGAAGTTGTGGACATTGGAGCGTAAAGGAGAAACATATGTTAGAACCAATTAAAGGATCATATTATAGGAAGTTTCAACCTCAGTCTTATCAAGCGAATGATAGTAAGGCTAAGATAATAATTACAAGCTACTTAGAGAGTAATGGACACACCATTCTTGACACAAAGGAAGATTACTCTTTCGATATAAAGAGTGAGAAGAATGGTGGCAGGTACTACAGTGAAGTAGAAATGAAGAACCAATGGACAGGTGATTGGAATCCTAGATGGGCAGAGATACGTATACCTTACCGTAAGTATAGACTGATTAATAAATATAAACAGATGGAAGGTGACAAAACATTCTGTAACTTTTATATCATACGTAGGGATTGTGAGAAGGCTTGGAGAATAAAGGACTACCAACTCACCAAAGAATGTGCAAAGGAGATATGGCTAGATAATGCTAGACGTTATGAATATTTCTTTAACATACCATACCAAGAAGCAGAACTAGTAAACTTAGTATAAGGAGATTACATATGAAACATTTAACTCGCAAACAACGTGGCCTTGGCAAGTATGATGCACCATTAAAATTTCAATTCGAGAAAGGTTACACTGATTTTAAACATGGGCGTGTGTTTAATCCATTCCATAAAGATACCATGCAGTGTCGGGAATGGTTACGTGGGTTTAATAAAGCCTACTTTGAGCAACTGAAAAGGGTAAAGGGGAATGAACTTAAAGCAAGAAGCAGATCAATTTCTGGAGGAGAGGTACGGCATGTCTGATTTTAATTCATATCAAAGGTCAGCAGCAGGTACAGCAATCTATCCTGAACAACACAGGATTACCTATCCTGCCTTGGGTATGGCAGGTGAGGCAGGTGAGGTAGCCAACAAGGTAAAGAAGCTTATACGAGATGGGCCAGAGAACAGACCTGATACATGGCGAGAGGACATAGCCAGTGAGATAGGAGATGTACTGTGGTACTGTGCTTCATTGGCTAGTGATCTTAACTTATCGTTGGGTATGATAGCTGCACAGAACTTAATCAAGCTAGATAAACGTAAGGCCAAGGGAACACTAGGTGGAAGTGGAGACACTAGGTAAAAAAAATGGGGAGCTAAATGCTCCCCATTGTTTATCTTGACATAAGCCCTGTACTTTTCTTTTGATATATGCTTTGGTATTTTTTTGCCGTAGCCGTTAGCTTGTTTAATACATTTGGATCAGTTAAATCTGGTTCATCTCCATCATTCCTATCTATATAATCTACCAATGCAATACGTCTGTAGTCTTTACTAATCCTGTTAAACTCTGACAAAGACCTTGAGTACTTGTCTGACATTCCCTTTGATCCACTTTCTTTTAGAAAAGATTTAAACTGAGAAAGTTTGGTGGCTAGTAAAGGCTTCATCATAGTTTTTAGATAAGCTTCTTTGGTTGTCTTTTCTTTTCTAGCGTCACTAAAGTTGTCATACTTTTTAGCAAAGTCCTCTTCTATCTTTAACATAGCGTCATGTAGTATGGGAACAAAGTCTTTAAGCTTTTCATTTTCAAATGCAGCTACTGCGTCTATGTCGGAGTTACTACCCACTTTCCATTTAGGTACACCATGTCTAATAAAATATTCTCCTGTATCAGAGTCTTTAGGACGTAGATTAATACCTAACGTAATCTTCCATGTCGGATCTGGTCTTTCAGCGTCCTCCTCAAACACAACAGATTTATCTTCCATCTGTCTCTCTTCATCCATATCTCTGAAACGGTTATTGTATGTTTTTTCTATCTCACGTTGAGCAGTTTCAATTGCATCTTTAGGCGCAGGTTTTATATCCTGTTTATATGTATTGTCTCTAGCACCTAATGAACGTTGTAAATCTATCACCTGTCCAAAGCCTGTTAGATAGGAATTAAAATAATTAGACAGAGCTTTTGCAGTAGCTTCAGTTGCTTTTTTACCTGCCGATATATCCATACCGTCTGCTATCTGAGATATTTCTTCTATTATTATATTACCTGTGCCTGTTCTAAACGTAGTGCCTACAAATGTTTCTGCAAAATCTTTTGGATTCCAAAATACAGAACTAAACGTACCATCATTCATATGTTTTAAAGCTTCACCAATGTACAAGAACTGTCTCATAGGAAAGATAGGACTAGTATCTACAGAGTTTTCCCCTGCCCCAAATTTCTTATAGTCTTCTGGTGCATTTTCACTTGTTCTATATTGATATGCTGCACCTATTGCCGCAAGTCCTACAATATTTCTTTGTATTGCTTGTCTATCTTTTGGTGTCAGCTTGGTTAGCTTACTACCTGTAGGATTAACTATGTCCATCATTTTTTTAGTAAGGGGTATAGCACCCCCTGCACCATACTGTGCCATGATTTCCATACTGTTAAACATAAAACGTGGGAACTCAACAACAGTAGTTAATGGAACTCCAAATATTCTACGTCCTGTCATAATGTTTGTTATGTCTCTAAACAATGCATTGTCAGGTTGTTTTGCGTAAGTCACAGAGAGAGATGACTCTATGGAGTCATTAACTAGTGCCACAAAAGAACGAGCACCGTCTGGTCTTACAGTAGACGCATCGTTTAATAGATCGGGAAGTTTACCTTCTTGTAGTGCATCAATTAAATCTATATTATATTCTTTTTTAGTTAGCCTACCTAGCTCACCAAAAAATGCACCACGTCTTACTAGATGTTCTTGCCACCTGTTAGCAAAGTTCATAAGCTCTACAGTATCTTCAAGTGGGTTTAGTAGTTTGTCAGATAGACCACCTTCACCTCTACCTGTAGAGATTCTAATTTCGTTTAAGTTATCAAACATACGAGATGCCTGTGCCTGAAACTCAGGTCTATTTAATATTAAATCAGAGTATCCTTTAGCTACATCAGGACGTGAGAATATGTACTTATGTGACGCAAAGCTATTCTTCCAATTATCTTTACTAAATAATGCTTTAGTTCCACCTACAAAACCACCTTCACCATTCAACAAACCACCCTTGATAGGTTTACCAAACTCATGCATGACCATATCAACCATATTACCAAGGCTTTCCATAGGCATACGTATAGCAGCACTCTCAAAGTTACGCATAGCTGTAGCAATCTGGCTAACCATAGCCCCACGTCTGACGTTTTCTAGACGTGTACCTGCCTGTGATATCTTATTCTGGGCTTCAATAAGTTTCTTTTGTGCTACATCATCTATCTCACCTATAGATCTAGTACGTTTTATTTGAGAAGCTATATTAAGTAATTTACCTGCATCACTAAATGATCCTATAGTAGATGATATGTACTCTTCAAATGATAAACCATATTTACTGAGTGTAGTGAGTAGCTCTTCATCTGCTACCAACTCTTTGTCTAAAGTAATGTCAAGCAAAGATTCTATGACACCTTTATTTTTATCTTTAAATGCTTTGTGATTTGGATACTTCTTTTTAAACGTTGCAACTACAGCTACAAGACTATCTAATTGATCGGGGTTTAATACAGGAGATAGCAATCCTTCTTGAGAACCAACTAGCTTAGACATTTGATCTGCTACAACAACTTTATTACCATCATCATCTACCTGAATGTCAAACAAATCACGTCTTGTTTTTTCACTGGCCTTACGTGCTAACTCATAGTCTACTGTTAAAGTACCATCTTTATTTTCTACAGATATTATTTTATCGGCATCAATTATTTTACCATCTTTATCACGAGCACCCGTATTGATTTCATGTTCTATAATTAACTTATCTTTTATGTCGCTATTTTGTTTCGCAATTTTTCGTGACTCTATACGTGCCTCTTCTTTTGCTTGTTGTGTAGCAAGTAAAGCACCACCATAATTATTACGTCTTGCTTCTTTTAATTGTTTATCGTACTTTATACTTTCTTTTACTAATCTATTAAATTTGTTTGTGCCTTTAATAATCCCACCTACAAAAGGTAGAGTTTCAGTAAATTCTAAAGCTCCTCCTGTTTTATCTGCAATGTTTTCTGCCATTTCTTCTGGGGTATCTCCTACATCAAACCTACCACCAAATGACAGTACTGTTTTTACTGTTTCAAAACCTATGCCTTTTCTTTCGGCTACCTCTAGTGCCTCTTGTACTGTATCTGTATACGCATCAGCAGTAAGTTGAACACCATTAGCTAAACCCATTAAAACATTATAGCCTTTAAAACCTGTAAGATTTAAATAGTCTTGTAATATAGGAGAATCTTTTAATCCCTTACTTAAATCAGGTCCAATATATTCGTTATAATATCTACGTTCAGCCTCAAACTCAATAGCATTTTTTTGATCTATGTATTGTAATAATTCATCTGCACGTAATTTACTTAACTCTTCTTGTGACCTACCCATAAAATCAACAGGAAGTTTTTTATCTTTTAGTATTTGATCTATAATACCAAGCTCTTCAATGTCAGTTTCAATCTGCGTTTTTCGTTCATCTAAATCTTTTAGTGTTGTTTTAGTACGAGAAAAGTTTTCGTCTACCTGCTGCTCTATTGTTTTTATTTCATCATCATAATCACCTGCATAAGGTAAACCAAGAGCAGACTGTTCTCTTAACTGATCTTCTGACACAACTACATTGTTTTGTTTTTCTACAAGGCTCTCTGTGGCTATGGTTGTAGTGTCTAGTTCCTTAAACTCCTTCTCCATTTGTTCTTGTAATGAGGTGTCACTAGGTGTAGGTTCTGTCTGTGTTACACTTTGTGTAGGAACAGGTTTTTTAACAGTGTCTGTATTACCATCACCACCCTGTTGGAGTTCAAGAAACTCCTGTTCCATTTGTTCTTGTAATGTTGCCATTTAAAATACCTTAATTAGTGGGCGGTACTATGGTGTCTGCAAGAATATATTTTTGATATTCATAACCCATATACACATACACATTTGTAACTTCTGTATTTTGTTGAGTTCGCATTACTTTAGTATACACATCTCCAGGGTTTAAATCAGACTCGTTAACAGGATCATTAATACCATATACTTTTGATACTGTATCTGTGTTGTACGCTTTCTTAGCAAAGTTTACTAAGTTTTGTTTTGTGTCCTTTTCTTCTCCCTGTAATTTTCCTAGTATGTATGGGTCTTGATTACCTATAATTGATTTCCAAGCATCTGCTGCTCTTTTTACTGCACCAAATAAAGCAACATAACCTTCTCCAACTCTACCTTCAAACTGCTGTTCTAAATCTTCATTAAAGTCTACAGGAAAACCCATAGCCAACATACCTTGTTGCTTTTGTTTTATCATGTTAGTTTCAAAAGCATTTGCATCTGCTGTAGTTGAAACACCTTGAAAACCTCCATCTGGCTTTGGGTCTGCAGCTTGAGCGTTAGCTTTCTTTTTCATCTGAGATAGTATTGTGTTACCTTCTTTTTCTAATGCATCATATTTAGTTTTTGCATCACCTTCTAATGGTTTATTTCCTGCTGCGTTCATTATATCTATTTGTTTTTTACTTACTGAGTCTAACATAACACTTAAAGTTTTTCCTTCGTCATCAGGTTCACCATATATAGTTTTAATAGCGTCTGCGTTCCAATTAAATCCTGATGGACCTGCAGGTATAGGTGAAGCTCCTGTTAGTGTTTCGTCCATGTTATAAAAAGAAGAACTCATTTTATATAAGGTACTAACTTCTGCACCTTGTTCAACTGCTTTTTGAGCTATAGTTCCTGCATATAGTACGGCCTTATCCCCACCTCTTGCTATCTGTGCAGCAGCAGACCTGTCAAATCCAACAGTCAATAAAAAATCTACATTTTCTTTTTGCTTTTGTCTGTTCTCTCTACGTTCTGACGATTTAGCTAAACGTTCTCTAGTGGCTGCTTCTGCGTCCATTAGCTCTAGCTTATCCATTTGAAGTCTGCCCTCTTCAATATTTTCTGACATTGCTCTACCTGCACCACCAAGTGCAGCCATTAAATTAAATCCCATCTGTATTTCTCCTAGACATTAAACCACCACTAGGCTCTTCTAGCTCCATTTCTGTTTGCATTTCTTCTTCTGGTTCTTCTGACGATTCACCTTGTTCTTTTTTAACCATAGCTATAGCTCTAGCAATTGCAGCATTACTAGGTTTATCACTACCTATTTTTTTGTTTGTCCCTGCTACATATTCAATGTCAGACTCTTCAGCTAGGTACGCCATTGTTTCCATAAGCACAGGCATAATTAATATTCCTACATCAAGGCTATGTTTACCTTCCATTACACCACTAGACTGTATAGCATTAGCAAGAGTTGTTAATGGTATTCCTGTTTCCATTACATTAAATAAATCGTCTAACATTTCTGGGTGAGTTAAACGAGGAACATAATACTGCAACGCTTCCTCTACCGTAGTATACTGAGGTGGTTGCTGCCAAGGTCTGTTACCTAACTCTGCAGTAAGAGACTGCCCTGCAATTGGGGCGTCTATCATCGGTTCTAATACATCAACCATTCTTTAATCCCATTCTGTCTTTACGTATAATACTAACGTACTTTGCTATACGTTGATTAACATCTTGTTCTTTAGGTGCGTTATCTTTAGCAACACTACGTGATAGTAAACTAGTACCCATTTGTTTTTTTGGTTCACTATCTTTAGGCAGAACCAAGTTGTTCATTGTTTGAAATCCTACATTATACATTTATATACCCTAACTAAATCCAAATTTACCTAGCAAACTACCTGCTACAGTTGACTTTAAGTCGGATGTAAGAAGATCACCTATAAATCCACCTATACCTGCAGATGACTCTGCGTCAGCCTTAAACTCCGCAATAGATATTGACGTATCTGATTGCAACTGAGCAATAGCTTGATTAGATATTCTACCACGTTCATTCTCAGCAGATGTCCATGCCCATTCCATGTTGTCAGCATAGAACTGCCATAAGTTACTGTATGCAGACTGTGAATAACCTAGCAGTGCCTGTGCATTTATTTCGTTAGCACGATTAACTGCTGCTGTATCTGCTGTAGCTATCTGCCTACGCCACTGAGCATTAGCCTGATCAATAACTAATCTGTTGGTAGCATTAAACTGATCACGTTGATTGTTTATTTCAGCATTAAATCTTTCAATAACATTTACCTGACCTGCGTTAAACTGTGCCTGTGCGTTTGACTGTGACGCATTAAACTGTGCAGCATTATTTGTTAGTTGAGCAAAGAACTGATCTGTCTGGTTTTCTGACGTTGCGTTAAACTGTTGTGCAGCATTGAGTGCAGCTTGATCTGTAAACAAAGACTGTACACGTTGTTGAGCCTTAAACAATTCTGTAGACTGTTTGTTACTTAAATTAGTTAGATCAGCCTGTAAGAAATTCTGTGCATTTTGTACTGCTGCCTGTTGTCTATTGTTTAAATTAGACATGTCCATATTGGCAAGTGCAGCAGCTTCAGCCATTACCATTGCCTGTGAATTAGACAAGTTACTAAGGTTCATGGTGTTTGCTATACGTGAGTTCTCTAGTGCTATCTGTTGTTCAGCGGTAAAGTTCATACCTGCAATATCACCGATACGTGCAGAGTTAGCTACACGTGCTTGAAATGCCTGATCAAACTCCATGCCCAAGAACTTTGCTCTGTTTTGTGCAGCAAGAAAAGCATGTTGTTGTC
>Ga0222718_10002644_pt1 | contig 15899 bp, 24 predicted proteins | sample C33_27DmetaG_FD_165045 | JGI IMG/M metagenome (GOLD analysis project Ga0222718, IMG submission 165045) | Estuarine water microbial communities from San Francisco Bay, California, United States - C33_27D | ecosystem: Environmental > Aquatic > Marine > Unclassified | place: USA: California... | reverse complement strand
CCGTGCTCTGCTACTTCTTTAATCGAAAACAAATCGGCTTTCTCGCCTTCTATCAAAAATTTTTGTATACTCATACTTTAGCCACCTTCCATGTGATGCCATCGGCATCTGTTTTATATTTGAACTTGTCGCCGAGCTTGTATTGGATTACATTAAAAGGCTCATTCTCTAAAATTCCAATGCCGTTTTTCTGATCACCTTTGAATATTCTACACCACATCTTCTCATCACCTCTCTTGGCATCTTTAAACCAGACATACACCATACCTTTCCCCCATTTGGGATTCTTCTCAAATTTTTTAATGCTGAAGTAGGCTTCTTTTCCGTGCTCCTTACATGAAAATAATAAATTGCTGTTAGCCTCTTTCACATCATTGTGAGGGACTGTTTCTTGAATTGCTTTTTGTTTTGTCATCGTTTCTCCTTTTGTTTATCTCCCATGAACATAAGATGTTTATCTTGTAAAGTCAATACCCTAAATAAAAAAATTTTTGACATAGACGCGTGTGCGTGTGCACAAACCTTTACCTGCAATCCTGAAAATTTTTCCCAGCTCGGTACCGAGTACCAGCCAGTCCTGATCCAGAGTTCACGAACCACAGACCATTCTGTCAAACGGGGTGTGGGAAAGGGTGAGCTTCAGTCCTGAGCTGCGGACCAGCGTCCCTGCCAGTCTGATTTGGTATTATCACATATCTTGGTTCTTGAACGGGAGTTGGGAAATGGGAGATGGGGTATATAGGTTTCGCAATAAACACCGAGCGACTAGCCTTGAACTACGGTGGGAAGCTTTTTCTCTACACCCCAAGATCACAGAAAACGGTAGCCCAACGGACAAACAGGAGCTAACAAGTTTGAGATGATTGAGCTACCATGACCACATATATATTATCCCACGATAATGTCAAGAAGTTTTTTTGGACTTGGTGTGTAAGCTCCTAGGTCACAGTCCCTCTAGGCATTTTATCTCTGCACTTGCTTACACACTCCATGTCTGGGTGCATTACCCTCACCTCAGCGGGCTTAATATTTTTATAACATGGTCATGGGATACTTGTCAATCATTTTCTTCCAACCAGCTTCTACGCTGCTGGGTCCGCATCCCTGATCCAATGATCCTGCTTTTCTGAACAAATCGCTAATGAATAATGGGAAATGGGAACTGAATGGTGAGCTTTTCACCGAAGGCGGTACCAGATGCCTCCAGAGTCAAAGGTCGATGGTTCAAGAATGTTGAATTTATAATGGGAAACGGGAGTTGGGAAATGGGATCTACGCTTCGCTGCTGGTACGCGGTCCCTGATGCAGCTCAGAGTCGATGATGGTGATTAACAATTGTCCGTAGTCAACGGGAAACGGGAAAACGGCAAACGGGACGGGGGTCGACGGTTCATGGATCATGGCAGATGTCCACTGGTACAGTTTAAGAGACCTCTCCTTGAGGGCCTTTTGCAAGATAAAAACACGTCCTCCCGCAAGTCCACGCCTGATAATCCACGCTTTTTGATATTTAGATAGCCCAAGCGCTGTACCCGAACTTACCTTTAACTCTAACCAGAAATCTACACCATTGAAACAGCCATTAACGTCTGGAACTCCTAGCCCTACGTCGGTTTCTATTCTTTGAAAATGTACGCTTGGCAACGCTTTTCTTAGATCTTGATATAGTTTTGACTCTTGTTTCCGCATTAGTTTTTACTCCTGAATTAATGTTCTTTTGTATGTAAGGTAAGAACCAATTATTATCTCTAATTACTTGTGATAATGCATTACTTAAATTGTTTACGACAAGTTCTTCATCTTTGTCTTTTGACAGACAATTACCTTCAGTATTTAAACCAGAATGATAGACAGCGGCATGTAAAACTTCATGAAGTAATGAGTTAGCCATTGATCTAGAAGATTGGTTTTTATCTAAATTTATAATATTTTTATTAGAATCATATTCACCAAAAAAATGACCATCCCCACAGTTAGCGGATTCAACAATATCAATTTTAACATCTTCATAGTTAATTCTAATCGTCTTTTTTAGTTTTGACACTCACAGCTCCTACGTTAGTTGATATTAAATGAGAGTTGTGAACTCTATGAAATGCGTTCCAAAATTCTTTTTCAGTCTTCCAGTTGATCTTCACCTTCTTCGGCTTCGATCTCAAGAATCTTTGTGTTTGGTATTTCATCACGTAGCTCATTTATCTGTTTAATCAATTCTTCTTTCGACATTGCGGACAAGTCTTGAACTTTAATTTCTTTTTTGTCAACATATAAACCTACGGATTGACCAAGTCTAAACTCAGCATTAATAGCTGCAGCTAGTTGCCCTTTGTCTTCAGCTTTCTTAGATAAATCATCAAGTCTTCGTAAATGTCTGTAATGATCTTTATAAGTCTTAGCTGCTGAATCTCTTAACTTCTCAATGTACGCTACTACATGAGGATATTTATCAGGATTGGTTAATAAACTTCCTGTTTTCTCACAAATTTTTTCAGCATAACCTGCAGCTTTAGCCGCTTCTTTTTTGGTTACGTCTGGATATCTTGATACATAATACTCAGCAAATGTTCTTTGTTTTGGAGTCAGAAACTCTGCTCCTTTCAAACGTTTTTTTAAAGCTCCAACAGTATTCATAATTTTTAAAACCTATATAGGTACAATAAACTAAAACTATACTATTACCATAAAAAAGGTCGCCTAACCAGTAGAGCTACTTACTTAGTAAGCTGAAATTCAGTGTACTTTCAGGGTACTACACTGAAAGAATAATCGTTGGTATATAAGGATAATAGTCTATTTTCCTGTTTTCAGTGTACTATTGAGTATTTTTTGTGTTGTAGGTGTCTGTACCTTGTAGTACCTTATAAGAACTCTGAAATTCAATTATATATTGTATTTTTATCACATTTACATTAGAATAATTCTAAACTATTACATTAGAACCATTCTAAATTATATTATTTGCCGTCGTCCGTGATCCGTGATACAGTGTTGACATGGAGGTAGCCATGAATAAAACTTAGCTGAGTATTGATTACTCACAAAAAGGCTCAGCTGTTTATTTCATATTTTCCCTTCAGCTGGGCCTTTTAAATAATCCCTTACTTCACTAAATCGTTTTTTATTCCTCGCAATATGTTCACAAGCACCAATAAACTCTTGATCGGTGTAATCAAATTTCATTCTATTAACGAACCAGCAACAAAACACCACGTTTCCTGCTTCATACGGCCTCGTAGAGTCGAATCTATCAATAGATATGTTAGTCTCTGTAGGTTTACCCGACCCAAGCTCCCAGGTCATTGTAATGCCTGAGTATGGACATTTGAGTCCAAACCTATCAAATTGTTTTCTAAACAATTTTAAAAAATCAATTCGCGATATCGTAGACTTTTTACGACGTTTCTTTGGATTAACATTTCTTAAATTTTTAGTGAGATAATCAATATATTCAAACGGACTACTGCTATGCTTTTTAATTCGTGCACTATTTAAACACGTTCGACACTCCGCCTGGAGCCGTCGTCGACCTGCCTTGAAGTAAAATTCAGTTAAACTTTTACGTTCCTCGCACTTGCTGCATTGTTTGGTACTGCTCCAACAATTGATTCGGTATTTAAGACTAAAGTCTGATTTTTCTTTTTCGGTTATATTCTTTACGCCAATTAATGTATTCGATTTGCTCTCTTGAGAAGTAGACCTGCTCATTGTCTACCATACGCTGGTAAGTGTCGTAAACGTAAGTGTGATCAAACCCAGCCAAAGAGCAGACAGTAATAAAATCGTCACCCCCATCAGAGAACCAACCGTGTGCCTTATACTTCTGTACCACCAACGGTCTTTCCATACCAGGATATATAACGTCTTCAAAAGCACGTTGCAAAACAGCGCGCCATAATTTCTTTTCTGGTAATATTGTTTCAGACTCATATCCAGTTTTTAGCTCCTCCTTTAACATGATAACTGAATTAAACGAGGACTGGGTCAGAATGGTAGCTCTGTATGATGACAAAAGAGAGAGTCACCCAGCCCTCATTTAAATCACTTAACTACGCGTAACACACTCGCATTAAGTTTCTCCTTATCTGTTTTATTTCGGATCTGATCAAGGTGAACTTTGAAGGCGAATCCACTGTCATCAAACCCAAAACTAGCTCCACAGAACAATCCATACATGACGGATTTAATTTTATTAAACTCTTCTCTCGAAGTACGAGATGCAATAAGTTTAACTGCGTTGTCTAGTTCAGCCACAAATACTCCTAAATTGTTGATTTTAAATAAAAAATGTAAATGAAAAAAGAAAATGATTCGTTTTTATAGTTGAACGTCAACTGCCCGATTTATACTCCTAATTTAGAATGATTACAAGTATTAATTGGTGTCGGACAGTATTTTTTTCATGTAGGCTTCTGGAGTCATTTTACGTTCTTTGGCCCTACGCTCTACTTCTTTTTTGATCAATAACGATATATACTGACTAGGGCCTCTGTGTTCCTTTCCACATAGGCCTTTCAAAATATCATAGTCTGGCTTTCGAACTGCTACTGATTTATGTCTTGTTATGTTCATAATTATTCCTTTCTTCCTTTTCTATTAATTTAACAATTTTCTCTAAACTTTGTACGGTACATCGTTCTATATAACTTTTAATAGAAACTTTGTAATCATTTTTTAATTGTTGATGTCTCCGTCCTCGGTTTATTTCTTGCACTGTTGCAATTTCTTCTAAAGTCTGATCAACCATTTTGTGGTCTCGCATATTCGTTTGGCTTATCAATCATATCTTGTAATACTTTTTGCTGAGCTTCATACTTCATAGTTTCAATTTGCTGATCAAAGTATTTACCATCTGTAATTTGAATCATAGATGGATAGTCTGCTGCCATAGTTATTTTACCTTTACTATTTTTTCTAGCTTCCATAAAAGCTTTCGCAGTTTCTGGATGTTGTTCTCTCATAAATTTTAAAAGATCTTTACCGTAAACCATAAAAGCATAAATGTTTTCCTGCCATGCTTCTACATTATCAGCCCAATCTGATATTCTTATGACTATTTCTTTTGTGTGTGCTCTACTCATTTTTCTCTCCTTTATTGTTAATTAGTAAATTTACGTATATCTTTAATAGCTTGTTCTGGTGTGTACCCAGTTTTTTCTTCTAAAGTTGTAAAGAACTTTATTAATCGTTCTTGGCATTCTTTGTCATTTAAAGGTGGATCTTCACCAACGATATACTCATCAATTAAATCAGCAACATCATATTTCTCTATAATCATCTTAGCCCATTTAACTACAGGATTATTTGGATCTACATTTTTACCTAAGCTCATGTCAAACCTATCATCATTACTAAAACTAAGAACGAAATCGTGCGCGGAAAAGATCGCCATAACAAAGCAAACAAGACGACTAAAATCAACAAGGTCTTCATGACTTTTTAATTTCCGCATGGATAATCCTTTTGGCTAGTGCTTTATCAAATAACATAAATCCCGTATCACCCATAACTAAATTAATATCAGCCATTCGAGCTGCAATTAAATCTATAAAAGCATCATCTTTAAATTCTGATTTCTTAACACTGTCAATTAAACTATCAACAGCTTCATTTAATTGTCTCCAATTGTATACATTCATTTTTAATTTCAATTTACTTTCCAAAAAGTTATTTTTTGTTTCACAGTATTTAGTAACGTATCAAATACTTTCTGCAATCTTGTGTGATCATCCATTGTTATTGTTTCAATTGGTTTTGAATTAACAGTCAATCTAATTTGTTTTGCATCCTTATTTAGTTCAACTGTAAACATTGGATTATTAGAATCTAAGACACTGAGCCGTGATCCTTGATCCGTCGTTCGTATTTCTTGTTGCACTATATTTTGATCAGCTACCAATTTCTTCATATCCCATGAATATAGTATTGACACTACCGTTGTCAAGCAATAAAATAACTCGTAAGGTAGCTTATGAAGTTTATATTAATTTTACATCTTTGCAGTATGATTACGGGTACATGCATAGACCCATACGTTCCTGGATATCAGTTCAAAAATCACTATGATTGCGCCATAGCAGGCTATAAATTGTCTGGAGAGAGCTTAAAAACACTAGCTGAAGATGATGTATATTTTGGAAAAGAGCGCATAAACAAAGAAGAATTAGCCATTCGGTTTGAGTGCAAAAAGCTCACATCTACGTAAAGGTTGACATTTCCTCCCATTTTCATTAATCTACATACATGAAGTCTTATCTTTTTTGTATTCGGTACGCTGGAAAGTACTACGAAAAGGTAGTCCAGGCCGAAAATGACGAAGATGCTAATAAAAGACTTCTGGAAGCGGTAGATCGAGGAGATCCGTTTGATAAAATTGAAGATGAACCAATGTATCGACACGACTACTGTTTTGTAACTTTTGAGGAGGTCAAAGATGTTACAAAAGTTAATATCGGAGAAACTTCAGTTGGAATCTCAATGGGCCAACAAAGCGTTAGCACAGGGTAGAGTTACAACAGATATGAAGTGGATCGACATTAAAATTAAAGATCTTAAAGTCAAGATCAACGAACAAAGTGAGATTGACGCTAGAGCAGGTCTTTTAGATATTGCTAGTGACGAAGTAAAAGCTTAGTTATTAGTTTTTATATTTTTTTCTTTAAAATCATTAGTTTGATGTAAGGGTTTTATGCCCTCTTTTATAAGCATACACTCGGCACAATAATATTTTTTATTTTCAACTATAATTGCTAATTTAATTTTACAAGTTTCGCAATTAATCTTTGTGTTCATTATCAGATAAATCCCAAATTACTTTAGTATATAGAATTTTACCGTTAATATGTTGCTTTGCTTCTTTATCACAAGCAGGACATATATAAATATGTTCTTCATCCGTAGGTTCAAAAGGAACCATTTCTTTACAGTTAGGACAAGTCCCAACGTTAATCATGAGCTGTACCCCAATCCTTTCCAATCGCTACATCAACAAACGAAGGGACTTTCATTTCAGGTATACAGTGTTCCATAATTTTTTTAATTTCTTCTGGGTCTTTAGCAGGCCTAACATTAAAACATAATTCATCATGTATTTGAATTAAAGGCAAGTATCCAGCTTTATAACATTCGATCATAGCAACTTTAACTTGGTCTGCAGCAGATCCTTGAATCAATCTATTTAAAGCTTTATAGGTTCCAGCACGTTTAATATTATTTTTACCATACTTACCAACTGCAGTTTCATAATCTTCTGATTTAAATAAACCCCAAGACATAGGCTCCCATTTATCAAATCTGCACTTACGGCCTCTAATAGTTCTAATAGATCCGTATTTTTCTGCAGATTCCATACATCGGTTAGCTAGTTGTTTAACGAACGGTACTCTCTGATTATATTCTTGTAAAAGTAACTTGGCTTCGTCGGTTTCAATTCCCAATTCATTGGAAAGTTTTCTCGCACCCATACCGTAAAAAATTCCCAAGTTAATTGTTTTGGCTTGCGATCGGGGGATGCCTGCCATTTCTGCGACTGTTTGGTGGAAATCTGCGTTTTCTTTTTCATAAGCCTCTACTAGTTTGTCTGACCCAGGAAATCCAATTGATGATGCGTAGTGTACTACAAGTCTTGGCTCCTGTTGACTATAATCAAACGAACCCCATTGTAAACCAGAATCAGGTTTAAATAAAGACCTTATCTTTGTGCCTAATTCCTTATTTCTTGCAGGCACTTGTTGTAAGTTAGGGTTAGAATAACTTAGTCTACCAGACACTGTACCGCCGCCATCACCTCTTAATTGGTGTATTTCAGCATGGATTCGACCGTTATGTTGATATTTAAGTATACTATCAATAAAAGTTGCATGAAATTTATGTACTTCTCGTGCTTCTCTTATGAATTTTGCAATAGGATATTCACAATTTAATAACCAATTAGCAGTAAAACTAGGTTCTTTAGTCTTTTCGGTTAATGGATATTTTATTTTTAATTTATCGAATGCTTTAGCAATAGATCTAGCTGCAAATATATCTACATCTACACCAGCCTCCTTTTTAATTTTTAAAAGTATTTTTTCTTCATTAGCCACAAAATCTTTTTTAAGTTTTTCAGCTCCTTCTAAATCAACCCTAACACCCACAGCTCTCATTTCAATTAATATTGGAAGTAGTTCTGTTTCAGTTTTAAATATGTCTGTTAAGGATTGTTTGATAATTTCAGTTTTTAAATATTGCCAAAGTTTTAAAGTTAATGATGCATCTTGTTCAGCGTATCCTCCTACAAATTTAGCAGGTAATTTATATAATTCACCTTTAGCATCAATGCCCCAATCATCAGCAGCTTGTTTTAATTCAGCTTCTGATTTAGTCTCCCCTAATAAATCAAATCCTAATGCATTTAATGAATATGAAAATCTATTTTCATCCACTAAGGCTGCAGCAATCATAGTATCAATGATACGACCGTTCCTGATCAATATGCCGTGAGCCCTGAGCCAGCCTACATCGTACGGTGCATTATGAAATATCTTATCTCCAGGCCCAGAGACAATATCTTGAACCCAATCTAAAACCATTTTAAGATCCATATTAGAACCATTTTCATGAGCTATTGGATAATAACCAACAAAACCATCAGCAGCGACAGCGATTCCTACAATATTACCGTCCATTGTAGGCCATCCAGGGCCTTTGTTTTTAATATTAGGATCCTTAGTCTCTAAGTCAATTGCTATTTCTTTAGCGTTTTTTAAGTCTGGAAAACTAGTTGGTGTTTTCCAATCTGACTCTCGGTACGTTAAGTTTATTTGTTGGCTCATAAATATATTGTTCCTCTATTAACTTATTTATTTTTTCTTTGTTACTAAATGCATACAAAGCATCTTGGTAATTACTTGGAAAAATTTCCCAAACAATTTTGTTATGCAAACCTTTACATTCAAGATGTAAATAGATCTCCAAATAAAAAACATGATTACTTATTTTTACTATTCTTTTTATCAATAGTTTTGTAGCCATGTTTCCTTAAATGATCTTTTTCTAAATTACAAAATTGTATAATTTTATCTAATTGTTCAATTGGATTTCCTTTTGTGTAAAGTCTAGATGCATATTTAATAATAGAATGTTGTGTTACATTAAAACCATTTTCTCTACTATAAGTAAACGGTTGAATGGTAAGATTCTTATAATGATCCCCGCCTACCTGGTAGTCTAATGGAAACGCTTCGTTAAACATATCTTTATCACTCATACGCCACACATCCCTTCACATTCCCCATCAAAACCTTCTAATAGATCTCCTTGCTTATCATTTTTTTTATTAAAATCTACTTCATCTAAAGGTTTTCCAGATCGGTGTAAAAAATAATTATTGTTTTCTTTATCACATCCCATAAACCCAGTTCTTAATTTTTTATCTAATTGAACTACTTCTTCAAATTCTTCTGGTGTTTCTGTTTTAATTCTCAACCATTCTTCATCAGAATGGTATGGACAAAAGGTACATGCTGATCTTGGTGGTTCTGGAAAGTTATTATCTTTCATCCATTTAATACAATCAGCTCTAGACATCCCTTTATCAATTAAGGGGTATTCAAAATCTATATAGTGGTATTGAGATACTCTCATTCTAACCGCTTCATCTTTTGATATACCAAATATCTGCTGAACTTTTTTATCTTTAGGAACTCTTTGTTTATAACCAACACCAAGTAATCTTCTAATCTCCTTAGTAACAGGTTCAATTTTATATGTTGCAGTGCACATACGTCTTAGTATTCCTTTTTTACCAGTTACTTTGTGCCTAACATACATCGGTACAGTAGATCCTCTAACATAGGTTCCCTCGTTAGATTTAACCATGCCTTCTTTTAATGATCCTGCAGATACAATATTTACAGGATACGATAATTGTTTAGTTAACCACTCTAACCATTCATATACTTTCCTAGGTTCGGACCCAGTATCTGAAAATAAAGCATAATCCACCATAGGTATTTCACCTTTTTCAATCATAAGTGCTAAAGTAGAACTTTGTACTCCTGCACCTAATGATAGTACTCTTAAATTAACTGACATATTTCATTCTCCTTACTTCGTTTAATATTCTTGCTAATGGAAAAGTGTATTCATAATTACTTCTTAACACATGAATATTTTTCTTAGCCCGAGTTACTCCAACGTACCAAACTCTAAATTCAGAACTTCTTTCAAAACCAATTTTGTTTTGAATATGAGCTACCCAATTTGTTTTTTCGTATAACACAACGTTGTCTGCTTCACCACCTTTAATTGAGTGGATCGTATCAATTATCATTTCGGAATTTTTAACTATATCTGTCCCAGAATCAATAAGTTTTTCAAAATAAATCTTATCTTTTTCTGAAAAATTACGATTAAATATATCTGTCCAATTATCTTTTTTAGCATCTAACCCACACCATTTAACTAAATAATCATAATCTAATAATTGATCTTTATGTATATTATTCCATCTTTTAGAATCTAAAGATCTCCAACCAAATTTAATTTCATTAATATATGTATAAACTATCTGTACCTCCTCTTGAGATATACTTTCATTATTCATTAATCTATTCCAAATATTAATTGCATTCCATTTGTTTAAATCAAATGATTTTCTACCTTTTGAATCTTGAAAAAATAAACCTATTTGCTTAGCAGCTGTTCTTAATTCTTCAACAATATCGTTAGTTCTGCCTAACATCATCCATGATCCGTCAGCCGTGAATGGTATGTCTTGGATTCTATTATAAGTAAATATATTACCCTCAATCTCTTGAGGTATAAATTGTTTATGTTTACGACCATGTATGTATGTTGCAAGATATTGTGAGTAATCGTGAATGGCTGAAGGTATACGATACGATTTTCTTAATATATAATCTCGACCAGGAAAATTATTAAACTCATTTACATCTGCACCATTCCATTCGTAGATCGCCTGGTCATCATCCCCTGCTAAAAATATCTTATTACTAAATTCTGCAAGTTTATAAATTAATTTCCATTGTAGTGGAGTCAAGTCTTGCGCTTCATCTACAATTAATACTTTTAAATTAGGTGGAGTACCATGTTCTATGTACTCATCAATCATATCGGTAAAGTCTACTCGATGATCTTTTTTAAATTCTTCGTAAGCATCTATTATGATTTTAAATTTTGCATATACCACACGCTTTACTTTTTCATTTTTGTAAGCATCGTCTGGATGAATTAACATATTTCTAGCTTTATCATAAACTCTTAAAGACCAGTCATTCCAAATAGCTTGGCCATTATGTTTTTCATATCTAATTTTAGGTAAACCTAGAGCTTCAGCAAACTCTACCATATCTACTTCTGGATCTATTACAGGTTTAGTTTTAAAGTTCTGTCTACAAAAACTATGTATAGTTCTAAAATTTTTAAGATCTTCATCAGTTAATTTTTTAAATTGTTTCTCAGCTCTTTGTTTAGCTTCATTAACTGCTTTGTTAGTAAAAGATAAATAAGCAATATCAGAAGGCATAACACCTCTTGCAAAAAGTTTATCTAGCTTATTTAAAAGAGTAGTTGTCTTACCAGTTCCAGGTGGACCGTAGATCTTAACTGTTTTACTGGCTAACAGGTTCATCAAATTCAGCTTTCTTTTTATTAAAAAGATTATTGGATCTTTCAATAACAGGTTCTATAAATTTAGGACAATACCAAATATTTTTAGTTTTAATTTTATCAAAGTATTCTTTTTTGATAGCACCATTCTTTTTTAAGAAATTAATTAACTCAAACTTCTTAACTGTTTTATTTGTTTTTTTTATAAATCGTTCAAATGTTTTATATTTAAATACAATTTTATCATCATATAAAAACCACATGTCTGCTTCTATTTGAGATGCATTATCTGCTTGTTGAGTCTCTTGTGTAAATTGAATCATCATATCTTTGAACTCTTCTTGTGCTTCGGACTCTTCATCGTAGCCTTCAATATCTTGCTGCATTGTTTTTAAAGTCATTAAAAATTGTCTAAACTCTCTGTCTTTTAATTTTTGCCAAACAATATCCGCTTGATCAAATAAAGCTTCAGCAAATAACTGTTGTTGGTTACATTGTTTACCTGATAGCTCTATGGTTTTCTTTTCAATGGTTAAATAATAAATAGGTGGACTTGTTTTCAATCTTTGAAATGAATCTACTTTAGGAACATATGCTGCAGTGTCTATTCCAAACTTTAATGTTTTACATAATTCTGCATTACAATGATTTTTCATAGGAAGATCCGAACACTTGTAAGCATATTCTTTTTTCTCGTATTGTTTTATTAGTCCTTGAACTTCATGTTTAGGTAGAGGTTCTTTAAAACCATCATTTCTATCCCAAACTTCTTTTTGCCAACCGTCTGGACTTTTCTTTTTTGCTAAGGTCGCAAAGGCAGTTAGCGCATTATTACGATAACCACCTTCACAACCATTACGAATTAAGGCTTGAAGACACGGCGGGTACTGGTCAAAGCCTTCTTCCGCAATATTTTGATCATGCACTTGTATTGCATAAAATGTTTCTGAATCTAATCTATATTGTTGTACCCAACTAAACCAATCATTGATCGTGATCCCTGTTCCGTTGTCATTGAGTGCATATCTTGTAGTCCTTGCAGCTTGTTGATATGGAATATTTAGCCAATTACCTAAATCATTCTTATGAACCTTGATTTGACGTTGTTTTGGGAAGATCTCACAGCTAGATAGCCCTAGATCGGTCGCTAATAGGCCTAATTTTTCGATCATGTCAGATGCAGGGATTGGGGTCAAAACATGCAAGAATAGGTGTATACCGCCAGATTTGGAGCGATATGGAACTAATGGATAGCCTTTTTCTCTAATAGTAGCTAATAATTTTTTAAAATCTAAATCGTATTTATCTACATCAATACAACCCCAATAACAGGTATTATCTTCTCTAATAGGAATGACTCCTAAATTAATTTGACCGTTAAGATGTTGTTGAAATAATTCTTTAGTAAGAGGGGCACGCTTTGTTGTAGCGCGCCCTTTCTCTTTTCCAGTTCTGTTGTCTTTAGATCCGTCAAGAAAGTACTCACCATAAGCACTATCGAGACCTTGAAAGACCTCTATGAACTTGTCCAGCATTAAAATGGCTGGTTAGTATTGCTCTGCTCAGTAAGATTTGTATCTGTTTCTTCTTCGTGTTTAACTACTACACCTTTTCTGCAAGTCTTATAAAACTCAGACGCAGTTTGTAGTACTAAATCACTTTCAACCTTACCCGCATGATTGATTATCCAACTTGTCCAAGAACCTTTTGAATTAGTTTCTTGTGTAGTTGTAAGTCTATAACTATGAAAAAATGATGGTGGACTTACATAGTCTCCTTTTGCATTTTTTAGTTTAGGCATTGATTTCATCATAGAATTCCATTTTCTAGATTTTTTAGCCTGTGTTCTAGACATTGTGATTAATCCTGTTGTATCTGGACTTCCGTCCTCATTTAGAACTAATACAAAGTGATAGTTTGTTGCTTCTATGTAATTACCATTTGGTAACGTTTCTCTGTTATCTACAGGGTTTCTGGTACACTTAGATAGAATATCAGAGTCCGCAGAATAACTAGTAACAGGTGCAGTTTGACCTTGACCTCTCTGCATCCATTCTACGTATTCAAATTTATAAAAACATGGAACACACACAATACCTTTTGTTCCGTCATACAGTTTTTTTGTAACTGTATTAGCGATCATACCAGTATCGGCACCCTCAATGTATTTTTCGTTTTGTTTTTTTCTTTCTGGCGATGCATCAGATATCAATTTGATAAATGGCATCGACATATTTTCGGAAGTGATATTTTCTAATCCAGCACCTCCAAACTCATCTAGATAGCTATTAGCTACCGCAAAGTTAGGCTTTTGAATTACTTCTTTAGCCTCACTGGATTTTTTTTGTTGTACTTGTGACATACGTTTCCTTATTTGATTGTTGTTACGTTAGCTATATAAACTCCAAACAGATCATCAGGTATATCTTTACCTTTCTCAGTCATATCTTTGATCCAAGATGATAAAGTTGAATGATGAACGCCTTCTTTAAAGTTTGGATTTACACCATTAGCACGCAAATTCGCTAACACTGTTTGCGCTTTGTCAGCTTCACCCATACCAAAACTTGCTGACACTTCAGTTTTGATAATATCTCCATGACCTTCTTTTTTTAACCAATCGTGGGCCTTTGATTGATTAGCCTTAGAAATATACCCTCGATACTTTAGATCATAACCTATTGTACCAAATGGAGTTTTTATGCCATCTACACCCATCTCTTGTAAAAAATTAGGAATTTGTTCCTCAGAAAGCACTCTAGCTTTTTCTTTTAATTCCTTAACTTCTTTTTCACGATCCTCAATAGTTTTTTTAGTTTCTATTAAGTCTCGAGCCAAGTCAACGAGTTTAGCTGTCTTATCTTTATCCACTGCTTCCAGTGAATTTAGTAAAGGTTCTACCATTTTTTTCTCCTTTGAAATCTAAATAAACTATTGATTTTTATTGTCAAGTAAAATAAAAAACTTTTTGTGGTAGCTAAATATAAATTTAAAACAGAACCGTTTGATCATCAACGTAAAGCTTTAGAAGCTTGCTGGAATAAAGAATCTTTTGCTTTATTTATGGAAATGGGTACAGGTAAAACTAAAGTACTTATTGATAATATAGGTGTATTATTTACAACCCAAGATATAGATAGTGCATTAATCATAGCTACTAAATCTGTATATACAATTTGGGTAAATGATGAAATTCCAAAACATATTAATATTCCTTACGAAGTTTGTTTATGGAAACCTACTGCTGAAAAAACAACTAAAAAATTTATACAAACTCCTTCACAAAGATGTAAAATTTTAGTTATGAATGTTGAAGCATTCTCTACTAAAAAAGGATTTAACATTGCTTGTGATTTTTTACAAAAACATGATGCTTTGGTTGGTATCGACGAATCATCTACTATTAAAAATATTAAAGCAATGAGAACTAAAAATTTAATTAAACTTAGACCGTTAGCTAAATATAGAAGAATATTAACGGGTACACCCATAACTAAATCACCTATTGATATTTATAGTCAGTGTGAATTTTTAGATCCAAAACATTTAAACTTTCCAACATTTACTGCATTTAAAAATAGATATTGTATATTTGAAATGATGCACACTTATGGAGATAAACAAATAGCCATACCTATTGGTTTTAAAAATTTAGAAGAATTAGAAAATAAAATTAAAGCATTTTCATATAGAGTTCGTAAAGAAGAATGTTTAGATTTACCTCCTAAACTATATCAAAAACGTGTAGTTCATTTAACTGAAGAACAACAAAAATTATATAATGAATTAAAACAACAAGCTCATACTAATTTACAAGGTGATTATATGACAGTTAATAATGCCATGACTGAAATTATTAGATTGCATCAAATTACAGCTGGTTTTTTTAAAGGTGAGTCTTCTGTAATTAAGAAGTTAGAAAATAACAAAATGAAAATACTATTTGAGATATTAGAAGAGTCAGATGCTAAAACTATTATTTGGGCTAACTGGGTTCACAATATTGAAGATATCACAGCCGAACTTAGAGATAAATATGGCCCAGAGTCTGTGGTCAATTTTTATGGAGCAGTGAGTGGAGAAGATAGATCTAAAGCAATTAAAGAATTTCAAAACAATCCTGAATGTAGATTCTTTGTAGCTAACCCATCTACTGGTGGTTATGGTTTAACTTTAACTGCTGCTACTTTAGTAATTTATTATTCTAATAGTTTTGATGCTGAGCATAGATTACAATCGGAAGAAAGAGCTCACCGTATTGGTCAGACTCAAAAAGTTACTTATGTTGATTT
>Ga0222718_10002643_pt1 | contig 15900 bp, 22 predicted proteins | sample C33_27DmetaG_FD_165045 | JGI IMG/M metagenome (GOLD analysis project Ga0222718, IMG submission 165045) | Estuarine water microbial communities from San Francisco Bay, California, United States - C33_27D | ecosystem: Environmental > Aquatic > Marine > Unclassified | place: USA: California... | reverse complement strand
GAACGTACTGAACTCGTTCATCGCCACTCTAAATGTAGAGCGACGACGGAAGTAGGTAATTAGACCGAAGGAACGCATCTTTGTAAAAGGAGATGACATGACTAATCAAAATGCACAAATTAAACGTGCAGTCAAACTAGCCTTAAGAAGAGAAAAACTAAAATCTGATTTGCAGGAAAAATTCTTTCCTCGTTTGGTCACTAACTCTAAGAGAAAATCTGAGTTACCTGATTATATAACAGATAATCCTTTCTATCCTTAAGACAAGAAAGGGAGCAATTTGCTCCCTTTTTTTTGTCTAAGATTTATTGCTTGTTTACAAATTCGTAAAGTTCTTTTGCAACACTAATTACTTCTTGTGCTGTAACTACTTCTGCAACCAAAGGCTTTTTATCTGTTGGAAAACTATCATTGTGCGAATGAATTGCATCATTCCTTCTCTGAATGTTTAACTCCAGTATTCCTTGTGCTTGTCCTAGTAAGTCGGCTCTGATTTCGAACCCTGATTTATTTCCACTACTCATATTTTTCTCCTGTGTATGTGTGTGTTGTACATTATTGTACATAAAATATTTATAAAAAAATTTACTTAACTAGGAAATTTACGGACAAAAAGAAATTGTTTATCATAGATTCGTTAGATGTTAATCCAGTAATTAAATGACTTGGAAAATATACTATTTTATTTTTTTGCGGTTTTATATAGTGTGTCCACTCGTCAAACCCTTTGGGTGTCGCATAATGTCTAGGCCCCATATCATCAAAATACAAATGGCAACCAGTATTACTTGTTTGTAACCAAACTATTGCTGTATACCAACTGTATTTTGTTACAAAATGTGGAACAGAATGTTGTGGCATAACACATGTAAGTTTAAGGTCGGCCATTTCTATTTTTTTATTACCTGTATTAAATTGAGGAGTTATTTCACTAGCAAATCTATTTACAAGTAATTTTGTTAATTTGCCTGTTTGCTCTCCCATAGATCTACCATTAGGCGTAATCCAACCATAATTTGTTTCATCTACTTGTTGTTTATCCACTAAAAAATCTAACTCGTCTAGTATTGAATCATTTTGTTCTTTACTAAGTTGTAAATTTTCTGTAAACACTCTGTTGGGAAATACATTAATTGTTTTCATACTACTATTTACCTTATTACTTGACATAGACTAAATAATCCTGTATAATAACGGCACTGATTAGGGAAAAATATGAAAAAAGATAAAATAATTTTAACAGATTGTGATGGCGTTGTACTGGATTGGGAAGAAGGTTTCTCAGTTTGGATGGAACATCATGGACACAGTAAAGTTGAAGGCTTTCAGTATATGTACAACATTGGTGATAGATACGGTATTTCTAAAGAGCAAGGCTCACAAATGGTTAAAGTATTTAATGAAAGTGCGGCAATAGGATTCCTTCCTCCACTTCGTGATGCACAATACTTTGTTAAGAAATTACACGAACAACACCAGTACAAGTTTATAGCAATTACTAGTTTAAGTTTAGATCCTTATGCAAAAGAATTAAGAGAAAGAAATCTTAAAAAGTTATTTGGAGATGCATTTATAGAAGTTGTATGTTTAGATACAGGTGCAGACAAAGATGAAATACTTGCTGAGTATGGTCCTAAATATACCGGAAATTATTGGATAGAAGACAAGCCAGAGAATCTTAAAGCAGGTATGGATAACGGACTTAACGGTATATTAATAGAGCATGGTCATAACCTAGATTATACAGGTAATGCTCATGTAGTAAAAAATTGGGAGGAGATCTACAATCTAATAATTGCTTCAAAATAAAAAACACTTGACATATCTGTAATATTTGCTATACTATATGGATAGTTTGGAGTAAAGCATGACAGATACACTACAAAAAACGCCTAAGGCAACAGGAACTGCTAAAGACCGTGCGTCTAAAACACTAGTAGAAATACCTGAAACTACACTTTCTGATGAGGAAGTGCTAGATAAACTTATTAAAGCCAGAATTGAAATGCTGATGTCAGCACCTTTCTTTGGCAACTTAGCAACTAGATTGATTATTAAAGATGCAACTAGTTGGTGTCCAACAGCCGCAACAGACGGCAAATACTTTTATTACAACAAACATTTTGTAGCCGCATTAAGTGATGCAGAATGTGTATTCCTTATGGGGCACGAAGTACTACATTGTGTATATGATCATATGGATGCTAATCGTAGAGGAGACAGACATCCTGTACTTTGGAATGTTGCAAACGATTATGTTATAAATGGAGACTTAATTGATGCCAGAGTTGGAGAAGAAATTAAGTTGGTACAAATATGTCATGATTGGAAATACAGAGGCAAAATTTCTGAAGAAGTATATGATGATCTTTATCAACAAGCAAAAGAAGATGGCCGCATTATGGAAATGGATTCTTTTGATGTCCACCTAGACAGAGAAGAGGGTGATGATGAAGGTTCAGGGTCTGCTGGTAAAGGCAATACAGATGGTGAAGAAGGAGACGGTCCTGCAAAATATACTGCTGAAGAAAAAGAAAAAATATCACAAGAGTTTAAAAATGCTACTATGCAGGCCGCCAAGGCGGCTGGTGCCGGCAACTTACCAGGTGGTGTAAAAAGATTACTTAACGATTTACTTAACCCACAACTGGATTGGAGACAACTACTTGCTATGCAAATCCAAAGTGTAATGAGAAGTGATTACACTATGGCTACTCCTAGCAGAAAGGGTCTTAATGAAGGTTATTACCTGCCAGGATTAGATAGAGAAACGACAATAGATATTGTTGCCGCTCTTGATATGTCAGGCTCTATAGGTGATGAAATGGCTAGAGACTTTTTAAGTGAGCTAAAAGGCATAATGGATCAGTACACAGACTTTAAAATACATTTATTATGTTTTGATACGCAAGTTTATAATCCAAAAATATTTACACAATCAGATATGGGCGAGTTTATGGAATACGAGCTCAATGGCGGTGGTGGTACCGATTTTGATTGTGTATTTGATTGGATGAAAGAAGAAGGAGTACAACCTAAAAAGTTAGTTATGTTTACTGACGGTTACCCTTACGGTAGTTGGGGCGACGAATCCTATTGTGACTCCTTGTTTATTGTACACGGTGGATATGGCGACAGAATTCCAGAATCACCTTTTGGTATAACCGTACCGTATAAAAGAGATCAAGAATGATTGTTTGGGTCTTTGGAACTAGCTCTGAATTTGGACAAGTCATGCTGTCTGAATTTGAGAAACATTGCACAGAAGTTCATGCTTTTGGTAGAAGTAATGTAGATTACAAAGACCCTAAATCATTTATTGACTCAATGGCAAGCGATTTAAAAATACCTGATACAGTTGTTTTTAATATAAATGTAGGGGTACCTTTTGAAATGAATCGCCCTATACACCTCCAAAATGTAGATACACAAAAACTTATATTTGGAGAATGGTTTCATAACAGTTTAGACACAAACTTTTTTAAAGTATACCTGTTTGATTGGTTAATTAATAATGGTTTTAAAGGACAAATATGTCATATAACAAGCCAGGTTGCTAGAGACCAATATCCTGAACTTAAAGATATGTTACAATACAAAATGCTAAGAGCATTAGATTATCAAATTATCCAAACTCAAAAACAATATGGTATTAATTCCTATGGAATGTGTCCTGATCAAATAAAAGATAATATTGAATGGCCAAAATATATGGCAAAACTTATACTAGATAAAGATAAGGAAAACACTTGGCTATATGGAATCATAAGAGATGACGATAAAATGGAATATATAACTTATCCATCGGAAGGATTGTATGATTAAAAGAACAACATGTTTAACTGAACAAGATTGGCAAAACTTACATGGTAATGATTTATATGTAAGTATGTTAAGAAATAAAGTTAAATGTGAAGTAAAAAAGGATTCTGCAGATACAGATGTATTTGATTACATTAAAGAAGTACCAGAGTTTTTAGTATATTATCAAGCAGAAAATGTTTACGGGCATATCACATTATATGTGTATTTTGAAAGTCCTACCGACATGGAAAATTTTATTCATTTCTATAATTCAAATTCTGGAATTAAGAAAATAGAAAATTCTTAACCAATTTTTTTATTTAATAAAATCTAAGATAATAAATAATACTATAATAAAACAGGAGTTTTTTAAATGGCTAAAGAAAAAAAATTAGAAGAAACAGTATCTGAAGAAGTTACTGAGGGCAATGCCCCAGAAGGTGCTCCGGAAGGACAAATTCCAGAAAGTATTGGTTTACAAGACTTACAACTATTAGCACAAATTGTTGATCTAGCATCACAAAGAGGTGCCTTTAGAGGTAATGAACTTACACAGGTAGGAGTAGTATTTGACAAGTTAAATGCTTTTCTAGGCTATGTAGGTGAGCAACAAGCCCAGGCGGCAGAAGCTCAAACAGAATCAGGCGAGGGTGAAGAAACACCAGCACCTGATACAGCAGACGGAGAATAATATGGCAGATATAATGAAACATGTAGGATCATATGGAGACAGACCTTGTGTCGTGGTCTTCAGAGAAGTTCCAAACGAGCCAGAAAATTGTCTAATAGTTGAATCATCTGCTTTACCAGATAACAAACATGACGCTCTAATGAACGTTGTGGCTAGTTTAGAAGGACAAGAAGCAAATGATATTTCACAAGTACTAGCAAGGCGTCAATTTAGTGACGGTGCTAATATGCTAAATGACTTGCACTTTAGTAAAAAATTACAAAAAGTAGCAACAAATATGGTGTTCTTAACTCCTGTACCTAATCAGCGAATACCTTTATCTGAAGTTAATGTGGAAATCAATAAATTAGATGCTGGGTCTAATCCTCCTTTAAATACGGAGATAGATTCATCAACTTTGGCAACACCTAATCCTGTAGAACCAACAGCAGACATCAGTGCGGCAGAAGGTTTATTAGTACAAGCAGAATTAATGGAACAAGACGCTAAAGGAATGTTAGCAGAAGCAGAAAGCAAAAAAGCAGAAGCATATACCTTAGATCCTAGTCTTAAGCCAACTAAGAAATCTAAGAAGTAGTGCCTAATAAGAGCACAAAAATAGTGCTCTTGGGTAAACGAACCAAAGAGGGCGAGAACCTTAATCATTTAATTAAGGGTCTGCTCCCTCAATCTCTTCCTAATGACTTTATTCATGAAATGTCGTTTACTTACAATGACGATCATATCTATCAAATAGACAAAGAAGATTTTCCGGATACTGTGAACTTGAATAATCCAGAAGAATTAGTAAACCATATTCATTATAAATATCCAGAAAGTTTAAATGTAATAGAGATAATTTTAAATCTAGATTTTATAAAATCATTTTTAATAGACAAGTCATCAAAAATTTTAGACAAAATTTTTAAAGAATAAACCATGAATTTTTTAGATAAGCAATTATTTTTTATTAGAGTAAATAAAGCCGCTGGTACATCTATGCATTATTATTTACAGAATAATAAAGTGCCTAATTTTTCTCATGAAATAATGAGAAAAAATAAAGAATTTATATATGAATGTATCAAAGAACCTACATATATATTTGCTACAATGGTAAGAAATCCTTGGGCTAGAGCATTGTCATCATATAAGTTTGTAATTAGATGGCATTATGCAGAATATTCTTTTGAAGACTTTTTAAACATTCCTTTTGAAGAGCTTAAAAATTTAGAAAAACCTCCTTACTTTGTATATGAACACACTAAACCTCAAATAGAATATATTACTGACCAATATGGGAAAATAGATTATTTAGATCATATAGGCAAAGTTGAAAAAATAGATGAAACATGTAAGTGGATATGCAAAACATTTGACATACAAGAACAAGTTCCATTAGAACATCGTAACACTTCGATAGGCGTAAAATCCTATAACTCTGTAATTAAAAAAAGTACTGACTATAGGTCTATATATACTGAAAAAACCAAAAAACTGGTTGCTAAAAGATTTGAAATAGATATTGATACATTTAAATATACTTTTTAAAAGGCTTGACAAATTTTTACTAAATGCTATACTATATATAGTTTGTAAGTTAGGAGAAGAGAAGAATGTTCACAACTAAAGAAGTACTATCAGTTAGTGCGGCCGCACACAGAATAAACGAAGGTTTTATTAAAAAGGACCAAGTTCGTTTTGACGAAAAACATAAAAATAAAACTTGTAATAGTGATTTACTATACAACCATTTTTATAGAGAAAAAGAAAAATTAGAAGTTCTTGAAAAAGATATTGACCTAGCGGAAATTATTATAGATTATCTTAAAGGTTTAAGTTTTAAAGCAATTGAGCGTGAACTTACAGATTTTGAAAAAAATGTCCTTAAACTTGTGAGCAGTGAACATATTGAAAAAGATAAAATAGGTATTTCAGCAAGTTTGCCTAAGGTTTATTTAAATAAAATAGAACAGGATGCCTGGACTGATAGAGAAAATATTTTATCTGCTACCAGCACAGCTCAAGGTATATTACACGAAAGAGGAACATTTGATGTTGTAGTTGAGTTTTGTAGGTATATTCCAAGAACAATGAGTTATTTGGTAACTACAAGTATCGATAATAAACATATCTTAAAGTTTTTTCACGATAAACATTTTAAAGTAGGTAGTAAAATTAAAATAGATGGTTATGTAAAAAGCCAAGGTAGAGGTAAATATCATAACGGACAGGAAACTATAATCAATAGAATTAAAGTCCACAATGACGAGGAATAAATACTGATATGAGTAGATTAATCACAATAGGATGTAGTCTTACAGAATATTCATATCCTACTTGGGCAGATATGGCCGGTACACATTTTGATGAGTATTATAATTTGGGTAATCCAGGTTCTGGGCATAATTATATGTTAAACATCTTCACAGAAGCAGATTTGTTATTAAAATTAGGAGAGGGAGATACTGTTATTGTAATGTCTACATCAATGACTAGGAGTGATGTTTTTCTTCCTCAAAAACTTCCAGGCAACGAAAATTATTGGGGATGGCAAGGCACTGGAAATGTTTGGTATAGATTTAAAGACGATCCTACATTTTTAAAACGGCATTATAGTAATACTTATGCCGTAATGCAAATGCTTTCATCGTTAAAGTCTATAAAAGATATTTGTAATTATAAAAATATTAATTTTATATTATTAAAAGGATTTTCAACTGAACAAATTTTATCTGAACATTTCGAAATTACAAATTTAGAATTTTTTAAAAATCGAATAGATAATCTTTTCGAAAAAAAGTATGCTAAAAGTTTTTATGAAAGATTTACAAATAATGAAGATGATATTTTATATGGCTATGAATATGACGATACTGAACAAATAGACCATCATCCTACAATTCCACAGCATAATTCTTTTTTAAAAGATATATTACCTCAATATGCTATTTCAGATGAATACGTTCTTATGCTTGAAAAAAAATTAGATTTATCTAGTCAAGAAAACAATAGGAATGTTAAATATTTTGAAAAAATGAGAGGTAAAAAATTAGGTAGTTTAATTACTAGAGATTTTAGTAATTATAATATGAAAAATTTTATATACTCTGGTTAGCAATAAACCATTCACTTTCTGTTTTATACCAGTCTGTATTTACTAAATGATTAAAATTAAATTTTAAATCTTCTTCTAGATTTTTATAAAATTCAATATTACATCCTGTATGGTTAAAATGGTTTACTGCTTGTTCTAAACTTAATAAAAATTCTTTTACATTTATTCCTGAAAACCTATGATCTCCTGGATTTAAAAATAGATGCTCAAAAGTTTTAAATCCTAACTCTCTTAAAAACTCATGATTGCGTCTGTGTCCAATTATTAAGAAGGGCAAATGATTTAATATAGGCCATAATATTTTTTCTGACAAAATACTTAAATCTTTATCAAAAATATTCATATCATGTGTTTCAGCAACTAACTCGTAATAAACTTCTTTACGAGCTTGATTTATTATATGATTTACTCTTTGATTTTCCTCCTCGTCATTAGGTAATTTATAAGGAAAATTTCTTAAAAAGGCAGAAATTTTATCTTTTTCTTCAGGTACATTATTAATATCACAAATTAGTTCGAATCTTTCCTTTACTTCTGATGCTGTTAATTGATTTCCTGGTTCTATTCCTAAAAATGTAAATATACTATTATCAAGATACGGTGTTAATTTTAATGCTGACAAACATCTTATATCTCTTAAAAGCCTATTTAACAATATGAAAGTTTTTGATTTTATGTCTTTATTTTCTACATGATCTTCAAATGTACACAATGAGTTATGATGTGATTGATCCTGGTCTAAAAAAAATTTTCCCTGATTTAAAAATTCTGTACTAAAAATGTCAAATATTTTTCTCTGATTTAAATCATAAATATTTCTATGAACTTTTGATATGCCGTGTATAGCAATATTATTAGTATGTAATCCTCTAGACGATAGTAAATTGTCTAGTGACATTATCTTACGATCTAATCTATTCAGGTTATCTCGCCCGGTATCTATATAGTCATGTGTATGCTCTAATGGTTGGCTTAGTAAAATTGGAATATTATTTTGTTTTAAAATATTTACTGTATCTTGTGATAAAAATCTTGCCCATGTTGTATTGAATCTGTCTATGGTATTTGGCATAGTAACCAAATAATATGCTGGCTGTGTGGGATCGTACTCGTCTATTGATATATTTTTATAGTGTTCGGTTTTAAATCTTTTGTTCCAGGCGGTATGATTTCTATCTCTCCATTCTATATTATAATTTCCTGAATGCTGGATCGCTAGGTCTTGCACGACATCATTGATACATAGGAAGTCATCAGGTACTTTCTTTTCAGTAATTATTTGTATCATCCTTATATTTATAACCAGATAAATAGTAGTGGTAGTTTAAAAGGAGTAACAACTATGGCAGAAAACACAGATAAAAAAGAATTTCATCCTGCTGATACGAACGGTGATGGAAAAGTAAGTAAAGCCGAAGAGGCGATGTATTTAGAATTTAAGAGAAAAGAACTTGAAGATTTAGACGCAATGCGTGATGCACAAAGAAGTATGGCTTGGTTTGCACTAAGTGGTATGCTTTTATATCCGTTTGCTGTTGTAATTGCAGTATTGGCTGGGTTAAATCAGGCGAGTGAAATACTAGGCGATATGGCCGCTACATACTTTGTAGCAGTTGCTGGTATTGTTGCCGCATTCTTTGGTGCTCAGGCATTTAGTAAAGGTAAGTAATAGTATGTTCATCAAACACTATGTAAGAATGTTGACACGAGAAGAACTCACTGATGAGGAAGTTATTGTGTATTATGATATAGTCCAAAGTATTGTAGAAACAAAATTGCTTACAGCATACGATGAAAAGAAGTCTAAAGTAGGTGTAGAAGTAATGGCTTATACATCTGAAGATCATGATGGGGATATGTGGATATACGAAATTGTATTACAAGAACATATAGACCCAGATGAAGGAGACGCTATTTCAGAAATGTTATTTGATGAGTTTGATGATATACAATTTACATTTGAAGCATCAGTAGAAATTTAATGATCCTAGAGGTACATTATCTAGGCAACGAATTTGTTGTTTACGATAAACAAGCCAACAGAATTACAGATAGAAATATTTTAAACGAGTTGGCTTTTATTCAGCCTCCTGGTTATAAAAGTGTCTTTAATATAGAAGTTAAAAATTATACACCTCAACTTCCTGATCAAAATCCCCTCGATATAAAAATAAATCTTAACAAACCATAAACCCTGCTATAATTGTTTTTTATTATAAAGGTTGACATAGCCAGAATTTCTGTTATACTAATATTCAGTCAATTAAATAATATTATATAAAGGAATAAATATGTCGTTCAACAAAGTATTCAATCAAGAAGAAGTCGCAAGACTTAAAAAATTAATCCAGGAAGGAGATCAAGTCCTTCATGAAGTCGACGCTCTTAGTACAGGACTAAGAGAAACGGTTAAAGCAATAGCAGAAGAAATGGATATTAAACCGTCTATTCTAATGAAAGCAGTTAAAGTAGCACACAAGGCCAAGTTTACAGATGAGCGTGATAACTTTGATGAGCTAGAAACAATTTTGGAAGTTGTTGGTAAAACACTTTAGTTGTTGACTAAGTATTGAAAATCAGTTATAATAAAATTTTACAGGTAAGTTATCTATGAGTTATGTAGACGCATTTTATGAGCAGTCTAAAGACATTGTAACTGTTATTGAACGAGTTAACGGTGAGCGTATAATTAAAGAACTTAAACCTTTACATAATTTTTATTATAAAGATCCAAAAGGAAAGGCTAAAAGTTTATATGGTGATCCTATAACTGAAGTACGTTGTGCTAATATTAAAGACTTTAAACGTAATGTTGGTATAAACAAACATAATGGCTTATATGAGAGTGATATAAGGCCTCTTAATAAAACTCTAGCACTAAATTATACAAATAGCCAAGCACCTAAACTACAAACTGCATTTTTAGATATTGAAACAGACTTTGATCCATCTAGAGGATACAGTAGCCCACAAGATCCATATTCTATTATTACAGCAATAGGTGTATATTTAGACTGGATGGATAGTATGATATGTTTGGCTGTCCCTCCAAGAAGAATATCATTCGAGCAGGCAAAAGAAATGACAAAGCATATGCCTGAAGTTATTTTGTACAAAACAGAAAAAGAAATGCTAGATGCATTTTTAACAGTTATTGATGATGCAGATATTTTAAGTGGTTGGAATAGTGAGGGATATGATATTCCTTATATTGTAAATCGGATTATAAGAGTGATGGGTAAAGCAGAAACTAGAAGGCTTTGCTTGTTAAAAAAATTACCAAAAGAAAGAAAGTTTGAACAATACGGTAAAGAAATTACCAGTTTCGACCTAGTTGGTCGGGTTCATCTAGACTATCTTAACCTATATAGAAAATATAATTATGAGGAACGACATAGTTATAGGCTAGACTATATAGGGGAGATGGAAATAGGGGAGAAAAAAGTCCCTTATGAAGGTAGTCTAGATAGACTTTATAACCATGACTTTGAAAAGTTCTTAGAATATAATATACAAGACGTTATGCTGTTGGCTAAGATGGATAAGAAGTTACAGTTTATAGATTTAGCAAATATTATTGCACATGAAAACACAATACTATTGCCCCAAACAATGGGTGCTGTGGCAACTACAGAACAAGCAATTATCAATGAAACACACAGACGTGACATGGTTGTACCTGACCGACCTAAAGCATCTGATAGAGACCAGGCGGCAGGTGCCTATGTGGCAACTCCTAAGAAAGGTTATCATGAATGGGTAGGCAGTATGGACTTAAACAGTCTATATCCTAGTGTGATTAGAGCCTTAAACATGGGAGGCGAAACTATTGTAGGGCAGTTACGTTTAGATTATACAGAAGAATCTATAAGTAATGCCATGCGATTAGAGAAGAAATCCTTTAGTGATGCCTGGCACGGCAAGTTTGGTACTGATGAATTTGAGTTTGTTCGTAACAAAGACGTAGATCATATTATGCATTTAGACATGGAAGATGGTGCTAGTGTTGAAGTAACTGGTGCTGATGTCCATAATTTAGTATTTAATAGCGGTCAACCTTGGAACATAAGTGCTAATGGCACATTGTTTAGAACAGATTTCCAAGGAATTGTGCCTGGATTACTTGAACGTTGGTATTCAGAAAGACAGGAGATGCAGAAGAAGAAAAAGGAGGCAACCAATCCTGAGGAGATAGCATTTTGGGATAAAAGGCAGTTAGTTAAAAAGATTCAATTAAACAGTTTATATGGAGCAATATTGAATCCTGGATGTAGATTTTATGATAAACGTATTGGCCAAAGTACAACACTTACAGGCAGAAGTATCACAAGACATATGGGTGCTCAAACTAATCTAATGTTTACTGGAGAATACGATCATGAAGGAGACACTATAATCTACGGAGACACAGATTCTGTATATTTTACAGCCGTCCCAGCCTTACCAGAAGGAGAAGAGTTAGATATGGATAGTGCTATTAAATTATATGATCATGTATCTAATAAGGTAAGTGACACATTCCCACAGTATTTAAAAGATACATTTAATGTTCCTTTAGAGACAGGTCAGGTTATGAAAGCAGGTCGTGAAGTAGTTGGCCGTTCTGGATTATTTTTAACAAAGAAAAGATATGCAATATTATGTTTAGACATTGAAGGATACCAGCCTGAAGGTGGAAAACTAAAGGCAATGGGTTTAGAAATAAAACGTAGTGATACTCCTGAATTTATACAAGACTTTTTAGAAGATACCTTAGTAGACTGTTTAAATGGATTTGGTGAAGAACATGCAATACAAAAGATTAAAGAATTTAAAGAAGGATTTAAACGTTTAGATCCATGGAAGAAGGGTATGCCTAAACGTGCTAATAATGTTACTATGTATACTGCGAAGCTCATGCAAAAGGCAAAAGTGCCTGAAAATTACAGATTACATAAACTAGAATCTGTTAAAAATGAAGGACAAAATAACATGGTTCCGGGACATGTAAGAGCAAGTATAAACTGGAATAACTTAAGACAAGCAAACAGCGACAACTATAGTCTGCCTATAACTGATGGTATGAAAGTAGTTGTGTGTAAATTAAAAAACAATCCTATGGGATATACAAGTGTTGCATATCCTACAGATGAACTAAACTTGCCACAGTGGTTTAAGGAGTTGCCTTTTGATGAAGATGCAATGGAAGAAAGTGTTGTGGATAAAAAAGTAGAAAATGTTTTAGGACCGTTAGGTTATGATTTAAGTAGGACTACAGAAAGTGAAACACTATCTGCATTTTTTGAATTTTGACCTAAAAAAACTGGTAAAAATATGTTGACAGACCTAAATAATAGTGTATAATATGATGATATTCTTGGAGATAAAATATGGCGATTAAAGATGTATTTAAAGATGTACTAAAACATACTCATGGTTTAGGTATCTTTGAAATGGTTAAAATTACAGGTTCATTAGATAAAACAGAAATTGAAACTGTTGATGAACATAAAACTGTAATTTTTAAAGGTGAGATGTTAAACCCGGTAACAGAGTTTGTTGACTCTACAGTTGGTTTAAGCAGAATGCAAGTGTTACAAGGTTATTTACAATATCCTGGCTTTGATGATGAAAATGCAAAGCAAGAAGTAATTATGCAGGAACGTAATGGCGAAAATGTTCCGGTAGAAATTAAATTTACAGCTCAAGATGGTAATGACGCCCATTATAGATTTATGTTAGCAGATGTAATTAATCAACAATTAAAAGCAATTAAATTTAAAGGTGCAGATTTTGATGTAAATGTTGTTCCCTCAACAAAAAATTTAAAAGACCTAGGATACTTTAATAGTGTGTTAGGCGGATTTGAAGCAAACTTTAGTCCTAAAACTGATGGTACTAACTTATGGTTCCATATTGGTGATGGCGTTAGTGATAGAACAAAAATTTTAATTAGCAATACTATTGAAGGAAGTATTACTAAAGACTGGAGATGGCCTTTAGATATAGTACTTAAGATTTTAAGATTAAGTGATTCAGGTAATTGTGTTATGAGTATTAATGATCAAGGTTTATTGCAGATTATAGTAGATAGTGGCATTGGTACTTACACATACTTACTACCAGCAAGAAGTTAAATGGAAGAAAACAAAATAGAAAAATATTATAAGTTAAGTATTGCGACTATACTAGTTGCATTCTTTTTACTTATAGCATTTCCTGTACAAGCAACAGGTAGTGCTAAACTTGGTGGTACTTTTGTTAATAGTGAGTCTGCTTCTATAAATAGCAGTTTAGATTATCAGTGGGAAGATGGCAAATGGCAACAAACATTTGAAACTGATTATCAATATAAAAAAGAGGATAATACTGAAGTAATGCACGAATTATTCTTAAACACAAAAGCAAATTATACATTGTCTCCAAGATATTATCTATTTGGTGTAGCACAATATGACTACGATAAATTTAGAACCGATGGTGACAGAAAAGTTTTAGGTCTAGGATACGGTATGAAACTTTTAAGAACAGAAAGATTAAAAGCAAGTAATGAATCCTCAATAGCACAATTAAATACAGACACAATAAGTGAAGTAATTTTCAGAAATAGTTTATGGTTTTCCTATAAAGTAACAGATAATGTAAACTTTACTAATAAGTTTTTATATGAAGAAGGCAGTAATAGTGGTGTTTTTATAAGAAACGAAACTGCCTTAAATTATAATTTCAGCAACGGACTTGTTTTAAGTCTTAATAATACATACACAGAAGATCCTATAGATAATAATGTGCTAAGTTTTTCAATAGGTAAAAAATGGTAAAATCAGTAGAATCAGAAATAGAAAATGTTTTGACTGACGAACAGAGAAAAGCATGGTTAGATAATAAAGCCAGACCAGATGGGTTTATTTTTAATGAAAGGAAACTAGAAGAAACTAATAAAAAGGAAAGTAACAAAGATGTATGATTTAGGAAAAACACAAAAAGACTATGCAATTTATTTGCCTGCTATTAGTAGTTTCTATGTAAAGCAATTAGAAAAATTACAACAAGAAGGAGCACCAAGAGTTCCAGAAGGATTAGAATTAGGACATGAGGGAATGGATTTTCTCAAAGACCAAGATGTTTATTGGCATTATCCTTGGGGATTGTATTCGGCCGGTCATGCTCAGTTAGACTTAACAAAGTTAGATGGCGAGCCTATGATTACTGATAGAGATAGAAGTAAAACATTAATATTGGGAGACTCAGGTGGATTTCAGATTGCTACAGGTGTTATTAAAATGAACTGGGCTAATGCAATTAATCCAGATGATCCAGAAAGACAAAAACTTGTAGAAAAAATTCTTAAATGGGAAGAAGAGCAATGTGATTGGGCGATGACATTAGACGTTCCTCCATTTGCCGCTTTTCCTCCTTTTAATAAGAAAACAGGATTAGAAACATTTGAACAGACTATGCAGATTAGTTTATACAATTTAGACTATTATATGAAAAATAGAACGCCAGGTAAGTGTAAGTTTCTAAATGTAATGAGTGGAGTAGATGAACCTACTTGTGAAGAGTGGTATGAAAAAGTAAAACACTTTAGTGATCCTAAATTTTGCCAGGAAGCATATGGCAATAGTGAACTTGCATTAGAAGGATATGCATTTGCTGATTTACAAAAACGTAATATGAGAATGGCACTAAGACGTATCCTTAAATTAAGAGAAGATGGCTTATTAGAAGGTAAAGGTTGGATACACTTCTTGGGTACAGGTAAATTAGATTGGGCATGTTACTTAACTAGTATACAAAGAATGTTAAGAAAGCATGATAGTCCAGAAATATGTTTGAGTATGGATGCCGCAAGTCCGTTTGTTAATAGTGCATATGGTAGTACATATACACATAACAGTTTCCATCCTAAGAAGTTTAGTTACTTAATGGATAGAGCAATAGACAATCAACAATTAAAAGGCTCTGACTTGCCTATGCCTTTTGCACATTCTCCTATTATGAGCAGGCTAACTGCTGGAGATATTTGTGCGATGGCTGAAGGTGATCTAGATAGAAACGGCAAAGCAAAAGGCCCAGATAGTACAAGTTGGGACACACAGAGTTATTTGTATTACATGGCTCATAGTGTGTATAACCATATTACTGCGGTACAAGAAGCAAACAGACTTGCAGATGTAGAAAAATATAGAACTAACGTAGACTATAGAGATTACATAAATGACAAAAAATCAGGCAAGAGTAACGAGTTTAGTCCTTATGTTCCTGCAAAGGCTTTATATTTTGATAGTTTTTGTCAGGAAGTATTAGACCCTAAACTATCTATTGA
>Ga0222718_10002642_pt1 | contig 15904 bp, 10 predicted proteins | sample C33_27DmetaG_FD_165045 | JGI IMG/M metagenome (GOLD analysis project Ga0222718, IMG submission 165045) | Estuarine water microbial communities from San Francisco Bay, California, United States - C33_27D | ecosystem: Environmental > Aquatic > Marine > Unclassified | place: USA: California... | reverse complement strand
TCCACTCATCTTTGTCGATTTCTTCAAACCAAACAGTAAGGGCATCTAATGTTGTTGCAATTTTTTCAAGAGCTACTACTTTTCGCTCTTCTAACAATAACGAATCTACTTTTGATTCACTAACTTTGCTCATACTTTAATTATTAAATCTGTTAATTTATTCCATTTTATATACTCAATATAAGAAAAATTTTGCAATTTCTCAAACATAAATTCAGGATTATTGATATCAATTTTAAAATCAAACATTTTGATAGCATGATACATTTTTTCATATTCCTCTGAGTAGGCGTATTTCTTTTTTACATCTGCTACTTTTTTGATTCTATCCACACAAGTTGAATCCCATTTAAAGTGGTGTACTTGTGTAAAGCAGTCTTGTACAGGCATTCTTTTAGGATGTGAAGTACCCCAGCTATTAGTCCCATCAGTAAATTTAGCATAATGCTGTCCAGAAGTAATAGATTGATAACCTTTCATTAAAGTCACTTTATTTGGGCAAGCACCAGACATCGGATATCTAAAAAATCCTCCGTAAGGGAAGGCTTTGTGTAAATCCGTCTCTCTAGTAACTTCCGGGAAAGTACCATTAGGGCCTATTCTATCTAAGAACCCACCTGTTACAAAGTCATAACCTTTATTTTCACAGTGCTTTATAATATCTTCTATATCATACGGATATAATTGAAGTTCATCATCGTCCGATACTATCCACCATTCATTTGGATGTCTAAGTTTTATAGTATTGTAGATATCTGTAACTCTATCCCACTTATATTTAGGTTCTGTTACTACCCAAAAAGGAGTAATACCTAACTCTTCAACTTGTTCTAATATCTTATCATCATCTTTTTGACGATACACTACAACAAACATCTTATCAACCTTATCTTCATAATGCTTTAACATATGAGGTAAGATGTGCGTATTTTCTCCGACTACTGTTACTAAATTAGGCACGCTGTAATAATGTTAATCCTGTTGAGGCTGGTTTCATAGGATGAATACCGGTATTAAAAAAATTAAACTGTTTCCATTCAGGTCCTATTTCTTGTATAAATTTTGTTGGTCCATCCCATTCTTGGAAGTATTCTTTTTCATCTTCCGTTACTATAAATTCTTTTTGGTATCTTTTATCAGTATCGTGAATTGATATCATTCCATAATCTGATAGTAGTGTCGAATATAGTTCAAAGTCTCTTTTAACGTCTTCGTAAGAATGTCCTGCATCTATATGTAGAAAGTCAATCTTAATATCTTGTTTTACGAAAAAATCGTAGAAAGCTTTTTCAGTTGTTTCTTTTATGAATCTTGGTGCAAATTGGTATCTAAAGAAAGAATCTTTTTCTAAATAATCTATATTACCTCCTACACCGTTAGCTGCATCGACAAGGTATGTTACACCTATATCACCGTGATTATAGTCTTTATCACCAGAAAAGATTTCTTGATCGTGTAGATCAAGTCTTGCTTGTGTCATTATACGAGGAATAAATCCTCCACCGGATCCTAAACATACTAGACTCTTATACCTCATCAACTGTATAATAGCGTACATAAGTAGCCCATCCCCTAAATGAAAGTCGGTAGCTCCGTGAGTCCATCTATAAGGTACGGATTTAAAAACTGTATTTATCTTACCGTCAGCATCTTTAACTTTTTCAGGGTTGTTGGTTAAAAATTGTCTAATAAATTCTTTATCTAATAATCCCATTATCTTCCTGGTATTATGCTTAAATCTAAATGTGGGAGTCTAATACAATTAAGTAAATGCGATATTTCACTTTCGTAATTTAGATTTCCTTTATTATCTTTTATATCTCTTTTCAAAGGTCCGTAATGTTTAACAAATTCACCCGAATCTTTAAATGTCCATATACCTTCTTGATGATCATCCCCCCATTCCCATTCTCTACAGTTGTAGTAAGTAGAAAGTAGTGGTTTATATTTTATTTTTTCTTCTTCTAACATTGTCTTTAGTAAAAGCTGTTCACTGAAAATAAGATAAAGAGAGTTTTTTACTCCCATTTTGGTAAATTCTTCCATAATGTCTAGACTCTGATTTGCATACTTCTTTGTAAAAGTTGGATCAGGTAAGTGTAAGAACCCTACATTTACAGAATCAGTTTCCCACCTTCTTTTAAAAGTCAACTGTTTTACGTATTTATCCACACTACTAGGATAATATCCACCTCCGTTCTCGTAATGCATTACATATAGAGTATCTTTATTTAAAAAGTCTCTCAAAGGGATGTAGACGTGGGTATCATTATCCATTAGAATAGCTGGTTCGTCTAGCTGTGCTAAAACTTCCAATTTAGGTGAAGCCCAAAATACTTCTTTATCTATTCTCCTTGTTGTAGGCATAGGACGTATAGAATCCCAAAAGTCTAAAACTTTTAATTTTAATAGTATATCTATAGTTAAATCATCAGCATATAAAATACATTTATCCTGTCTATGGTTTTTTTTCCATAAGTAAACTGATGCAAGGAGTAGTAGTATGTTTAACTTACTATTAGCATAATTATCTTTTGAATTAAGGTTTCCCTTAATATTCTCTAAAACCCAAACTGTATTCAAAACTATTCTTCTATAAAACTATCTTCACTAAAAACACTTGATAAATGTTTTTTGATATTAGAATACCCATACGAATAAATATTATTAAGCATAGATAGATCTAAAACTTTTCTTTTTTCTATTACAGATTCATTACTAATCTGTTCTGTAGTAGTTAATTCTTCTCTGTAGGATATAATTTCATTACCTTCTTTATCGAAAGTAATAAATGGAACCTGTTCTTTCTTTTCTATTACATTTATTTTAGGAACCTCAACTTCTTGTTCTTCACCTAGAAAAAACTCTAACCCATGAGGTAAAATGTAGTCTCTGGGTTGGCTGTTATCTTGTGGGTAAATTACTATTCTTTCTGAAAGTTTACCTGTAGGTTCAGGTATTGTATCTTGACCTTCGTATTTTATATAGTACTTATCTGCATAGCTTTTGTTTATCCAGTAAGTATAATTAAAAAAGACTATACCTGTATATTTTTTAAAGTGGAAGCTGCCTATAGTAATATAAATATTTGTAGCACTTCCGTAACTTGTATCAAAATCTCCTTTTAAACTAAAACCCATTTTTAAATTTTTATATCTAAGTACTTTCTAGTAACTTCTTTTTTTCTTCTATCGTATATTGATAGCACAGCAGTAACTGGTTTAATGTTAGATTCTACTTTTACAACTGCTTTTGTAATTTCACCGTTTAATACGGGGATAGAAGTAAGCCGTCTTGTAGTTAACATAGTCCCTCTATTATCCACTATAGTTAAAAGTATGAAAGATATTTCAGAAACACTAGGAATTTCTTGTAAAATTTCTTTCCATTCATAAGTCCAGTCTAAATTTAAAGTATAACCACCGGTATTAAACTTACGAGCTTCTTTAAAATTATATTTATCATCTATATCATCCCACTTTCCTTTAGGGCATGCTCCTTTTACCGGGGAGAAAACTTTACCCTTTAGTGCGCATCCACATACCTTACATCTTTTTAATCCTAAATTAGTTACTTTAAATTCGCATAGATCACATACAGTTAATCTTTCTGCTGCAAGTTGAGCTTGTGCTTCATTAGGACTAAAGCTGATATTCCATGCTTTGAGTATTTCTTCAATTTTATTCATAACTATTTTTTATTTTAATATGCACCGCAACTATAACATGGATCTGTAAATGCTGTTCCATCCCAGTACCTAACAAAATTACCATCAGAGTAGTATCCCGCAGAGGCTAAAGTAGAACAATTTGAATTTGTATAAATGTTAGTAGAAGAGCAAAAAGTTTGTTCATCTATATAATATGTAGTGTTAGTTGCTGTACAAGCATCACCTGCCGATACGTTAGAATATTTTAAATCATATGGATTACAGTCACAAAAGTACTGTAAGTTTTCAACCCTAGCGAACGCTTTTTTAGTTGTGAGTACAGGTTCAGTTAACGAACATACATTGATAGTCTGCCCAGGAGCTAAGGTATCTGATGCAGGATTTGTTGTATCACAATCTGTATAGTCATACCCAATCGTAGTACCAGAAATATTAGAGAAGTTAGTTATTCTGTATGTATAGCAAAAATTACATTTACCGGATTCTATAACTATACCTTTCAGGTCAATCTTCATAAAAGCATCATTAGTATTACCACGTGTTGATGATAGACTATGATACCCTGCTTTTTTAAGAAGAGGTTTAGTAATCTTAGGATTTAAAAATATTTGACTAGGAAGAGTGTATTGAAGTCCACTTTTAAAATGTGTTTGTGGATTCCTAGCAGGAGGGATACTTCCTGAACCATCGTGCCAAACCGGGATGTTATTAGAACCAGATGTACAACAGTCTTGAGAAGTTCCCCAAGTAGCATCAAATGATGTATATATTGCATTACCAATATCGCTAGTTGCTGGAGGGCATCCTAATCCTGTTTGATTGTCTTCTATAAGAATGTAATCTATAAATTCTGGTGTATATATAAGAGTACCTTGTCCATTATTAGCTGTTGTTAACTCGTCGTAAGTTAAATCATCAGCATCTGCATCATTAGACTCTCTTTTGGCTAAAGTTTTTGTGTAAGAGCTACCTGAGTAGAATACAGAGTAATCTGTACCTGGTAGTCCTCCTCCGGATAATCTTACATAAAAATATCTATTAGCCATTTACTTTTTATAATGGGTTTGTACATGCACCACCAGAACAATTTATAATAGTTGTTACAAATCCAAAGTTATCTACTTCTAATATTTTAACATTACTAGTATCACTAGTTTGTGTTGAAGATGCTGCTACAGCAATATATCCAAACACTTGGCTCAAACTTCCTTCTACATCTGTGATGTATGTACCTTCAGTAATATTAGCATACGTTTCAGTTGAATCTGAACTGTTATTAACAAGATACGAAGTATCTCCCGATTGCCAACATAAATCATCACAATTATATCTAACTTGTGATATAAATACTGTTTCACTTCCTCCGGCAGGAGCAGAACATACAGAAGATAAAATAGCTGAGCCTGTGTAAATGCTTACTCCTTTGTTTGGATTAGGAGAAAAAACTTTACTTAAGGTAATACTTGTAAAATATTGATTAGGTTCAAAATTACCATCAATTATCGGAACAAAATGTCTAGATTTATCCCCAGGTACTGTTGTTCTATAAGTACCTACAGCTCCGGTAGCAGTCCTAACTTCAAAAGCTAAGTCTACTGGGTTTTGAGGTGCTGTAAATGCTGAAGCTGATCTGAACTCGACGTAAACTCCTCTTTCGTTCGCATTTTCTTGCCAGGTACAGTCCTCTTTAAAAGACGGTGTAAGAGTTTTAGTAGGCTGTGAATAGACCGACTCTGGTAGTACTTCTCTTTGCTGACCGGGTGCCCATCTAGTAATATCTGTGTACCAGCCAGTAGTTTGAGAATTAAAACTTCCTGTTGAGCTAACACCTGTACCTGCATAAACTTTTATAGTGGAACTATCGGATACTCTATTAGAACCGGATACTATTATTCTTTTAGCTAAATTATTAGCTAAGAGTTTACTTGTGTCATATAAATGAGTATTAATTACTCTATTAGTTGTAGAATATACAGTCGATTTACTTTCATCACTTATAGCCCACCCGCTAGTAAAATCTAAATTAGAAGTATCCACCGGTTGTCCACTAACAGTATTAGATGAACCTGCTGTGGCCATTACTTCTGATTTTAATATACTACCGCTCTCTACTAAAAAGAAGTCTCTGTAGTTTGCACCTGCGCTACCGGTTGAATAGTATCCGTTTAATATCTTATTTCTACCTCCTTCGTCATAATATAAATCAGTCCCTGCTGTCAATGACCCAGTCCAAAATAAAGGTAAAATCTTAGGATTGTTTTCTACCTTTATAGTATGTGTAAAATAAAATAAACTACTGCTAACTACGTATTCGTTTTCTAAGTCTCCTGGAGTTGAAGAACCAGTTATGTAAGCTCTAGAAGCAGATAGCATTATTGTTGCTTTAGCGTCAGCGTCAGCTTGTGATACATAGCTAGTTAAAAGTCCCTCTTCCAGTTCAACTGAATTTACAAGTACTCTTTCAAACGCTCCTACATTATAACTTACGTTAGCACTTGCAGCTGCGCTAGTATATACTGTAGCTGCAGATACTGTCTTACCCGGTACCGGTTTTCCTGCTTCATAAGGTAAAGTTATTAATCTTTCCCACACTGCGTTATTTTCTGTACTGTCAAATACTTGATCAAATACTATTCCTAATCCTAGTGGGGCATCACTTCTTATTATTTTTTTGTTACCGTCTTCATAATCAAAACCAACTAATCCTGTAACATAATAATAAGATTTACCAGAAACTGTTCCAGAATATAGGAAAGTCTCCAAACCATTACTGTAGTAAGTTCCAGTATCAATTTCTGTGGCTAAATTATCTTTTTTATAAAAGTTATCACCATTTGATATAGTAGGGCTAGAGCTAAATACATTTTTAAGAGAAGGAAGAGGTTCAATTAACCAAGTTTTTTTAAAAATACTAATTAAAAGTAGTACAATAATTACTACAAGTATTATAACAGAAATTATAATACCAGCTGGTGAGCTAAGACCTGCAAAAACTGTGTTAGTTAGAAGACCTCCTGCAGCTTTTTTTCCTGCGATTGTTGCTATAAGACCAGGTATTTCCGTGGCAAGCACAATACTGTTGAATATCAACACTCCTTCGTTGGTTACCTGTTCGGAAGATTTACTAGCTTGTATCAATATCTGTATTAAATTACCGTCGATAAAAGTTGCGTAATTACCGTCATTAAGCCTACTTGTTAAACTATTAGAATATGCTTGACCTAGATGGTATAAAGCGTTAAACCCACCGTTCATAATATAGTGTTTTTTCCCGCTTAAGTCATAATATCTCCATTTCTCAGCAGCTTTATAACCAGATGTAGTATCGGAGGTAACATAGTACCTATATACTGACGGTTGAGGTATTGAAGCATTAGCGTATGTTCTGCTTATTTTTCCTACACTAGGTACAAAAGGTTCAATATTCATCGGAGAATAATCATAAGATGAATCATCGTGCCATTCGCTTCTAATTAATTTTGTTGTAGGCTCTTTTCTTTTTTTTCCTTTTTGATACCAATTGCTGGTAGGGCCTGTATATCTATATTCAGTCTTAGGTTGGGCAAATAATCTTGGTTTTACTTTGACTTTTAAGACAGTACCGTAGTTTCTATCTAACTCTTCTCCTACTTGATAAACAGTAGAGCCGATTCCGTAATAATACGGTAAGGCTGGTTTAGTCATGAGTGCATCAGAATATAAGTATGTACCCGGGGTTAAGCTAGCTAATCTCCAAACTTTAGTTTGGTATGTAGATGATCCGTCCTTAGCATCATAAGGAGAGTAAGGGTGTAAACCTGCTGTATGTTTAACAGGAGTAATATAGTCACAATCAATTATAACATTTACTTCTTCATTTGCATTTGAGTAATTTAAATTAGCTCCTATATCGATATGTAAATTTAATAAAGTAGTTTTAAGTCTTTCTGGTCCGTTTACATTAACAAGTATATCAGTAGTAACTCCATTATACGAATTAGTTTCAAACCATCTAGTATTAGTAAATAAAGCTTGGTCATCAGCGGTTACACTTATTACTGGAGTAAATAAATTATCACTGGTATTTTCATTTAATGTACTTAAAACACTACCATCGGGGGAAGTAAAAGTAATATATCCTATATCATAACCAGGAGATACACTTTGGGATATACTTATTTTAACTATTTTGTGATCTGTGGAAGGGAGCTCTACAGTAGTTGTTAATCTGTTAAACTTTTTGTTATCCCCTCCATAACTATCTTGGTCTAAACCAAAAGGAGTAAAATCTGTCCAATTGCTACTAGAAAAAAATAATGTTGCCATAGTTTAACAATTTAAAGTATTTCCGTTAGGACATGTTATTATTTGTGTAACCACTCCATTTTCAACTTGATAAAATACTCCGGAACCTTCACCTCCGTCAGGGTAGTACCTTCCATCTGATGCTGATACTGATAAACTCTCGTCTAAATACCAGACAGTATCTCCTGCAGCTCCTGTTAAAATAGATTGAGAACCGGTGTAATAAATAGTTACAGGGCCATAGCTTATGGAACTACTAGCACAACTAAAACATACATCAAAAGCAGGAGCTAATAAACTGTGGCTACAGAAAGTAGCAGAATTTATTTCTAGATTATTAAAGAAAGCATAATAGTCCACGCTAGAAGAAACTTCAAAAGTTAAACTCAAGCTTGAAGTAAAAATTGAGTTTGTACCGTTATCTGTTCCCCATCCTAGAAAAGTACTGTTTGTAGCGGGATCTGCAGTACTTGTTATAATAGTGTTTATTGGTACTTCAAAATTAAAATACCTATCTTTTACTAACCCTCCACCAGAACCACTAGATATACTTCCTGATGATATACTTGTTAAGAAAATAGCTTCTAGTTCAACATTAAACGAATTAGGATTATTTACTTCTGTAACATCTATGCCTAAAGGACAGTCTAAATGTGGGAACTCTCTAAACTGTTCAGAACTAGAAATAGAACTCCTTATGTCATTTGCATTTGATACCTTAGCATATCTAGGGCTGAAAAATTTAGCGTCAGCAGGAGTAAGTTTATTTATTATAGTTTCGAAAGAGTCAGAATCAAGTATGTTTCTACCAACAGACTTTACAGCTCCTCTGATACTATCATCAGGATTGCTGCTCGTTGCAAACATGTTAAACGAACCTGATTCTACTATTGGCATAACTTATTTAATTTTTTGTTCTATTACTTCTAATCTTTCACTTAGCTCTAATATTGCTTTATGCATATGTGCCAGGATAGGTCTATCTCTCATAGTTAAATAACCACCGCTTCCACTTTGTATTGCATAAGGGATAGCCTGCTGTACTTCCTGGGCTATAAATCCTGCATCCTGTCTATCTGATTTAATATATTCGTATGATACAAATTGTTTTAATGTTTCTAATCCTTCTTTAATTGGAGTAATTTCGCTTTTTAATCTACGGTCGGAAGTTGTAATAAAGTCGTTTGCATCTACATCTCCTGAGAATAGACCTGCTGAACCGGTAATGTTTCCTTCTATGACTAAATTACCGCTACCGGATATATTGCCTCCTACGGTTAAAAGTTCACCAGGAGTTAATGTACCTATACCGACATTACCTGTTTTTTCAATTCGCATTTTTTGACTGCCTGAAATAGCAAATATCATTGCACCAGGGCCCCCAAAAGATCCTGCAGGGTCTAAATCAAAGTACATTGTAGCAGCAAATACACCAATACTACCTGAGGTTGTGTTGTTGTCAAACTCTATATGTGATCTATTCGTACTACTTTCAAATCTAGCTAGTGGGTTAGTAGTTGTACCTGTAACTTTTAAAATATTTCTTGATAAACTAGATCCGTCGATTGCAAGAGAACCTGTAAAGTCATGAGAATCATCTGCTGTATCTCCAAATTTGGTTGAACCGCTTCTGTATATAATTGAAGAAGATATAAACTCTGTATGAAATTCTTCTGCGGTGATTCTACCGGTTACAGTTAAATCTCCTGTTAACGTATCTGTAGTATTGAGTAAGAAAGAACCTGTTGCTCCGTTAACTGTACTATCTACATATGCTTTAGTAGCAGCATCTTGAGCAGCGGTAGGGTCTGTAAGGCTAGAGATTCTACCTGAAACTGTAAGACCTGTAGTAGATGTTGAAAGTTTTAGTACTTCATTATGTCTAAGAACTACTGCTCCACCTTCGGTAGCTTGTAGCATTGGTCCTCCTCCAAAACCTCCTAGTATGACAGAAGATGCTCTTAAATTTAAAGCTCCAGAACCAGACTGGATAACAAAAGCTCCTGTACCTGATTCATAAATTCTAAGTCGATTATTATTAAATATAGCTTCACTAGTGGAAGAAAAATTAATATCATCGTTAGCTGAAACCGATATATTGGTTCCTCCGGTAGTGTTCCCATTTGCTAATACTTCTGCTAGTGTATCTACACTTCCTGTTGCTGCATTAACAGTACTGTCTACATATGCTTTAGTAGCAGCATCTTGTGCTAAAGTTGGATCTTGTACTTGAATAATTTTAAAACTATTCATGTTTAGTCCTTCGTTACTAAGTCTCGCTATTTCAGTATTACTAGAACCTGATTCAAAAATTAAGCTATTAGTAAATTCTATTTTTGAAGCATTGTCTAATGCTTTTAATTGTAAGTAATTATTATTAGTAGTATCCTGTATATTAATAGTTGGATTACTATCGTTGGTAACATTAAGGTTAACTAAACTACTTACACTATTATTAGTAACATTTACTCTAGAGCTGCCTGAAGTGTATAATTGAATTTGATCACTAGCAAATGCTAATTTAGTATGTTCATCTGTTTTATGTCTAAGTTCATCGGCTATAGTAACTGAAGATGCATCTACAACGTTAGTTACAGTTAAAGTACCTGTTAGAGTATCTGTAGTGTTTAATAAGTATGAACTTGTAGCTGCTTCGATAGCATCTAGCCTACCGTCGTATAGAGTATCAGTACTCTCTAACGAACCAGATTTAGTTTCTAAAGATTGTAATCTACTATCCTGTAAAGTTTGTTCGGTAGATATAGATCCTGTTTCTAATTCAAGTGCATCTAGTCTACCGTCGTATAAATTATCTACACCTTCTAAATCTGTAATTCTTGTACTAAAAGAAGAACTTGGTGCTGAAAAAGCTCCGCTAATGTTAGCTTCTAAAGCATACGAGCTAGTAGCTGCTTCGATAGCATCTAGTCTACCGTCGTATAAAGTATCGGTACTTTCTAAAGAACCTGTCTTAGTTTCTAAAGACTGTAATCTGCTATCTTGTAAAGTTTGTTCGGTAGATATAGAACCAGTTTCAGTTTCTAAACTATCTAGTCTACCGTCATATAAAGTATCAGTACTCTCTAATGAACCTGTTTTAGTTTCTAGAGCTTGTAGTCTATTATCTTGTGTAGACTGCTCACTGGCGATCGAACCTGTTTCTAGTTCTAATGCATCTAATCTAAGATCTTGTAGAGTATCATTAGTTTCTAAAGTAGATACCCTAGTACTAAATGAACTAGAAGCAGCAATAAAGTCTGAAAGTAGCGTAAATGAACCGGATAAAGATCCTGTTGATACCGGTGTTGCTACACCGTCGGCATTACCAATCCATAAATAATTTTCTTGTATATTAGGTACATCGTTAGCACGACCGGCTCCTGTGATTACTCCAGAACCGTTTGCCGCATCTACTTTAATTACGTTACCTAATTTTTGTATAAAGTTTGTACCGGTTGGTTTTACATTTGTATACCCTCCTGATGCTCCTACATAAACACTATCTCCTGCTGCAAATTGAGAGGTGTTTACATTATTTATGAATCCTGAAAGAACAGCATACCCTTCCTGGTCAAAAGCTAGATCTTCATCTAGTACGTATGCTGCAGGCATTCTATCGGCTCTGGAGGCTGATGCTGCATATACATGGCTAGCATTTCCTGTAGAGCCTGAAACGTATACTGGTGTTCCTTTTACAAGTGTTTGAGATTCTTTATTCTTTACAAGTTCATGAATATGATTACCTGTGGTATCTAAAGTAAATGTATCTCCGTTATCTTTCGTAAAAGTAATTTCTGAGAAATCATTTGATGCTGTTACAAGACCTTCAGCAAAATGTGAGGCTGACTCAGCTGTAGCAGTAGTAATAACTACATCGAATGTACTTGCATCTCCTTTTGTGAAAGTTATAGTACTTCCGGCTGCAGATGCAGTACTAATTAAACTACCGGTAATATCTGCTATTTGATTACTAGATGATACAAGTGTTGGTTTATTAGCAACGTTATCATATTCAACATACGATGCAGTTGCAGATAGTAAAGTAAAGGATGAAGTAACTGCTGTTTCACCATTTGCTACCGCTATGTAGTCTACACTAGAACCGGGATAAAGACCCCAACTTCCTGTTGTGTACGTGCTGACTAATCTAAATCCTGTAGGAGTTTTATTTTCAGCATAAACATCTCCAAATAGCCCATTATTTGTTAAAGCTACACTATAATTCGATGAACTGAATGGTGTAGCAAAGGTTACGTCAAAGAAACTATCATTACTCCCAGTAGCTTGAAAAGAAGCAGAAGGCACATTACCTACCTTAGTATTCAGACCTAAACTTGAAGAACTAAATACTGTTATAGGAAACGTCGAACCATCTCCTTTAGTAAAAGTAATTGTATCCCCAGTAGCAGAAGCAGTAGTTATTAAACTTCCAGTTATATCAGCTATTTGATTACTAGATGATACAAGTGTTGGTTTATTAGCTACATTGTTATATTCAACATAAGATGCAGTGGCGGATAATAGAGTGAATGAAGAAGTAACTGCTGTTTCACCATTTGCTACCGCTATGTAGTCTACACTAGAACCCGGTATATTACTCCAATTTGTAATAGTGGCATCTGCCCAAATATCAAACCCAGAAGTAGTTTTATTTTCAATAGAAAAGTCATCTAATTGTGCATATAACTCTTTATTAGCGTTTGCAAGTTGGAGAGATACACCGTAATCTGATGAACTAAAAGGGGTTGCAAATGTTACTGAGGCATAACTATCACTACCTGTTGCTTGAAAAGAAGCAGAAGGCACATTACCAACCTTAGTATTTAATCCTAAACTTGAGGAAGTATAGATTGTTATAGGAAAAGTTGAACCATCTCCTTTAGTAAAGGTTATCGTATCCCCAGTAGCAGATGCAGTACTAATTAAGCTACCGGTTAAGCTTGCAACTTGAGCACTAGAAGAAACTAAAGTCGGTTTATTTGCTACATTATCATATTCGACGTAAGAAGCTGTTGCAGATAATAAAGTAAAAGATGAAGTAACTGCTGTTTCTCCGTTTGCTACAGCTATGTAACTAATATCATTGTCAAAGGATCTATCATTAGCTAGAACTGATATAGATGTGTCTATTAATACTCCAAATCCTGTAGTTGTTTTATTTACAACAGCAATCATGGGAGCTGTAACTAACCGGTCAAAAACTGAACCAGTAGCAAGCACATTTGGGTAATGAACTACTACCTGGTAATCTGACGAACTAAAAGGTGTTGCAAATTCAACACTAGCAGATGCCTGGGTACTACCTCCGGGACTGTAAGCAACGAATGAAGAAGTTGGTATAAAACCTACCTTAGTATTTAGTCCTAAACTTGAGGAAGTAAAGATTGTTATAGGGAAAGTTGAACCGTCTCCTTTAGTAAACGTAATCGTATCACCAGTTGCAGAAGCCGTTACTAAACTACTGCCGGTTATCCCGGAATCTGTTAAAGAACCTGTAGCTGCTTCAATTGCATCTAATCTAGCATCTTGTAATGCCTGTTCTGTTGCAATAGATCCTGTTTCTAATTCAAGAGCATCTAATCTACTCTCTGCCGAACCAGTAAAAGCATTAAGTGAAGAAATATCAACTTGAGCTCCTACTTCAGTCCAGTTACCTGCCTGGCTTGGATCACTAGCATTAGTCAGTACATACAGAGTATCGTTATCACGTTGATAAACTAATAAACCTTCATATACGTTGGCGGCAGATAATCCTAAACGAGCAGAAGAGTCTGCAACGGAAAACCTTGCATCTGCTGGTTCGTTGTTCGTTATATTAAAGCCGCCAGGTAGTACTATCGCCATATCTTAAACTTCTAAATCATAAGTTATACTTGTACCAGCTCCTCCGGCTTGTAAGTCGTTAGTAATATAAACAGTATAGTCCCCAACTGTAGATTTACTAAATTGACCAAATACTCCGAATCCGCTTGTAGTTATATCGGTTAAGTCGCTTTGACTTGAATTGTAAATTATGTAATGATACTTATCCCCAGACCAGCTAAAGGTTCCACTATCTCCGTTTGGATTAACAGTACCTTTATTTACTGTACCGGCGCTTCCTCCTAAAGTTGTATCCCAAGCATCTAAATTTTCAATTTCGCTTTGAGTAAGACTAGATGAAGCTAAAGCTCCGTATCTAACACTTCTAATAATAGAATAAGTTCTATTACTCTGTTTATTGGTAAATATCTGCGGTATGTTATCTCCAGCAGGAGATTCATAGTTAGCAGTAGTAGTGATCGAAAGACTTGCTGAAAAGCCTGTTGTAGTAAATGGAGATGAAGGCGGAGCAGTGGTTAGACTTGTCTGGGTCCATCCATTAGCTGTTCCGTAAGAAGGTGTAAATGAAATACTTCCCGTCGCTCCTTGTTCTATTTGATTAGAAGTTGCACCTAACTGAACTGTAGCTGTATAGCTAACTGATGGATTTGTTGGTTCTACTTTAGACAAAGTGCCGCTTACTGTTACTGAACCGGTAAATATTGAACTATCTAACGGTGAACTAGCTGTATATTCTAATCTGTAATCTTGAGAACCTGATGTGGTAGGTGAATTAGAAAGGGTTGTTCCTGTTCCAACTTCTGTTATGAGGACAGAACCGGTGAATAAAGAAGCAGATATGAGTGTGTACCCTTGATTATTCCAACTACCATTAATAGTGTAATTATCATTTACGTTATTAAATCTGTCTGTTTCAAACCCACTTAAGGTTAAACTCAGATCTGAAGGTACTCCTGGAGCGCCAAAGATAAATTTTAATCTTCCTGTTGTAAAGTCTACTGATACGTTATTATCATAATCTATTACCTCAATTTCTGTAAGAGATTGTGAAGTACTTTGTGATATGTAGTTTACTCCGGATGCACTTTCAGATATAAATCCAAGAGCGGTAATTTGAGCCGACCTAGATATAATACCGTCAGGTTTATTTTCTACATTATCCCATTCCACAAATGATGCAGTAAGAGCATAAGAAGAGGATACTATTCCTGTTAAACCAGAACCATCTCCTATGAAACTACCTGTAAATGAACCAGTATTATAAGAACTTGTAAAGTCGTTTAAGCTTTGACTATGGATATAAAGGTTTGTAAGACGGTCTTCAACCGATCCTGTCCAAATTAGTAAATCACCAAAGATTAAAGAACCGGTATTGCTATTTTCAAGTATAGTTATTCTATTACCTATGTCGCTACCATTGAGCAAAAGGTTCGCTCCAGTAATATGTAATGCTCCAGATACCTGCATAGTATTAGATGAAGCATCTAACCTAGCTAGTTCAACTCCTGACTGTCTAAATATCAGGGAACCGGATAATAACGTATCTTTTAACGGCATCTTTAAATATTATTTAAATTACTAGTTGTCTCTGAAGTTACTTTCACAGCAGATTTACTGTATAGCTTCTTATTATTAAACGACTGTGCATTAATAGCATCAGTAATAATATGTCCTAATAAATTAATGTTAAACTCTGTTTTAACTATCCTATCATTACCCTGTACTATTTCTGTTGACGTAGTATAAGTATCAATCATAGCTCTAAATCTAAATTTAGAAGGATCGCCCCAATATGAATCAGAAGCAAAGTTTATGCCTTCTACAATTTTATTGTTTTGTTCTATATAATCTGTAAAAATTATACAGCTATATACTATATTTACATAATCTGGTATGGCTACAGCATAGTATTCTTTTGCTGGCTGTCTATTATTCAACACGCCAAATCTATCGTATACGTTTTTCTTAGAAAACTTCTTTTCAAATATACCAAAGTTTTGTGGATTATTACCGTCTAGTTTATTTCCTAGGGTTCTATTCTTTTCTATACTGTCTCTTCTAAATACAATAAGTGGTGCTTGCATCTTACCGTTTTTATCACGGTAATAACCGTCTTTCTGCATGGCT
>Ga0222718_10002639_pt1 | contig 15919 bp, 19 predicted proteins | sample C33_27DmetaG_FD_165045 | JGI IMG/M metagenome (GOLD analysis project Ga0222718, IMG submission 165045) | Estuarine water microbial communities from San Francisco Bay, California, United States - C33_27D | ecosystem: Environmental > Aquatic > Marine > Unclassified | place: USA: California... | reverse complement strand
AATCTATATTACCTGATGTTTCTTTAACTACAGATATTATTGTTGGCTTTCCTGGTGAAACTGATGATGATTTTGAAGATACTATGGATGTAGTGCGATATGCAGAATTTGATTCTGTATATATGTTTAAATTTTCTCCACGACCAGGAACTGTTGCACACAAAATGAATGAAGAATTTGTTCCAAAAGAAATAATTGATAACAGATTTGATACTTTGAAAACTACTCAAACAGACATAAGTGAAAGAAAACTCAAAAGATTTGTAGGAACTGAACAGGTTCTTTTAATTGAAAAAATATCTAAAAAAAATAATCAAATTTATTCAGGAAAAATAAATAGTGGCCAAATCACGCATATCGGTAAAGAGAATCTTAAATTAGGAGATTTAGTAAAAGTAAAAATAATTGACTCAACTCCATTTTTCCTAAAGGCTGAATTGGTCTAATTTGCTATATTTTCTATCAGGGATCACTGCATCTGGAAAATCACATTTAGCACACCAAATTGCTATTGAAAATAATATGTCAATTTTGTCTATAGATTCAATGGCAGTATATAAAGGTTTAGATATTTTAACTGCTAAACCATCAGATGTTATGCAGGCGCAAGTAAAATATTATGGTTTAGATATTGCAGATCCCGACCAAAATTTTTCTATCATTGATTATTTAAATTATCTAATTGATGTTGATATCCCTAGAAAAAGCTTCAGTGAAGACATTCTTGCAGTAGGTGGATCTGGATTATATATAAAATCAATTATTGATAAATATGAATTTAAACCTGCTGACCCCGCAATAAGATCAGAACTAGAACAATTAAATTATGATCAATTAATTAAATTTCATAATTTCAATAGCATTCCTTTACCAAACACAGAATTAAATAAAAGAAGATTAATGAGGAATATCGAATCATTTATGCTTGAAGAATCTAAATTTGTATTTCCTGATATAAACTTACCAAATGGTTATGTTGGTGTATTTTGGAATCACCCAGACTTTAAGCAGAATATAGAGATAAGAACTAAACATATGATTAAAGATGGTCTTATTGATGAAATAAATAGTATTAAAAACCCCTCTAAAACAATTCTTCAGGCTATTGGATTAAATCTTTCAGAAGACATAGAAGAAAATATTAATATAAAAACAAGAAGATTAGCAAAGAAACAAAGAACTTGGTTTAAAAAAGAAGATAGATTAAAAATGATTAATTCTTCAAAAGAAGATGATGTTTATGAAAGTATAATGGAGATTATTAATGGCTAATTTTGCATACATGTCAGGAACGGGTAATGATTTTTTAGTTGGTAAATATGATGGTCCAGTTTCTGAGATTCAGATAATAGCATTGGTTAGTGATGCGGAATTTGAAGTAGATGGTGTAATTTTTGTAGAACCTTTAGATGATTCAAGAGTAAAAATGCACTATTTTAATAATGATGGTTCTAATGCAGAACTTTGTGTTAATGGTGTAAGGTGTGTTGCAAAATATGCAATTGATAATGGTTTTGTAAGCACTAATGAATTTATAGTCAATGCACCAGTAGCAGATATTAAGGTATCAGTTAATGAGAATAATGTAGAAATACAAGCTCCATTACCATCATTTGAAGAAGAATCAATTTTATTTGATCAATATGAAGGCATAAAGGCAGAAGTAGGCAATCCTCATTTTATGGTTGAAGTGAATGATGTCGAAAATACTAATTTACTAAAATTAAATAATACAGTAAAAAACCTTAACTTATTTAAAGATGGGTACAATTTAGAAATATTTGAAATTATAGATAATAAATATATAAAAGCCAGGGTCTTTGAAAGGGGAGTCGGAGAAACAGATGCGTGTGGCTCAGGTGCTTTGTGCTTGTTTAATTATCTTTATAAATCTAAAAAAATAGATAACGACAGTTATGTTTTGTATCCTGGTGGAGATCTAAATTTGAAATTTCGAGAAGAAGATTTATTTTTATCTGGAGATGTTATATATCTCTAAATAAACTTACTACTTTTCCTATTGGTTGAGTATTTTCAGTTACTTCTATATTGTCAAAATCTTTATTTGCAGGAATCAGATGTTTTTTACCAGAAATAGTGTCAAGATATTTTACTGTTGCTTCGGTATCGTTAATCATAAAAGCTCCTATATCACCATTTTTAGGTTCGATATTTTTATTTACAACAACTATATCACCATCATGTATACCAGCATCTATCATTGACTCTCCATTAATTTTTAGAGCAAATAGATCATTATTAAATTTATCAGTTGGTACAGGAATTTCCCCAATCTTATTCTCTTCTGCCAATAATGGAGCTCCTGCTGATATAACTCCCACTATTGGTACTGATTTAAATTTACTTTTATTTTTGTTGCTTGTTAAAGATCTTGATAAATTAGCTTTTTTTTCAATTATTCCTTTTTTAACTAAATTATTTAGATGGTGTTGTACAGAACTAGTTGATTTTAAATTAACCGCTTCCGCAATTTCTCTGATTGATGGTGAATACCCTTCGTTGTTTAGTTTGTTTTGAATGTATTCTAAAATTTCCGTCTGCTTACTATTTTTCATACTAAATTATAACATAAATTAGAACAAATGTTCGAATAAAACTGTCTTACTTCTTTTTTATATTCTTTATATGAAACAAAATATAAAAATATTTATAATCTTATACTTAATAAGCTCTGCGTCTTCTATTTTTGCAAAATCTCCACTTTCAGTACAAGATAATTCAAATAATTTAGAAATTATTCATTATCAAATACAAAAAGGTGACTCTCTTTGGAGTATTGCAAACCACTTTGATGTGAATAATAAAGAAATTTTTATATATAAAATTAAACAATTAAATAATTTAGATAATTCAGTCTTGACTGTTGATGAAATTCTTCTTATTCCTTCAAATATTTGATACAATATTTAGAAATTACTATAATAATACTATATATGGTATGTCCATTTTGTAATAAAGTAGAAACTAACGTTATTGATTCTAGAAAAAATAATGAAGGTAATTCTATTCGTAGAAGAAGAGAGTGTCCTACCTGTAATTTAAGATTTACTACTTATGAAAAAGCAGAAATAGGCATTTTAGTTGAAAAACGAAGTGGTTCTTTCCAAGAATTTGATTATGCCAAATTGTATAAGGGAATTGAGAATGCTTTTGGAGGTTTAGATCTTAATGAAAAACAGCTCAAAACCTTAGTTGATAACATTCATAATGAAATCAAATCCAAGGGAAGTAAGATTAAAAGTGATTTTATAGGTGAAACAGTATTAAATCACCTAAAAGAAACTAATAAAGTTGCATATTTGCGATTTGCATCTGTTTATAAGGAATTTTCCGATGCATCTGATTTTGAAAAAGAAGTTGCTGAGCTCTAACTTACGGCAAATCTGTTAAATTATTATAAATATTAATACTTTTTAGATTAAAATCAGATAACGAATTCTCAAAAGCTCTTACTTCTGTAGATTTATTTAATAAAATTGCCGATGATATTGATGCTGCTACGTCATATTCATTGTTTCTAAGAGCAGCTAGATACCTACCATGAAGGTCTTCTGCGGTAACTAAAGCTACTTGAACTAAATTCTTATGATTATTGAATTCAGCTATTTGTGGAAGATTTGAATAATTTACCTTGCTTTGAGCTACAATTGAAGATAATTCAGTAGTGAGATTATTTATATTTACTTCCCCCTCATTTACTGGTAGTTCTGAATAAATTAAAATCTCAGATATTAAAATTCTGTACGTAATTACAAGGTCTAATTCGTTTACAAGTAGAAATATATCATTTAAATTATCTAACACTTCACTTTTATCTACAATATCTGTCCTAGACTCTAAATTTGCCCTATATTCAATTAAAGAAGATTCTATTTGCTGTAAATTTGCACTTGCATTTGAGACATCATATTTTGAATAAAAGGTATTAGTTGAAATTTCAATAAGAGTAGGTAGCAAATCAATTAATTCATTAGAATTTGACGTTACAACCAATGCATCTTCAGCAATTTCTGACTGAACATTACGATAATTCATGAAAGAGCTTACAGATATGGAGATGATAGATAATAATGCAATTCCAATAAAAGTAGGAAATACCCATTTTCTTCTACTCTCTAAATCAGACCATACTTTTTGAATCTGTGAGGTAATTTTTAAAGGATTAAATGTATCTGTAGAAGGTTCAAGTGAAAAATCATTTATGTTTTCTTCAGTATTTAAGTATGTCTCAATACTGGACTGAACTGGAGAAGATAGAATTTCTTCCGTATTTGAAATAAGGTCATTAAAACTTTGTTGATCTGGGTTATCGGATTCTTCAATATTTTCAATTTGATACTCTGTAGTATCAATCGAGATATCTGCTTCAAATCCAAGTAAATCAAGAATCTTGATTTTATTAGGATTTTTAGTTTTATTTATAAGAAAATAATCTCTAATATTCATCATTGAAAGGGTACCACTGAATAATAATTTTAATATAAAAATAAAACTTCTTAACGAGAATGGAAAAATACCAACTAAAAGTCATCCTGATGACATTGGTTATGATCTTTATTCCGACAATGATTATGTCATTGCTGCCGGTGAGGTAGTACGAGTAAAATTAGGTATTGCTATACAATTACCGTTCAATGTTGGAGGATTTGTTCTACCAAGATCTGGATTAGCTAGTAAGCATTTAATTGCACCTATAAATTCTCCAGGACTAATTGACCCTGGATACAGAGGTGAGTTAATGGTGCCTCTTATGAATTATTCAAAAGAAACATATACAGTTACTAAGCATGAAAGAATTGCACAACTTGTAGCTATCACAACAGAGAATCTAGAATTTTATGAAGTTGATAATCTAGACGACTCAGAAAGATCTGATGGCGGCTTTGGTTCTACTGGAAAAAATTGATTTAATTAATAAATAGAGTTATTAATATATAAGTTACGCGGGTATGGTATAAAGGTAACACACGACCTTGCCAAGGTCGAGCTGGGGGTTCGATTCCCCCTACCCGCTCATCATGGCGACGTGGCGGAGTGGCTACGCAGAGGTCTGCAAAACCTTGTACACCGGTTCGATTCCGGTCGTCGCCTCCAATAATTATGATTGCAATAACAGGATCAGGTGAATTTTTACCATCAATACTAGATGTTGATAAAAGGTTAATAGGCTATTTAGATAGCGCTCCTAAAGTATTAACTTTCTCTACTGCCGCTGGAAATGAATCTGACGATAGACTTTCGTATTGGAGAAATTTAGCGCAGGATCATTTCTCTACACTTGGAATTGACCATAAGCATATAGAAGCCAAAAACAGGGAAGATTTAAATAAAAGTAGTGTCATAGATGATATGAAGAATTCAAACTTTGTTTACTTTTCTGGAGGATCTCCAACACATTTATATGATTCAATAAATAATACTAAATTTTCTGAAGAGCTTAAAAATCTCGAAAATCGTGGAATCGTTGCTGGATGTAGTGCTGGAGCGATGGTAATGGGTGAAAAAATGATAAAAGGAAAAGGTTTAAATTATTTAAAAAATACAATTGTTATACCTCATTATGGAGAAAGTTTCTACTCTTGGATTTCAAATACTGTGAAGTTATTAAATAGAGGAAAGTATAAATTACTGTGTTTAGAAAAAGACACATACTTTATTAAAGATAAAAAAGAAATTAGAGTACTGGGAAAACAACAAGTACACATTATTTACAAGAAAGAACATCACACCTTTTCTGATGGTGACAAAATAAACCCATCATTATTAATATAGAGATATGTGTGGAAGATATTACGTAGATGTTGCAAATGATGAACTTTCATTTGTTAACAACTATAAAAAATTTGAGTATGAAAAAAATTTCAATGTAGCTCCACAAACAGTTGCACCTTGTATTATTGATAATAATTTAGTGTCAGTTAACTGGGGTTACTTCCCAGATTGGTTAAAGAAACAATCTAACTCAAGACCTTTATTTAATACACGCTATGAATCTTTGTTGGAAAAAAAGACATTTACTTCAGCATTCAAAAATTCAAGATGTTTAATTCCTATTTCGGGATGGTACGAGTGGAAAGAAGAGGATGGCATCAAGCAACCCTATTATTTTTCAAGTAGTACACATAAAACATTATTCTCTGCTGGACTTTACTGGAATAGAAGTAGTGGAGATATCGAGTCTTCTATTATTACAAGAGAAGCTGTTACAGACTTGCAAGTAATTCACAACAGATCACCACTTTTACTAAATGAAGAAAAGAGAGATTTATGGGTATCTGAAATTTCTAGTGAAGATATATACGGAGAAATTTTAGATTTTACATATAGTGATATAGAATTCTATAAAGTCGATAGAGCAGTGAGTAATCCTAAAAATAATAATGAGTCACTTATAAAGGAATTTAACAAGGTACCCTTTTAATGAATAGTCAATCACCTATATACTCTCTTAAATTCACAATTTCATGGATAATTGTTTACGGTTTAATTGTTTTTATTCTATGGCAGTTTATACAGATTCTTTTAGCAATTTATATAGGTCTTTGGGTTTTGAATTTATTAATTGAGATTGTTGAACGGTTGTTCCTTAAATTTGGTAAAAGAATTATTACGGTAGAGAAATAATCAATTTATAAAAATCTAAATCAATGCTATATTTTTAAATACAGGGGCGTTAACTCAGTCTGGCAGAGTGCCACCTCGACAAGGTGGAAGTCATAGGTTCAAATCCTATACGCCCCACAATTAAAATTCTGTTTGTTAAAAACGCGGAAAAAATTGGCTAGTTGTCTCTATGTACTCTTTATAAGAGGGTCTTTTCTTGAGTGAATAATACTCTGATGGAATTGCACCTGTTTTATTTACTAAAGTATCGTACATTAATTTTGATGCAAATAGCATACAGGCCCCAATCATTACCTTGTTTCCCGGTGACAAACTAGAAGAATCTATAAGTGAAGGAAAAGAAAATAAAATAACCCCATTCCAAACCATCCATTCAAAAAAATAGTTTGGATGTCGTGAGTATTTCCATAAACCAATATTGCATACCTGATTTTTCAAACCAGCAATTTTCATTTGTTTCAAGAAATTCAACTTTTGACTATCTGCTAGAGTTTCTAAAAAAATGGAGATTATCACCACAGTTAGCCCAACGTATTCAATAATATTTAATGCTTCTGAATCACTAGAACCAGCAACAAAGATGGGAATTGCTAAAAATGTCGCATTAGCTAATCCTTGTGTTACAGCATCTATTTGTAGTGCTAAATGTGTATTATGTTTCTCTTCTTTCTCCCAAACAATTCTTTGGTATTGATATCTAGGAAGTTCATTTTTGAGATATCCCCGTTTAAGTAAGCTAAGAGCACCAATACCCATTCTCAATCCAATTATAGAAACAATAGAAGTTGAAATTAATACCATTAAAAGACTTCCTTCGTTATAGATATAATTCACAATACCCAAAACAACTAGACCCCATGGCCAAGCAATGTCAACGTAACTCATTCTTTCTGTTCTGTAAATCGGTATACATACAACTATTAAAAACAAAATTAATTGAAATATTAAATTTAAATATAATATTTTGTCAAAGTTTGATTGTGAAATAAGAATCACCAATCCAAATAAATAGGGTATGAGTGGATTTAAGTATTTCACAAATTTATATTAATAATTCTTATTAATTCTTATCTTTATTTATAACAAAGTTAACGTATGGTGTGTTTATTCCAAGAATCTTTTTATTTTCATAATCAAATTTTTCTGCAAAGCCAGCAATGTAATAATGTTCATTTATATTCTCGTCACCCTCAGCAAACGAGTTAAGAGCATAATCTCTTCTGAGCCAATAAGATTTTTTAAAATCAGGATTTCCTTCAAAAGATAGGGGATTATAAGTTGTTGTAGAATTTTCTTTTGGAATCAAGTCACTACAAACACCTTTGTATTCGTCACCAATATGTACCTCAAAGCCTCCAAGTTCATATTTGTATGCTTTTATTACACAAAATTTATGATATTTATATTCAACAGAATTCCATATGGATTCAATATGAGATGAGTCAATAAATTCATATTGTTTTTGTTTTTTAAATATTATGTTTAATAAATAAAGAGCATCAAAGTAATTTATATAACTTTTACGAGCATCATTTGATGAGTAATAATTTTTATCCATAAACTCTAGATTAATATTGTATGGATACAACAGGTTTAAGAAGTAAATCTAAATACGTATATACTTTGCGTATGAGTAGACAATTAAAAAATATAATTACTATTATCGCTTTTCTTATTTGTATAGCACTAGTGAATTTAGCTGGACAAAATATTGATATAGAAATTAGAGGAATGAATGCTTTTTCATTTGTTTTGATTGTTGCAGTATTGATTCAAGTAATTTTCTTCATCCCTTCATTTTTACTAAAAACAGAAAAATACTACGACTTAGTTGGCAGCCTTACTTATGTAATAACGATTTCTTTAGCGTACTTTTCAGTTCAAAACAAAACAGCAATAGATACAATTATTTATTTTTATGTAATGATCTGGGCATCAAGGTTAGGTATATATTTATTTAGAAGAGTACAAAAAGACGGTAAAGATGTAAGGTTTGAAAAAGCTAAGACCCATTTTTTCTGGTTTCTTCAATACTGGATGGGACAGGCTCTGTGGGTATCTCTAACTGCATGTGCAGCAATTATTGCAATATTATCACCTGAAAAAGATACATTGCCAATATTAGCAATGGTCGGCATGGCACTCTGGCTTACAGGATTCACTATTGAATCTATATCGGATTACCAAAAAAGAGTATTCAGAAAAGATAATAATCCAAGTCAATCGTTCATTCATACAGGTCTATGGGCAAGGTCAAGACACCCAAACTATTTTGGAGAGATTACCCTTTGGACGGGAATAGCTGTTATCGCATTAAATACTTTGACAGGTGTTGAATATATTACCCTTATTTCACCAGTGTTTGTATATATTTTATTAACACGAATGAGTGGTATTAATTTACTTGAACGTATTGCGGATGAAAGATACGGTGATTTAGAAGAGTATCAACGATATAAGAGAAATACTCCTGTTCTATTTCCTAAACTTTCTAAAAATAAAATATAATCCAATTCCAATAGCTATTAATTGGTAATAGGGAAGTGATTCGTATCTAATAATAAAATTGTATCCAATGCCGATAATGCCTAAACCAACAGCTAGTTTTTGCCAGTTCTTCATTTACAAACTATCAAGTTTTTCAAGAAGGTTTTCTCTTTCACCAGGGAGCATCTCAACAGTATGGTCACTATCTGGATAGCTACCGGCATCTACTTCATCTTTAAATCCCTTTACCGCTTTAGCTCTCTCAGTATTTAACTTTTCTTTAATATCTTTTCCGTTCCCCCAGGATTTAGCATGTCTCGGCATTTTTATACCTGTTGTTTCACCGCAAATATCTTCAAAAAATAAAAACATAACATCTCCACCCGAACCTGATCCAAGAGAATTAATCACTAAAGATGTATGTTTTTTAATTTCAATTAGTGCATCTTCAGCAACGCATTCTACTTCTGCACCAAATGCTCCAGCATCTTCTAATCTTTTCATATCTTTTAATATAGATATTGCTTCATCAGCTGTTTTGCCTACTGTTCTTATCCCTCCATATTTAGTAGCCATAGAAGGAACCATACCTACATGTCCTTGTACCTGTATTCCCTCTTTAGCTAACATTTCTACAACATCAAAACTTCTTGGAGTTAAAACAGAATCAGCTCCAGCCATCATTACATCAAAAGCTCCTCTAAGAATTTCCTCTTTAGTAATAAACCTTCCAGCAAATAATGCTGCTGTTATGAAAGTATTTGGTGCACCGCTTCTTACATCCGCATACCAATCACTTCCAGTAATAATCATATCTATATCTTGGGAAGCGATAATTTCTGCTTCTTCTCGATTTCCTGCTGTTACCTGAGTCATTTTTAAATTCTTATTTTTGTTTGAGATAATATCAGCAACAGTGATGTTGCGCTCAACTTGCTCATGGCCAAAAGTGTAAATTCTCTTCATGTAGGTATTATACGTAACTTTCTATATGTAAACTTCTATTCTTTTAGTTCCTTGTTATATAATTTATTAATGTCAGAAATAGTAATTATTGGTGGTGGTTTTGGAGGATTAAGTTTTCTGAAATCTGCCCGAAAATCTAAAAATAATTTTACTTTAATCGATAAAACCAACCATCACCTTTTTCAACCTCTTCTTTACCAGGTAGCGACAGCTGTTTTATCACCGGCGGATATTACTGTACCTATTCGCAATTTATTTAAAAATGATAAAAATGTCAATATTGTCTTAGATGAAGTGGTTGATATTGATCAAAATAATAAAACACTTTCTTTAAAAAGTGGTAACGATATCAATTATGATAAATTATTGATCAGTGTCGGATCTAGCTATTCTTATTTTGGTAATGATAATTGGAGTAACCACTCCCAAGGATTAAAAAATTTAAATGATGCACTAGATATAAGAGATAATATTTTAAAAGCATTTGAAAAAGCAGAAAATGAAAATAATCCTGACTTAAAAATTTCTTATTTAAACTTTGTAATTATTGGTGGAGGACCAACTGGAGTTGAATTAGCTGGTTCTATTGCTGAACTTGCATTTAAAAATATTAGAAACGAATATCGTAATTTTAAAAGTAAAGATATAAATGTTTACCTAGTAGAAGCAGGAACAGATATACTTCCTGAATATTCTAAGAATTTATCAACTAAAGCAAGTAAATACCTTGAGAAATTAGGTGTAACTCTTAAATTGAATGAAAAAGTATTGAATATAGAAGATAACAAAGTTACAACTGAAAAATCAACATACCACACAAATAATATCATTTGGGCAGCCGGTAATAAAGCAAATCCGCTTATAGATAAATTAAAAACAGATATGGACAAATTTGGACGGGTTATGGTAAATAGTGAATTCTCTATTAATGAAAATAATTCTATATATGTTATAGGTGATGCTGCTAACTATAAAAACCATGATGGTAACTCTCTTCCTGGAATTGCACCAGTCGCAATTCAACAAGGAAAGTATTTAGCAAAAAAAATAACTAGCAACAAGTCTTCAGAACATATTAAAGAATTTAAATACAGGGATAAAGGTCAGTTGGCAACAATTGGTGGGTTCAAGGCAATAGGAATAATTGGTAATTTACAGATATCTGGTTTGTTAGCGTGGCTATTTTGGAGCTTAATCCATTTGGTTTATTTAATAGGTTATAAATCAAAATTGATAGTTTTAATTGAGTGGATATTTGCCTATTTTCTAAATAAACGAGGAACAAGATTAATTTATCGTGAAAATATTAAGAATCAAGACAATAATTAAAAAGCTATATTTTAAAATAATGAATTGTTTCTCCCATGTCCTGAAGGAAATCTAAGTGGAATATTTAATAAAAATTATTGCAAAATATCTTCAAGGCTTACGTAAACCTAAAGAATCAGAAGATAAAGAAACCTCGTCAATTATGATTCAAATAGTTTTATTAAGTGTATTTCCAATACTTTACAGTCTTACTTTGTTGCCACCAGGTGTTAGTGTTAATCAAATTATTTTTGCAGGTGTGGTGTTTATAATTATTGTAATATTTAGTTTTAGAATGCTTAAATATTTCAAACTAATGTGAAGATTGTATCGAAATAGTTATTGAATCTCTAAAGGATCTCCATATTCCCAAGTCACACTACCTCCACGATCTAATTGTTTGATTAGTGCCATATCATCTTCACCTATAGTGAAATTAAGGTCAAAGTTAATTTTCATGCGGTCCATCTTTATACTTTTTGGAAGTATTGCGTACCCAAGTTGGAGAGCCCACTTAAGTAGGATTTGTGCCTCTGAAACACCATATTGAAAAGCTAGTTTTTTAAAAGGTGACTCAGCATCTTCACTATCTCTATACATTTCATCAGTTTTTAAACTATTTTCACCGTCTTTGTGTCTCCAAGTAGATAGAGGTACAAGACTGCTATATGCAATAATGTCGATACCTTTCTCTTCAAGATATGAGACAAGTTTGGGTTTTTGAGACCAGGGATGTAGTTCTATCTGGTTTGCTGACGGTAGAGGATATCCTTTATCATTTAATTCTTCAATATGGTTGATATCCCAGTTAGAGACACCAATGTTTTTAACTTTGCCTTGTTCCTGTTGAGACAATAATGTTTCCCACTGATCCAGTCTTTTACTTTTACCATGGGGGGAGTGAATGAGGTATAAATCAACATAATCTAGATCAAGATTTCTAAGACTTTTATCAAGAGATTTAATTGTTCCGTCTCTATTTTTTATACGATCAACTTTTACTAAACCACCAGGCCATAGTTTTGTCGTAATTGTTATATCTTTTCGAACTAGATCCGTGTCATCAAAGATTTTCTTTAATGCTCTACCAACACCATCTTCATTCCTATAAACTGCTGCAGTATCAATGTGTCTGTATCCGTAATCTAAAGCAGCATATGACATTTCTTCAGCTTCATTTGAATTCATGTTATAGGTACCTAGTCCTATACGCGGTATTATGTGGTTGTTGTTAATTTTCATATTCTTAATACAGTAAGTAAAGTAATCCAGAAAGTAAAGGTATGAGGAGAATAAAACTTAATAAAATAATTCTTCTTGGTTTCATAAAATAATGTTACAACTGGTACAAATAAAAATTTCTAAATGCCAATAAAATTAATACCACCCATATCAACTTAGTTAAGCGTTTAGTAATCCAAAGTCTGTCATACTTGTAATACAGGCCAAATTGTAGAAGAATTTTATTTATCACATCATAATTTTAAGTTAAACAACAGAACAAATGCAAAAAAGAGCCCAGTTTCCCGAACTCTTTTTTTGAGGTAACAGGCTTATTACCTATAGATAACAATAACAGTAAAATAAACGTATGGAAGAGAAATCTGTAACTGAACTTAGAAGACAAGCCCGTAAAAAGAAACATATGCTGAAACGTAGAGGTCGATTTGATTACAGAACAGGTAGAACAGGTAAACGTAAGTAAATTAAAATACTTTTTAAATTTATATCTTCTATTCCGGATATACTTACTTTCTTATGTCAAAAGATAATATAAGGAACATTGCAATAATTGCACATGTAGATCATGGTAAAACTACGTTAGTTGATGGTCTTCTTAAGCAAAGTGGAACTTTTAGTGACCATGCTGTAATCGAAGAAAGGGTAATGGATTCTGGAGATTTAGAAAAAGAACGCGGAATAACTATAACATCTAAAAATACAGCAATTCAATATGAAGATATAAAAATTAATATCGTAGATACTCCAGGACATGCTGATTTCGGTGGAGAAGTTGAAAGAAGTTTAAATCTTGTTGACGGAGTTCTTCTGTTGGTTGATTCTAGCGAAGGACCATTACCTCAAACTAGATTTGTACTAAAAAAGGCTTTAGAAAAAAAACTTCCAGTTGTCTTAGTTATAAATAAAATTGATAAGCCGGATGCAAGAGTTGATGAAGTTGTTCAAGAGACATATGATTTATTCATTGATTTAGATGCAAATGATGATCAAATTGAGTTTCCAATTATTTATACAAATGCTAAAGATGGTGTAGCTATAAGAGATCTTAAAGACAACCCGCAAGATCTCACCCCTTTGTTTGACTTAATAACATCTTATTTTGAAGGCCCTAATACAACTGATGAAGCTACTACACAATTTCTTGTAACTAATTTAACTTATGATTCATATGTTGGACAAGTTGCAATAGGTCGTTTAGATAGTGGTTCCTTAAATATAAATGATAAATATAGTTTATGTACTGAAGAAAATACCATAAATAACATAAAACTTTCAGCGCTATATACATTTAATGGATTAGACAGAGTTAGTGTTGATACACTTGAATCAGGAGATATTATCGCAGTTGCTGGTATTGAAAATGTAAAAATTGGTGATACTTTATCTGATAATGAAAATCCAAAACCTCTTCCAAGAATTACAATCGATCAACCAACAGTATCAATATTTTTTCATGTAAATAATTCTCCATTTGCGGGTAGAGAGGGTAAATACGTAACTTCAAGAAACATAATCGAAAGATTAGAAAAAGAAGTGTTAAGTAATGTTTCTTTACATGTATCCCTTACTGATAAAACAGATGTATTTGAAGTGAAGGGTAGAGGCGAGTTACAAATGGCTGTCTTGATTGAAACTATGAGACGTGAGGGATATGAATTTATGGTTTCAAGACCTGAGGTTATAACTATTGAAAAAGATAATCAAATTTATGAACCAGTAGAAAATGTCTATATAGATATTCCCGATGAATATGTTGGGACAGTCACTAAAAATTTATCAAGCAGAAAAGGGAAGATGACTAGCTTGATGAATAATGGTTTTGGTAGAGCAACTTTAGAATTTGAAATTCCTTCAAGAGGTCTTATTGGATTTAGAAATCAGTTCTTAACAGAAACGAGAGGTTCTGGAATTATGAACACACTTTTTGATTCTTATAAGCCTTGGTTTGGAGATATCCCACAAAGAACTTCTGGTGTACTTGTTGCTGATCGAGATGGAAAAGTAACAACTTATGCCAGTTTAGCAATGGTTGATAGAGGTATTTTATTTGTACCACCTGGAACAATGGTTTATAAAGGAATGATTGTTGGTGAGAGAAATAATGATGGTGATTTAGTTGTTAATATAACGAAAGAAAAAAAACTTACAAATCATCGTGCATCAGGTTCTGATGATACAGTACCTTTAAGACCACCCCAATTAATGTCTCTTGATCAATGTTTAGAATTTATTAGCGATGATGAATTTGTTGAGGTTACTCCAGAAACTATAAGATTAAGAAAATCTGATTTAAACGTTAAAACTTAAAGTTCTCTGCTTTAAGTAACTCGATTTTCTTCTTTTGTCCACCAACACCGCTATATCCACCTATATTTCCATCTGATCTTACAACTCTGTGACATGGAATATCAATAGGATATGGATTCTTACCACATGCATTAGCTACTGCTCTAGCACTATTTGGTTTCCCTATTGATACAGCTATTTCTTTATATGTCTTGGTCATACCAAATGGAATTTTAGAAATCTCAGTCCACACTTGAATTTGAAAATTCGTACCTTCAATATTTTTTAATAATTTATTTATCAATTTGTATAATTAAATTGTCTGTTGATATCTCAGATTGATTCAAAGCTTCTAAATTGAATCTATTATTTGCCTTTAATGAATCTGTGTATTCAATACTTCCTTTTAAAAATGTATATTTAGTTAGTGAACTAATAGCTCCAAATGCAACAAAGTCATAGTGCGCTGAGTCAGCTAAATAGAATCCTTTTGCAAAATTTATACAAGTTTCACCAATACATGGTTCAGCTAAATAATTCTTATAGACATCAATTTCTGACATTTCGTTAATATCTTCATTTCCCTTAAACCAGTCTTCGCTGTAAATAAAATAAGTTGGTGATGAAAGAATAATGCCACCGTATTCGGAGACGACAGGTACGAAAAATGGATCTTGCAACACTAATGTTTCACATTTGTTCCTTAAACAATATAAATGCGCAGACCCTCCTCCAGTTGAATGTCCGATAATATTTACTACCGATAAATCACTAACTAGATTATTTTTAGTTAAATACTGAAGTGTATTTTCAATATCAATTGACATTTCATACATAACATCAAAAACTTTTGTTGAAGCTTCTGTAGAGCCTGTATTAAATATTGTGCCATTAGGTAACTCAGTAAACATAGATAATCCAGTGTGGTCTATTGCAATCACAATATATCCTTGTGAAGCAATGGTTAGTAACTGATCTGTTGCAA
>Ga0222718_10002637_pt1 | contig 15934 bp, 25 predicted proteins | sample C33_27DmetaG_FD_165045 | JGI IMG/M metagenome (GOLD analysis project Ga0222718, IMG submission 165045) | Estuarine water microbial communities from San Francisco Bay, California, United States - C33_27D | ecosystem: Environmental > Aquatic > Marine > Unclassified | place: USA: California... | reverse complement strand
ACGATCGTGTTGTTGAACGAGCTCTTCACATGCGCGACGCCGACGGAGACGTTCTTGCGATCGCGCTTGCGGGGCCTGCGGCCGCCGGGCTTGGTCTTGGCCATTACTTCCTCACTGCCTTCTTCTTGTTGGCGACGGTGCGCTTCGGCCCCTTGCGGGTGCGGGCGTTCGTGTGGGTGCGCTGCCCGCGGACCGGGAGGCCCTTGCGGTGGCGGACGCCCTGATGGCACCCGATCTCGATCTTGCGCTTGATGTCGTTCTGAACGTCACGGCGGAGGTCACCCTCGATGGTGAGGTTGGCGTCGACATAGGAACGGATGCGGTTGACCTCTTCCTCGGTCAGGTCGGAGACCTTGACGTTGGGGTCGAGGTCGACGGCGGCGCACATGGTGCGGGCGGTCGTGCGACCGATCCCGAAGATGTAGGTGAGGGACACCTCAAGCCGCTTGTCGCGGGGGATGTCGATACCGGCGATACGTGCCATGTCTTGTCTTCCTCGGCTCTTCCTCAGCCCTGACGCTGCTTGTGTCGGGGGTTGTCACAGATCACTCGGATCCGCCCATGACGACGGATCACCCTGCACTTCTCGCACATCTTTTTGACGCTCGGTCGGACCTTCACGGCTGCTGCCTCACTTGTAGCGGTAGGTGATGCGACCCCGGGTGAGGTCGTAGGGGGTGAGTTCCACTTGCACCTTGTCTCCCGGAAGGATGCGGATGTAGTGCATCCGCATCTTGCCGGAGATGTGGGCCAGGACCTTGTGGCCGTTCTCCAGCTCGACGCGAAACATCGCGTTCGGGAGTGATTCGACGATCGTTCCCTCAAGGACGATCGCGTCTTCCTTCGCTGTTGCCAGTGGACTCTCCTCGTTATCGGGCTGGGCCCGGGCGGACGTGTATTCGGATGGCCGGGTGATTACGGCTCCGGGGGCGCGTGCCCACGGACCGACGGGCGATGCTATCGGCGGTATCGGACAACGCCAATGGGTGGTGCGTGCCCCTCGTGACCGCATGTGCTAGGGGCTTTTGGCCTCATCGACGCGACTCCACCACGTCGGTCAGACGCTTGAACACGTTGTCGGGGTGTCCGACGCCGTTGACGACGACGAGTTCGCCGAGATTGCCGTAGTGCTCGATCAAGGGGGCGGTCTGGGTCTCGTAGAGGTCGAGCCTGCGGTTCACGGCTTCGGGGGTGTCGTCGTCGCGTTGGGTCACGTCGCCTCCGCAGACGTCGCAAATCCAGGTGGTCGCATCGGAACCCGTCGAGGTGTAGTTGGTCCCGCAGTCCCGGCAGACGCGTCGGGAAGAGATGCGCTCGAGGACGATCTCCCGGGGGACGTCGAGGTCGATGACCACGTGGATCGGCCGCTCGGCGGTGATCTCGGCGAGGGCCTCAGCCTGGGCGACGGTGCGCGGGAATCCGTCGAGGATGAAGCCCCGCGTGCCGGCGTCGGGCTTGGCGAGTCGCTCGCGGACCACGCCGATCATGGTCTCGTCGCCGACCAGACCTCCCGACTCGAGGATCTCGCGGACCTCCTGGCCGAGCTCGGTCCCCTCCCTGACCGCGGCGCGCAGAACGTCACCGGTCGAGATGTGCGGCACGACGTAGTGACGGGCGAGGCGGACGCACTGCGTCCCCTTCCCGGCACCCTGACGGCCGAGGATGATGAGGCGGGCCCCCGGGATCACGAGGGTTCCCTACTTGAGGAAGCCTTCGTAGTTCCGGAGCATCAACTGGGAGTCGATCTGCCTCATGAGCTCGAGGGCGACTCCGACGGAGATGAGCACGCTGGTACCCGCGAAGGCGAAGGTGCTCACGTCGGCAGCCCAGAGCAGGATGTAGGGCAGGATCGCGATGATCGCGATGAACACGGCGCCCGGGAGGGTGATCCGATTCACGGCTTTCGCGAGATACGACTCGGTCTGCGGGCCGGGGCGGACACCCGGGATGAAGCCACCCTGACGCCGGATCTGGTCGGCCTGGCGGACCGGGTCGAAAGCGATCGAGTTGTAGAAGTAGGCGAAGGCGATGATCAACAGCGCGAACAGCGAGATGTAAACGATGTTCTGGCTGTTGAGGATGTACTGGTCGACGTACGACTGGATGCTCGCCCGCCACGAGCCCTCGGAGGCGTTGCCGAGGAAGCTCACGAGGATCGCCGGTAGCAGGAGCAGCGAGGAGGCGAAGATGATCGGGATCACGCCGGACTGGTTGACCTTGAGAGGGATGTAGGTGTTCTGGCCGCCCATCATGCGGCGACCGACCACGCGCTTGGCGAACTGCACCGGAATGCGTCGCTGGCCGAGTTCCACTCCGACGACGGCGACGATGATGCCGATCGTGAGGGCGACCATCGCCGCGAACCAGAAGAACTTGTTCAACTGCAGGATCGAGTAGAAGCCAGAGGGCAGCGCCGCCACGACGGAAGCGAAGATGATCATCGACATGCCGTTGCCGATCCCCCGCTGGCTGATGAGCTCACCCATCCACATGAGCACCGCGGTGCCGACTACGAGGGTCGGGATAATGAGGTAGCCGCGAGGCCAGATCCCGTCGGGCAGGAGGGGAACCGACGGCGCCTGGACAGCTGAGTAGAACGCTCCCCCGCCGCCGTTACCGAAGAGGAAGACGAGGACCGTCGCCTGGAGGAGCGAGAGGGTGATCGTGACGTAGCGCGTGTACTGGGTGATCTTGCGCTGGCCAACCGCGCCCTGCTGTTGCAGCTCCTCGAGCTTGGGGATGACCACGCCGAGGACCTGCATGATGATGCTCGCCGTGATGTACGGCATGATCCCGAGGGCGAAGATCGAGAAGCTCTCGAAGGCGCCCCCGGAGAACAGGTTGAAGAGCCCGAGTGCCCCGTCTTGAGCTCCCTCGCGCAGCTGCTCAATCGCGAGTGGATCGACGCCCGGGACGCGGATCGCCGCACCCACTCGGTAGAGCGCCACGATGCCGAGGGTGAACAGGATCTTGTTCCGAAGGTCTTGGATCTTCAGGATGTTCTTGAGGTTGGCGATCATGGCGACTCTCCCTCGGACGATGGTCGGTCTAGCACCGACCGCTGACCCGGGTCAGCGGTTGGCGAACTGGTTGCCCTTGACGGCGGGGCGGCCGGCGCGGCCCTCCGCCTTGAAGGGGAGCTCAACGAGGGTGACCGAACCGCCGGCCCCCTCGATCGCGGCGCGAGCGGCCTCGGACACCGCATGCGCGGTGACGTCGACCTTGGAGCTGATCGAGCCGTGAGCAAGGATCTTCACGAAGGCGCCCTTCCGGATGAGGCCTGCTTCGACGAGGCTCTCCGGCGTGACGCTGGCGGCGCCGAGCTTGTCGAGCTGATGCAGATTCACCGGGGAGTACTCGACGCGGAACGGGTTGTTGAACCCTTTCAACTTCGGGACGCGCTGCTTGAGGGGCATCTGACCGCCCTCGAAGCCACGGCGGACCGTGTTGCGGGCGCGCTGGCCTTTCGTGCCGCGGCCGGCGGTCTTGCCGCCCTTGCCGCCAATGCCCCGGCCGACGCGCTTTCCGCGCTTGGTCGCTCCGGGAGCGGGTGCGAGTTCGTCGACGCGCATGTCACTCACCGCCTTCTGTTACTTCGACCAGGTGCGGGACGCGCAGCAGCATGCCACGGATCTCGGGACGGTCGGGGAGGGTGTTGGTCTTGCCGATCCGGCCGAGACCGAGGGCGCGCAGGGTGCCGCGCGTCTTCGGCTTGGCTCCGATCGACGACTTGATCTGGGTGACGGAGATCTGCTTCTCGCTCACTGGTGACCTCCGGCTCCGGCGGACTGCTTGCGCCGCTCCTCGTAGGCCTTCAACATGCCCTTCGGCACGAAGGTGTCGGCGGGGAGGCCACGACGGGCCGCGACCTCGTCGGGGCGCTGCAGCGACTTGAGCCCGGCGATCGTCGCGCGCGCGACGTTGATGTGGTTGGCCGAGCCGAGGGACTTGCACAGGATGTCGTGCACGCCGGCCTCCTCGAGGATGATGCGGGCCGCTCCCCCGGCGATGACGCCGGTACCGGGCGCGGCCGGCTTCATGAGCACCTTGCCGCCACCGGTGGTGCCGAGCACCGCGTGGATGATGGTCGAGCCCGCGAGGGGCACCTCGAACAGATTGCGCTTGGCCTCCTCGGTCCCCTTCTGGATCGCGAGGGGGACCTCCTTGGCCTTGCCGTAGCCGAGACCGACGCGACCGTTGCCGTCACCGATCACGACGAGCGCGGTGAACGAGAACCGTCGGCCGCCCTTGACGACCTTCGCGACGCGGTTGATCGTGATGACGCGGGACTCGCGGAGACCACCCTCGGTCTCAGCGGCGGGCGCGTTGTTGCTGTACATCGACATCAGAACTCCAGACCTGCTTCACGGGCGGCGGACGCCACGGCCGCGATGCGACCGTGGTAGAGGTAACCGCCGCGGTCGAACACCACGGCGCTGACACCAGCGGCCTTGGCGCGCTCGGCGACGAGGGAACCCACCCGGTTGGCGGCGTCCACGGAAGAACCACCCGAGGACCGGAGATCGGTCTCGGTGGTCGATGCGGAGGCGAGGGTGCGCCCGGAGTCATCATCGATGACCTGAGCGCTGATGTGCCGGTTGGAACGGTGGACGGCGAGACGCGGACGGGCCGCGGTGCCATGAATCTTCTTGCGGACGCGGCGGTGACGGGTGATCCGTCCCTGACGACGTGCCTTGGCGATGTCACTCATGTCGACTCGATTCTCCGGCGATCACTTCTTGCCGGCCTTACCGGCCTTGCGCAGAACGCGCTCGCCGGCGTAGCGGACGCCCTTGCCCTTGTAGGGCTCGGGCTTGCGGATGCTGCGGATGTCGGCGGCGACCTGACCGACGACCTCCTTGTCGATTCCCGCCACGATCACCTGGGTGGGCGCGGGGACCTCGAAGGTGATGCCGTCGGGAGCGGCCACGTTGACCGGGTGGCTGAAACCGAGGTTGAGGCGAAGGGCACTCGGGCCCTGTGCCTCGGCGCGGTAGCCGACACCCACGATCTCGAGTTCCTTGCGGAAGCCGTCGGTGACACCGATCACCATGTTGTTGACGAGGCTGCGGGTGAGGCCGTGCTTGGCCCGGTTGTCCCGATCGTCGTCGGGCCGGGTGAACACGAGCGACCCCTCGGCCTGCTCGATCTGGATATCGCCGGGGATGGCTCGGCTGAGGGTGCCCTTAGGACCCTTCACCGTGACCGTCCGGTCGCTGATGGTCACCTCAACCCCATTGGGGAGGGCGACGGGAGCGTTCCCGATTCGTGACATGACTCGTCTCCTACCGGATCACCAGACGTAGCAGAGCACTTCACCACCGACCTTGCGCCTGCGCGCCTCCCGGTCGGTCATGAGCCCCTGGCTCGTGGACAGGACGGCCACACCGAGGCCACCGAGCACGCGCGGCAGCGCGTCGGCCTTGCGGTAGACCCGCAGACCCGGCGTGGAGATGCGACGGAGACCCGAGATCGTGCGATCCCGCTCGTCGGAGTACTTCATGTCGATGGTCAGGACCTCGCCGGGACCCTCCATGGCGGGGGCCACAGAGAAGCCGGAGATGTACCCCTCGGCCTCGAGGACCTTGGCAAGGTTGATCTTTTGCTTGGACGACGGCATCCGGACCTGGTCGTGCATCGCGGTGTTCGCGTTGCGGACTCGGGTCAGCATGTCGGCGATCGGATCAGTGAGCATTGTTGTCCTCCCTCACCAGCTCGACTTCGTCAGACCGGGGATCTCGCCGGCGTGGGCGAGCTCGCGCAGGCACACTCGGCAGAGTCCGAACTTGCGGAACACCGAGCGCGGACGTCCGCAGCGGCGGCACCGGGTGTAGGCGCGGACCTTGTACTTCGGCTTTCCGGCTGCCTTGTTGATCAGTGATTTCTTGGCCATGTTTTCGTTCGCGTTCTCTTCAGTGCTCGGTCGGGGTCACTTCTTGTTGCCACCGCGGTACGGCTGGCGTGAGCGCTTCTTGCGCGGTGCGTTGTCGGCGTCGGCGCCCTGCTTGAAGGGGAAACCGAAGGCGTCGAGGAGGGCCTTGCCAGCTTCGTTGGTGGTCGCCGTCGTCACGATGGTGATGTCCATGCCCCGAGGCTGCTCGACCTTGTCGATGTCGATCTCGGGGAACACCGTCTGATCGTTGAGGCCGAAGGTGTAGTTGCCGCGTCCGTCCCAGGAGTGGGCGGGCAGGCCGCGGAAGTCGCGGATACGGGGGATCGCGACGGCGATAAGCCGGTCGAGGAACTCCCACATGCGGTCACCTCGGAGGGTGACTTTGGTGCCGATGGCCTGGCCCTCGCGGAGCTTGAAGCCGGCGATCGACTGGCCGGCCAGGGTCACGACGGGCTTCTGGCCAGCGATCAGGGTGAGGTCGGCGACGGCGTGCTCGAGCAGCGAGGGCTGCTGGGCCGCGCGACCGACTCCCATGTTGATCACGATCTTCTCGATCGACGGGGTCTGCATAACGTTCTCGATCCCGAGCTGGGTCTGGAGCTGGCCACGGATCTCCTCGCGGTAGCGGCTCTTCAGACGGGGCATGGTCGACGTGCTCACTTGATCACCTCTCCGGACGGTCGGGCGACGCGGACCTTGGTGCCGTCGGCCTCGATGCGGTAACCGACGCGGACTGGCTTGCCCTTGTGGACGAGCATCACATTTGAGATGTGGATCGGCAAGTCCTTGTCGATGATGCCGGCCTGCTCGTTCGCCTTGCGGGCCCGCTGGTGGCGCTTAGCGGTGTTGATGCCAGCGACAACCACTTTGTCTTGCTTGGGGAGCACGCGGTCGACGGTGCCCTCCTTGCCCTTGTCCTTGCCCGCGATGACGAGCACGGTGTCTCCCTTGCGGATCTTCATGTCAGATCACCTCCGGGGCGAGGGACACGATCCTCATGAACTTGCGGTCGCGGAGTTCGCGGCCGACCGGTCCGAAGATTCGGGTTCCACGGGGGGTCAGATCGTCCTTGATGATGACGGCGGCGTTCTCGTCGAAACGGATGTAGCTGCCGTCGGGACGACGCTTCTCCTTCTTCGTGCGCACGACGACGCACTTCACGACGTCGCCCTTCTTGACACCGGCGCCGGGGATCGCGTCCTTGACCGTCGCGACGAAGATGTCGCCGATCGAGGCGTAACGACGGCGGGTTCCGCCGAGCACCTTGATGCAGAGGACCTCCTTGGCACCGCTGTTGTCGGCGACGCGGAGCCTCGACTCCTGCTGGATCATCGGGCACGCTCCAGAATCTCGATGACGCGCCAGCGCTTGTTCTTCGACAACGGTCGGGTCTCCATGACCCGGACGCGGTCGCCGACGTGGGCGTCGTTGGTCTCATCGTGCGCATGCAGTTTCTTGGTGCGCGTGACGAACTTGTTGTAGCGGGCGTGACGAACGCGGTCGGTCACGGTGACGACGACGGTCTTGTCCATCGCGTCGGAGGTGACGACGCCGTCTCGGGTCTTACGTGACGCCCGGGTAGTGGTCTCGGTCTCGCTCATATGTTCAGCTCTCCGCCTCGGCCGCGGCGATCTCCCGCTCGCGGATCAGGGTGTTGATGCGCGCGATGCGTCGACGCGCCTGCTTGATCTCATGGGTGTGCTCGAGCTGGCCGGTGGCGTTTCGGAAGCGGAGGTTCAGCGCCTCGTGCTTCGTGGCGCGCAACTCCTCATCGAGCTCGGCGATGTCCTTGTTTTTGAGGTCGTCCTTCTTCGCCATGACGATCAGATCTCCTCGTCTCGGGTGATGATCCGCGCGCGGATCGGAAGCTTCTGGATGGCCTTGTTCATGGCGATCTTCGCTTGGGCCTCATCGGGGAAGGACAGCTCGAAGAGGATCCGGCCGGGACGCACGACGGCGACCCAGAACTCGGGGTTGCCCTTGCCGGAGCCCATACGGGTCTCGGCGGGCTTCTTCGTGACCGGCTTGTCCGGGAAGACGTTGATCCAGACCTTGCCTCCACGCTTGATGGAGCGGGTCATGGCGATACGGGCGGCCTCGATCTGACGGGCGGTGATCCAGCCCGGCTCGAGGGCCTGAATGCCGTACTCGCCGAAGGACAACTCGGTCCCCGCTTTGGCGACGCCGCGAGTACGGCCCCGATGGTGCTTGCGATGTGCGACCTTGCGCGGCATCAACATGGTGTTCTCCTCGACCCTTCGTTCTCAGTCGTCACCGCGGAAGTGCGGTGTCTCGTGGCCCTCGCGGGTCTGGCGGGTGATGGTCTCCTCCTCGTCGAGGAGCTTCTCGAGCTCGGGATCGGCATCGCGAACGAGCGGGGCGGCCTCGACGGTCTCCTCGCTGCGGGGGCCAGCCGACGAAACGACACGGCGGGCGGCATCGGCGGTCTGGCCGGAGGTCTCGCCGACGGCCATGGCGGCCTCGCGGGCGATCTTGTCCTCGTTAGCGGAGCGGTAGGGGACGATCTCGCCCTTGTAGAGCCAGACCTTCACACCGACGCGACCGTTGGCGGTCTTCGCCTCGCGGAAGCCGTAGTCGATGTCGGCGCGGAGGGTGTGGAGCGGCACTCGACCCTCGCGGTACCACTCGGTGCGGCTCATCTCGGCGCCGCCGAGGCGGCCCGAGCACTGCACCCGGATGCCGAGGGCACCGGCCCGCTGGGCGTTCTGCACGGCGCGCTTCATCGCGCGACGGAAGGCGATGCGGTTCGCGAGCTGATCGGCGACGCCCTGAGCGACGAGCGCCGCGTCGAGCTCGGGAGTCTTGATCTCGACGATGTTCAGCTGGATGCGCGGGTTGCCGGTGACCTTGGTGATCATCTGGCGGAGCTCATCGGCCTGGGCGCCCTTGCGGCCGATCACGATTCCAGGACGAGCGGTGTGGATGTCGACACGGAGTTTGTCGCGGGTGCGCTCGATCTCGATGCGGCTGATCGCGGCCGACTCGAGGCGCTCCATGATCGTGTCGCGAATCTGCCAGTCCTCGGTGAGGTACTGCTTGTAGTCGCGATCGCTGAACCAGCGGCTCTTCCAGTCGGTGCTCACACCGAGGCGGAAGCCGTAGGGGTTGATCTTCTGGCCCATCAGTTGTTCTCCTCGTCGGCCTCGTCGGCCTCGCTCTCATCGGCCACTTCCTCCGTGGCCTCGGCGGCGTCGTCAGCCGAGTCATCGGCAGCGTCATCCACAACGTCGTCCGAAGCGTCCTCGACCGTCTCGTCCGCCAACTCGACGGAGTCGACTTCAGCAGACGTCTCCTCGGACACGTCCTCGACCGAGTCATCCTCCACCTCGTCCGATGACGCCTGGGCGGCCTCGGCGCGGCGACGGCTCGCGTCGACGCGAGCCCTGCGGGCGGCGGAAGCGGAGGCGGAAGCCCCCTCAGCCTTGGCACGCAGGATCTCCAGGCGCTCATCGCTCATTCGGGCGACGATCACCGTGATGTGGCAGGTGCGCTTGCGGATGCGGGTCGCGCGGCCACGGGCGCGGGGCCGGAACCGCTTCAGGGTGGTGCCCTCATCGGCGAAACAGGCCACGACGAAGAGTTCCTCGGCGTCCTGGCCCTCGTTGTTGACCGCATTGGCGACCGCGGAGCGGAGCACCTTGCGGATGTCGCGCGCGATGTCGCGCTGAGTCAGCGCGAGCACTTCGTCGGCGCGACGCACGTCGAGACCGCGGATGAGATCGAGCACGACCCTGGCCTTGTAGGCCGAGGAGCGCACGTGCTTGGCGACCGCCTTGGTGCCCGAGCGCTCACCGGCGCGGGCCATGGAGGGCGTCTGGGCCTCGTTGAGCTTGGGACCGGTCATCAGCGCCTCGCCCCCTTCTCCTGGCCGGCGTGGAACCGGAAGGTGCGAGTCGGGCTGAACTCCCCGAGCTTGTGTCCGACCATCGACTCGGTGATGTACACGGGCACGTGCTTGCGACCGTCGTGCACAGCGATCGTGTGACCGACCATGTCAGGGATGATCGTGGAGCGACGCGACCAGGTCTTGATGACCTTGCGCTCGCCGGCGGCGTTCTGGGCGTCCACCTTCGACAGCAGATGGCCGTCGACGAAGGCTCCCTTTTTGAGACTACGAGACATCGTTCCTCACCTCTTCCCCGGTCACCGCCGGCCCTTGCCGGAGCGACGACGACGGACGATCAACCTCTGACTGGGCTTGTTCTTGTCGCGGGTGCGACGCTCGGGCTTGCCCCACGGGCTCACCGCGGGACGTCCTCCCGACGTGCGACCCTCACCACCACCAAGGGGGTGATCGACGGGGTTCATGGCGACACCGCGGGTCTGGGGGCGAACGCCCTTCCAGCGGTTGCGGCCGGCCTTGCCGATCTTGACGAGCTCGTGCTCGGAGTTGCCGACCTCGCCGACCGTGGCGCGGCAGTCGATGAGCACCCGGCGCATCTCGGTGGAGGGCATGCGCAGAGTCGCGAACTCACCCTCCTTGGCCACCAGCTGAACGGCGATTCCGGCGGAGCGGCCGATCTTGCCCCCCTGACCGGGACGGAGCTCCACGTTGTGGACCGTTGTGCCGACAGGGATGTAGCGCAGCGGCAGGGCGTTGCCCGGACGGATATCGGCGCCCTGGCCGCTCTGGACCGTGTCGCCGACGCTCAGGCCCTTCGGCGCGAGGATGTACGACTTCACGCCGTCGGCGTAGTGGATGAGTGCGATGCGGCAGGTGCGGTTCGGGTCGTACTCGATGGAGGCGACACGACCGGGAACGCCGTCCTTGATGCGCTTGAAGTCGATGATGCGGTAGCGGCGCTTGTGCCCACCGCCGCGGTGACGCGAGGTCTTGCGGCCGTAGGAGTTGCGACCTCCGCTCTTCGGAGCGGGGGCGAGCAACGTCCTCTCGGGCGAGGAGGCCGTGATCTCAGAGAAGTCGGACGAGGTCTGGAAGCGACGTCCGGGACTGGTCGGCTTGCGAGTGCGGATAGCCATGATGACCTCAGTTCTCGAACAGCGGGATGTCCCCCGCTGCCAGCGTGACGATGGCCCGCTTCGAGTCGGGCTTGGAACCGCGGCGGTTCGAACCCCGCACGCGGGTGGCCTTGCCCTTGCGGTTGGCCGTGTTGACCTTGCTCACCTCGACGCCCCAGATCGCCTCGACGGCGTCGCGGATCTCAGGCTTTGAGGCCGAACGGGCGACCTTGAAGGTGTACACACCGGCCTCCATGAGCGCGTAGCTCTTCTCAGAGACAACCGGGGCGATGATGATGTCGCGTGGGTCCTTCATCAGGAGGCATCACTTTCTGCGGCTGCCGAGCTCGGCAGGGTCGAACTGGTGAACACGACGGTGTCGTTGCAAAGCACGTCGTAGGCGTTCAGCTCGCCGGTGGTGATGAGCTGCACCTCGGGGATGTTCCGGAGGCTGAGCGCGGCGTTGGCGTCGGAGGGATCGAGGACGACGAGCACTCGACCCTCGACACCGAGCGCGGCGAGCGCGGCGGCGCCGGCCTTGGTGCTCGGGGCGTCGAAACCCCACTGATCGACGACGATCACGCGACCCTCGGCGGCCCGATCGGAGAGCGCCGAGCGGAGCGCGAGGCGGATCATCTTCTTCGGGGTGCGCTGGGCGTAGCTGCGCGGCTTCGGCCCAAGGGCGATTCCACCGCCGCTGAAGTGCGGGGCGCGGATCGAGCCCTGGCGGGCGTTGCCGGTGCCCTTCTGACGGTAGGGCTTGGCGCCACCACCGGAGACCTCGCTGCGGGTCTTCGTGCTCTGGGTGCCCGACCGGCGAGCGGCGAGCTGGGCGGTGACGACTTGGTGCATGACCGGCACGTTCGGCTGGATGCCGAAGTAGGACTCGTCGAGCTGCACCTTTCCGGCGTCGCCACCGGAGACCTTCTTCATTGTGATCTGAGCCATGTCAGGAACCCTTCACCGCGGCCTTGACGGCGGAACGGACGTGGACGACTCCTCCGTTGGGGCCCGGCACGGAGCCCTTCACCACGAGGAGGCCCCGCTCGGTGTCGGAGTCGACGACCTGCAGGTTGAGCGTGGTCACCTGCTCGTGACCCATGTGACCGGACATCTTCAAACCCTTGAAGACACGACCGGGGAAGGAGCAGGCGCCAATCGAGCCGGGGGCGCGATGGTGCTTGTGGTTGCCGTGGCTGGCTCCCTGACCGCGGAAGTTGTGACGCTTCATGGTTCCGGCGAACCCCTTACCGCGGCTGGTCGCGGTCACGTCGACCAGCGATCCGGCGGGAATTTGCTCGACCGTGATCTCCTGACCAACCTCGAAGCCGTCGACCGAGTCGAGCCGGAGCTCGACAAGGTTGCGGCCGGGCTGGACACCGGCGGCGGCGAAGTGCCCGGCGGCCGGCTGATTCAACTTCTTCGGGTCGCGCTGCCCGTAGGTGACCTGCAGGGCGGTGTATCCGTCGCGCTCGGTGGTCTTGATCTGCACCACGCGCATCGGGTCCACCCGCAGCACGGTCACCGGGACGATCCGGTCATCGACCCACCGCTGGGTCATGCCGACCTTCTCGCCGACGATCGCTGTCTGTGCCATGACGGCTTCCTCTTCGTTGATCGAGCCCCGAGGGGCTATCCACTCTGGTCGGACCGCTCCGGGCCATCCGGTTCGGTCCTGTCGCTCAGGGCCGCATGGCCCTTGGTCACGCAAATGCTCCGCTGCCCATCGGGCATGCGGAGCACGCTGTCTGGTTGTCGCCGTGAGGTCCCCGGTCAGACCGGGCTCGCACGGACATCGGTTGCCTTCCGCGCCGGGAAGTCCCCGGACACGAGGAAGGGATGCTATCGGCGCCTCGGCGCCTTCCAACTCTGTGGTCTCAGGCCGGATCTCAGCCGAAGCGGGCCCGGATCCACTCCGTCACGAGGTCCATCGCCTCGGGCCGGTGACCCTCGAAATAGTGCGGGGCACCGGGCAGTTCGTGGAAGGTGAGATCCGTGGCCCCCGAGGAGGCGGCGATCGCGGCGGCCTGGTGCCGCCGGATCTCGGTATCGGCCGTCGGGTGCACCAGCAGGGTCGGCACACTCACCTCGGCCATGGTGTCCGCGAGTCGCGCCCGACTCGAGAGGGCGGACCACGTGCTCAGCCAGCCGCGGGGCGTCATGACTCTGGCGAGACCGCCGCGGCCGTAGTTGGCGTCGAGGGGGTCCGGGAAGGCGAAGAGACTGCCGAGCGGCCGATCGTCGGGGTCGATGGAGGGGTCGAGATAGGCCGGATCAGCGAGCGTCCGATAGATCGTGAGATAGGGCGTGCTCACGGCGCGGCGGCGCGCCCTCCCCCAACCTCCCGCATCGACCCGGCGGTCGATCGCCCGGGACTGAGATTTGGCAAGACCGGCCACCTCGATCGCCTCCCGCGCGCGGGCGTCGATGCGAGCCACGCGCTCCAGTTGCGCCTCGCGATATCGCACGAGCCAGTCGGAGTCGTAGGAGCAGGGCTCCGGCCAAGGTCGCCAGCCGTTCTCGGGGTCGTACATGTCGAGGTCGGGATCGACGGAGAGCGGGTCATCTTCGTCGACCACGGAGGGATCGATGACCTGCCCCATGAACACCCCCTCGCCCGGATGAGCAGCGAGCCCGACCCATGCGTCGCCGATCCCGTGCTCGACATGGGCGAGGGCCATCAACGAACCACCGCCCGAGTTCCCGAGAAGCACGACCGACTCCGCTCCCCTTCGGATGGCCTCGTCATGCGCGGTGACCACATCGCGGGCCGCGAGCTCATGAAGGCAGTCGGTGTCGTTGTTGAGGTAGCGGGTGTTGAAGGCGATCACCGGGAAGCCCGCGGCCGCGAGCAGTGGCGCCGCGTAGTGCACCGAGAAGTCGCCGCGGGGATGCGCGAGGAGGGTCCAGGTGCGCGAGGCGCGACCATGAGACGGCGTCCAGACGATGCCGGTCACGAGGGCACCGTCGCTCGAGACGAGTCGGATCGGCTCCCGATTGAGCGACACGCGGGGCTCGTCCTCGGGAAGCGGCCAGTAACCCAACCCAAGGGGTCTGGTCGCCCCGTTCATCGCGTCGGCGGCCGCGCCCATCATCTCAACCTAGACGGGCAGGGAGGACCAGAATTCCGAGAGGCCTCAGGAGTCGGGCCGGCTGGCGAGCATCACGCTCAGGTCGATCAACTCATCGTCGCGACGAACGGTCACGACGGTCAGGTCACCCGGTTCGAGATCACGAATCGACGCGATCAGGCCCGCCACCCCTTCCACGGGTGAGCCGTCGATGGCGATGACGATGTCACCCCGTTCGATCCCCGCGGTGTCCGCGGGGGTGTCGGCGCGCACATCGGTGATCAGGGCCCCGAGACCGCCATCGGTGCGGTCGTCGAGTCCGACCCCGAGGAAGCCCTCTTGGCGTGGGGTTCCTCCCGCCTGTTGGCGAAGCGAGCTGAGAATCGGCAGCGCCTCCTCGGCGGAGATCGCGAAGCCGATGTTGGAGGCCGCGGTGGTCGCTGAGCCGCGAGCCACGGCCGTGTTGATGCCGACGACCTGGCCGAGCGCGTTCACCAACGGCCCGCCGGAGTTACCCGATGAGATCGCCGCGTCGGTCTGAACGAGGCCGTCGAGGGCACCGCTCTCGGTCACGATGGTGCGGTTCAGCGCCGACACGATGCCGAGGGTGACGCTTGGCGCTCCGTCGAGATTGAGCGCGAACCCGATCGCCATCACCTCATCTCCGATCCGCACGGAGTCGGGCGCGACGAAGGTCGCCGGGCGGAACCCGTCTCCCTCGATATCGATGATCGCGAGGTCGTTGCCGACGTCGTAGGCGAGCAGCTCGGCGGAGCGGGGTTCGGTCTCACCGGCGAGACGGACCCGAATCTCCGTCGCGCCCTCGACGACGTGGGCGTTGGTGACAATTTCCCCGTCGGACGAGGTGATGATGCCGGTGCCAACTGAGCCACCCGCACCGAAACGGCCGCCACCCAAATCGGCCATGACCGTGGCGACGCTCGGGCCGACGAACTCGGCCACGGCCGCGACGTCAAGACGCGGGAGCGCTTCGGTGCGCTCGGGTCCGACTTCAAACGAGACGGTGTCGGCATCGACCGGCCGTGCGCTCGGGGACTCGTCGGAGCCGGAGAACGCGAGATCGACGGTCGCTCCTCCGGCGAAGGCGAGAACAAAAGCGAGCGCGATCCCGGCGGCGGCACCGGGGCGGCGGCGCCGGGTGGGCTCGGTGGCCACCGGTGGAGGAGGCGGAGGCAACTGGCTCATGGACTGTGTCTAACAAGGAGAATGGCCCGCTGCTTCCCGCAGCGGGCCATTCTCACGTGTTCTTTACCCGTCGCCGGGCGGCTTCAAGCGGTGGATCAGCCTTTGGCCTCGCTGAGCGCGTCCGAGAACTCAGTCTCGAAGTCACCGGTGTCGGTGATGAACTCGAGCTTCGAGCGATCCGACGGGTAGACGGTCTCGTCGGCGAGGAACTCGGGATCCATGAAAGGCACCGACGCCTCGTTCGGGCTGCCGTAGTAGTTCCACTCGCTCAACTGCGCGCCGTTCTCGGCGTCGAGAATGAAGTTCATGAACGTGTGGGCCGTGCACGGGTGCGGGGCATCGAACGGGATGGCCATGTTGTCGGTCCAGATCGTGCCGCCCTCCTCCGGGACGAAGTAGGTGTAGTTGTCAGGGTTCTCCGCCTCGTCGATTCCGACGACCATGTTGCCGGAGTACCCGTGGGCGATAGCGGTCTCGCCGGTGGCCAGCAACTCGTCGTACTGATCGGAGTCGAAGGCCGCGATGCGGTCGACGGCGTCGGCCACGAGCGCCTTCGCCTCGGCGAGCTCATCGGCCGAGGTGGTGTTCAGCGAGTAGCCGAGGTACTTCAGGGCGGCGCCGAGGGTCTCACGCGGGTCGTTGAGCAGGGTCATGCGTCCGTCGAAGTTGGCCGCCAACTCCGGATCGAAGATGAGGCCCCAGGTGCGCGGGGTGTCCTCGCCCATGACGGTCAGATCGACGCCGAGGCCGGTCGTCCCCCACTGGTACGGGGCGACGTACGCGC
>Ga0222718_10002636_pt1 | contig 15935 bp, 24 predicted proteins | sample C33_27DmetaG_FD_165045 | JGI IMG/M metagenome (GOLD analysis project Ga0222718, IMG submission 165045) | Estuarine water microbial communities from San Francisco Bay, California, United States - C33_27D | ecosystem: Environmental > Aquatic > Marine > Unclassified | place: USA: California... | reverse complement strand
CAATATTCTTAACCAAGATATTAAATATCAATAAAAAAAAATAAGAACTTTTTTTGGTTTTTTATGTCTTTTTGATTTTTCGTATATAATTACTAGTTCTAGTACTAGTTTCTAGTATATAATATTATATATTATTTTTTATATATAATTTAATCTATTATTATTTCTGTATATACTGGGCAAATTTTTTCAAAAAAAAAACACCACAAAGTGGTGTTAGATGTTCAACGTTTTTTAAAACATACCTAATGAAGTGGGTGGTGATTTTTTAGGGAATATATTAATGATTCTTTCTTCTATTTCACTTTTTTCTTTCACATCATCATCGATTAAGTCAAAACTCATGTTTTCACTTTTAAAAGAATCACCATATAATGTATTCAAACCAATATATCTATAGTTTTTTGGGTCTCTCAACATTTCTGAGAGTTTTTTTGCATCATCCTCAACTTTCTGTTCAAAATCATTATAGTCTTTTATATTTTCAACACTGAAATCTACAAAAATTCTGAATTTCATGTAAACCATAGGTGAATATTTCCACGATTGTGCCACAGGATTAAAAAAGTCTTTCTCAGTTTTAACGTCAAATTCATCCACAAATATTCCTTTAATCCAATCAAACTCAGGTTTAATTACTTTGTTAAATAAAAGGGTAACTAAATGTTTGCTAGGTACTGCCATCTTAATCTTTTATAAACTTTATATTTGCATTTAATATCGTGAACACATCAGGAAAAAATGATTCAATATGTTCTCTTATGGTTTGTTTAATGTTAGCTTGTGTTAACACTGATAAATACTCATTAATGTAAACAAGAAACTCAGGGTAATCCTTATTTGTATGTTTGTTATGTGAAAAATTTGTTAAGGCAATATTTTGTACCATAGGATATTCATCACGAACCCTATCAACAACCATCATCGACACAAACATTTTCAACTTATCTTGCAGTTTCTTTAAATCCTCGTTACTTTTCATTTCTTTTAGCAGAAAACCACATTATTAAACCGACAAATGTTATACACAAAAAAACTTTTAACATTACCATATTTATATAAATATACAAATACTTACAACTATGCCAGAACAATATGGGATTTACGACAACAGAAAATTTATGATTTTTAACGTATCAGAACTTGGTGACATTAACTTTAATGAAGTTCTTGAAACATCTGCAGAGACTGTTAGAAAATCAGTTGATGAAACTAAGACATTTGTAAAGTGGGATGGAGCAATGCCTGATTGTGTACTTAACCTTACAACAAAGGAAGGTCCCTACACTTATGAACAAATCTTAACTATCTTATCAACTCCTGAGTGGACTGACCCAAATCCTCCTGAGGGTGTTTAAAAAGGATTAGAAACGGGTTTAGTGTAGTGAATAACCTCACTTCCATTTTTATTTACGGTATAGTTTGAATTAGGGAATATAATAACTGATTTACCGTTCGAGTATAAAATATAATCTAAACCATTACGTAGTTTATTTTTGTACCAGTCTCTCATGTTGTGAGTATTACTAACCTTTATACTACCGTCTTCCATTCTTTCCGTTTTACCTGCAGGTTTTATCTGAAATCCTTTACCTTTTATTCTTGCATCTATACTACCAACACGGTCAACAATAGAACCTAAACAATAACGAATAATATCTTCATCAGTAATATTAAATTTCGACTTAATAATATCAACTACATTATCTTCTAATTTCCAACCTGATTCAAAAGACTGTTTATTTCTCTTTATAAGTTGTTGTAATATCGCACTATCCTTACCAAATAGTTTTTCACCATTTTCGTTAATCCAACTATTAAAATCATCTACTGATTCTTCTCTATTTTCTTTTCTATACTCATCTAATATTATTTTTATAACACCAGGATTGGTATCAAAGAAATTTAATATAGACCATCTCTCACCTTCAATGGCAGGATAAATATCAATAACACCATCGAGAGTTTGGCAATCACCATCATCAATTTTACCCCAATTATTTGGGTAAATTTCTTTAAGTGTGTTAAGAATTGTTTCGGGAGTTTTAGATTTTTTTGTTTTAAGATATGGAACACTTAATTTACCTGTACTTTGTGACGTTTGTTTTATATCCATCAAAACGTCCATTTCCTGAGGGTATATTTGTTTGAAAATAGTACCATCAACAAAACCATTATTACGATTTCTATCGTATGAAAAATCATCGATATCGAAGGAATAAACCTTACCATCTTGAGATATCAAATTAATGTTTTCTGTTTCAGAACCAAACTTACCTTCTTTTGGTTTCAAACGATTAAAGTATACTCTACTTTTACCGTAGTTACTCCAAGGTCTCATATCATAAAAAGAGAAGTCAACAGTCTGTGTACTACCGTCTAACGATTCTTGTAAAACCTTCCCTAATGATTGTATTAATTTTAGCCCCATATTACCTTATAAATAGTTATTTATAAAAATTAACTAAATCTCTTTTTTCGTTTTCTGTTAATCTATCCCACCAATCATCACTCTCGATAGCAGATAAATGAAATCCGTCATACGGGTCAAACGAACACAAGTCATTATAAAGAGGATAGGTATATCCTGAAGGAATGTGTAGTACAGTTCCGTTTGAATCGAACCTATAGAAATCATCTTCATAGTCACAGAAGTTAAATTTATCACCCGTAGGGTAGTCCTCCGTCTTATCTACAGTCTCTATATTAACACTAGCTAACCCATTACCTATTCCGATATATTTTGTTAAGTTTGTTAAATTAGCCGCCAGCCAACCTGCGTCAGAAAATTTACCATACGACCACGGACTATCTTCAACATAAAGTGTTTCAGGAACATTAGGGGTGGTAGACACATAAATCTGAACATACCCATCATCAAAACTTTTGATTTCATCTACTTTAAAATCAAAGGTTTTCCCATAGTAATCGTCAGTCATCTGATTACCAAGAGTGTTAAATAATTTTTCTAATGCGGGTTTAAGATTATCCATTAAAGATAAATATCTCTAATAATATGTTTCTGCAAGTATTTCTGTGTCTTTAGGTAATATATTCATAAAGACAATCTTACCGTCCTGATAATGTGATGACATTCTACTTGGAAATCCACAGTACATGAACTCACCACATATTCTATGTATATCATCGTCAGTGAATCCACCCCAATTTAATACTTTATAATCAACACGGATTTCATCATATTCAGGAGACTTAATAACCTCAATATTAAACCCACCAAGATTAGGATTTTTTTCAATTATTACATCTCTTATTTTGAATAAATCGAGCTTCACCTATCTCAAGAAATATATCTCACTTTTATATCTTATATAAATGGTACCTAATTCAATTTCAGGGTTTGATTGTAATACCCAAGTTTGTTTACCATCTTTTTCTGTGTTGGTTATAATTTTTCTATGTTCAAATTTTACTGTATTCATGGTCGAATTATATAAATTATTTATAATAAAGACAATCTTATTTCCAAAAAGCCTGAATTAATACTATTAATGTTGCTAATAAAAGACATACTCCATTTTTCAATGTTAATGATTCACCCATAACAAAATAGGTTAATCCTAATACCACACCCATACCTATGGAGAATTGTATAAGTCTTACACTCCATACTGACGTAACATCAGAATATAGGTATTGGGCACCCCATATAAAAAGATATGATGTCGGAATACCTAACAACACAACCAACACCCACACGTGGTCTTTAAACCACGGCCAACGTATTGTTGCAAATTGTTGGAACCAAGCAATTACTTGGGCTAAAAAAATAAAAAGTACACCGAGTATTAGGTTTTTCATCAAATGAAGATAAATAAATATTTATTTTAATAAAGGTTTGGTAAACAAAGAATTATTACTTATATTTGTATTGTAATCAACAAATAAAAACATAAACATTATGAAAAAACTATTTTTATCAATCGTACTCCTACTAACTGCAACAATCAGCAAATCTCAAAATCTTACTGTTATGACAGTTGACAGTATGTGTATGTTCGAATACTCAGACACTATGAGCTTCGAAGATGCGTGGGACAATGGTAATATCACTAATTTGGGTCAAATCAGAAGATACAATGATAATTTCAAAACTTGGGTTATCAGTGGTGACCAAATCACTTTCGGTAACACAGAACCTAAACCTTGTGTCTTAAATGGTGACAAATACGAATACATCACAACAAAAGGTAATACTTTCAAACTGTTCTTAAAGCAAGATGTAAACACAGGTCAAAAAATAGTATTTTTCTTAGAAAATTCTAAGAATGGTAAAATCAAAGGGGGATTTACGTACCCAACCGAATTGGTAATGTTATAAAAAAAAAAGGAGGTGTATGACCTCCTTTTTTTATATTAAAAACTTTTTATCTAATATCTTAAGATAACTTTGAAAGTTGCACTTTAACAATTTTTTCTAAAACGTCATCATAATTTCTAAGCGTTTTTCTAACATCGTTTAATTTATATTTTCGTCCATAAACTTCATTGTTAAATGCTGTTTGAAACTGTGGAGTATTCCATAACCTTTTTTCTGTAAATCCTGTTTTAGCAACCGTACCTAAACCGTCCCAAAAGAAATCTAACAATCTATCTGCAGCCACATTAAGGTCACTCTTTGGATTTTTTTGTTTACTCCATTTAGCATCCGAACTCACATCCAAAGGATTTTGAATAGGTTGATTTTTATATGATAGACCGTAGTTTCTAAGCATTTTCATATATTTAGCATAACTACCATCTGGTTGGAAGTTAACAAAGTTATTTACATCTTCTAAATTTTTTATTTGAGGTAATTTATACACATCACCCCATTCAGTTGTGAAATATTCATTTTCATTTCCGTCTTCGGTTTGTTCTTGTATTACTTTACGAACAATATCTTCTAATTGTTTTTCTGTTAATCTTATAATTTTTTTAGCCATGACAATAGTATTATTTTATATATAAATATAACAAGGTAGTAAAAAAACTAAATGTAAATAACACTATTTATGATATATGTCAAACCCAATAAAATATAGTACAGGTTCAGAATCTCTTGCACTTAACAAGGGAAACTTTTATATTGGTACTGGAGACATAGGGAAGGGACCAACATCCACCACAGGATATTATAACGGAATCACTCCTCCGTCAGGAGGTTATACGATTTACCTTAACAAGGCATCTCAGGGACCATCAATCTATACTTGTGCGAATGATACAGAACTCGTAAGTTTAACAAATCAAATTGCAGGTACTTCATATACAACGGCTAATGAGTGTTTTAATTATTATAACGGACAGTCCGACAAACTATGTGTTAACAGAGATTATGAAAGTATATTAACAGATGGTTTGGTATTGAATTTAGACACAGGTTTTACACCTTCATATCCAAAAAATGGGAGTACGTTAACTGACTTAAGTGGTGATGGTAATAATGGTACAATGATTAACTCAGCCTCTTATGTAACCACAAGTGGTGGTGGATTAGATTTTGATGGGGTAGATGACAGAGGAACATTTACAACACCGACATCATCGTCATCAACATCTCTAACATATGAGGTTTGGTTTAAAGGACAATCAAGCACTAATGCTGTTAGTGGGTATGGTTATATTATACATAATAACGGTCCTAGTACAAGTACAGGTAATTCATACTTAACTTTTGGTGTACATGGTGTAACCGGAAAATATTATGCAGCAATGAACGGTCAATATAATAATATGCAAACATCTGTATCACAAAATTCCACAAATACTTACTTAATGTCATTGACATGGGACGGTACCACACAAAAATGTTATATAAACGGTTCATTAGAAAATAGTCAGTCTTTAAGTGATGGGTTCACATATCAAAGTGCGTGGAATAACACTTTTGGTCTATGCGACCAAAGAGGAGGTACTTATCGACCTTTTGACGGTAATATATACATAGTAAGGTCTTACGATAGAGGTTTATCAGCGTCTGAAGTCCTACAAAACTACAACGCACAAAAAGGTAGGTTCGGTTTATAATGGCAAGATTAGTAGTAAAAAATATAGGTACAGGTAGTGATAGTAGGGCATTTAAAAAAGGAAATGTTGCCATAGGTAATAAACCTTATGGTTATGGTCCGACTAATGTTACAGGTTATTGGAATGGTATTGACCCACCTTCAGGTGGTCATACAATATATCTTATGGGTAACTCATCAACCACGGTTTCACCATCAATATATACCGTTAACTCAAATTCTGAACTAATAACATTAGTTAATCAAATTACTGGTCAGAATTATACAACAATTTCCCAAGTTTTAACATATGTAAACTCAAATAGTACTGTTTACTTAGATAGTGACATATCTCAAAACGCAGTAATGATGGTGGACAGTTACAATCAACAGTCCTATCCAGGTTATGGTAGCACGTGGTATGACATTTCGGGTAATGGAAATAATATAACTTTATATAATTCCCCATCATATACCAACAATAATATTGATTTTGACGGTACAAACGATTATGGAAAGATATCTTCAACGACATATCGTTCATTATCTTTATGGGGATACCATACTAATTCAGGTCCGAGTAATTGGAAATACCTTTTTGATGCCAGAAGTGGAATGGGTAGTGGATGGTTTGCAAATAACGGTCAGGGGTCAAACTGGTCTTCAACTATGTATATAAATGGTGTTTCTGTTAGTAAGGATTGGAGTAACGTACCAACTAATTCATGGTTTCATCTATACATAGAAGCAGATAATTCATACACAGGAACAATAAATCTAATGAGTAGGTATTCTAATAATGAACAGTTAGGCGGTTATTTAAATTCTATAGAACTTTACAGTACTACAAAATCTGCAGATGAAATTACATTATTATTTAATTCAAAAAGAAATAGATTCGGATTATAATCCAGCGGTTTCGGTGATAATGTTATTCACAAAACTATCCAAGTTCACATATTTTCCTAAGATTCGATGAAACATAATAAGGTATTTTGTGTTATCTTGAAAATCCGGGATTTCATCTGAAGGTTTAAAATAAAAATCAATATAGTCTCTAACTATATTTTCATGATAATTATAACTTATGAATATCCCATCAAATTCAGGTAAGTTCTTACCTGTGAGTTCTTTAAATTCATTCTTAACCTTAGGAATTGCATCGTTGATTTTATCTTCAACTCTTTTATATAAATCTTCAGAACTCGGTCGATAAATTATAGAATCAATAATATCACCACTTGTACCCAAGTATTTTAAAGCACTATCAATATGGTCTTCTATTTCATACACATATGTGGAATATTCCTCAGTAAAATTTTTCCCTTCTGTATGATATCTTTCAGGGTCAAAAAACAAAACAATCTTAAATGGGGAGTCGTATATACTTTGGACCTCTTGTTCAAATATTCTATATTTAATATCCATTGGTTCGAAAACCAAGTTATTCAACAATTTATCCACCATGTCTTTATTGACTGTACCCATAAATCATAAATACTTTAAAAAAATAAAAGATTAGGTATTGTCAGTGTCAAAATTTACTTTTATATTTGTCATATAAACTTTAAATTAAAATTAAAATGCCACAGAGATTTTATTACGATGAAAACGATTTGGATGGGACAGTAGAAAAGTTGGACCGTAACCTTATGGAGATGTTGGACTTCGCTTATCTTCATGAAGATATGGTTAACACCATTGAAGCTTTAATGAGTGATTGGGGTAAAGAAAACATTCCAACCTACTCAAACATTATCGAAGAGTATGAAAACATGCCAGAAGACCAAAAGGAATGGTACGATGATATTGACGAATATCTTTCAGAGTTCGGACGTTGGTGGATTGAAGAGTTCAGTCAGTTGGACGATAAGATGAAAGTAAGATTCATCGAGCGTTACCGACTAACCATCGCGTCATGTTTGTTCAGCGACACTTACAACTACGAAACTCTTATGTCAGAAATCAACGAATCATTTGACCACATGATGTCCTAAGAACCAAACCAACCAACAAAAGAAAACCCCCACAGAAATGTGAGGGTTTTTTTATTTTACTAATTAATTTATAATTAAGCTACGTTACTAGTATCGTCACTACCATCGTTAGATACGTAATCACGAGTACCAAAATGCTTATACATTAGCTTAGCACCCTCAGGTGATAAAAGGAATTCTTCTGCACCACATGTATGTTGTTTACCGAAGATGTCTGTAATTGTCTTATTCTCACCCATATTTTTCAAATAACAAGTGTCTAAGATAACTTCATCACGATTTTTAGAGTTATAATACCCCTTGCTCTTTTGGTCTCTACCTCTTACACTATATGAAAATGTTGTTTCGAAGTTTTCTTCTTTAACAGGTTTTTTATCAACATCAATGACAAAAACAGCTTCCTCTCCTTTCCCCCATCTTGGTGACCCATCTTCACCCGTTGTTTCAACCACAGGAAATATCTCAAGTTGTATAATTTCACTTTTTTCTTTCGGTTGTTCATTAAGATAAAGTTTAACGTCACCTTGTTTTGTTTCAACCAACATTTTAAATTTGTCCGTGGCTATTTTCATTCCGCCAGTATGTTGTTCGCGGATTCTGTTTTTTTCTTCTTCAGAAATATTGTTCAATAAGTGTTTCATAATAAGATTAATTTATATATAAATATTACAAAAAAGAAAAAGACCCACCCTTTTTTTAAGAGACACATTAATGGACCAAAACATTTAGACCCGAAGGGTCGGGAAAAAAATTTTCCGGCATATGAAAGATACCGATACGTCCGAAGGACGGACAAAAAAATTTTCTAGCACACTAAAGAAAGGGGGTAGGGGGTAAGAAACGAAGTGACGCGATTTCCGGCATACGAAAGATTTATACGTATACCTTATTTAATCAATTTTCTCCCAATATTTAGGTTTGTTAAAATAAAAATTGTCAGTATTAGTTTCTGTTACATCAATATCGTATGTATCTGAATAACCCTCCTTGTCATAAAAATTTACTACAACATCTGCAAAGTCTGTATAGATGTTAAAACCAAAGAATTTAAGAATGGTACGGTCCAACCACGGAATTATAAATTCTCTGGCAACCATGTAGTGGTCTATAGGATAATTCAGAATATAGTCAAGGTCCAAATATACATCCAAGACAATGTTACCAGGTCCAACGTACTTCCAACCATCAACCACCACTTCACTGTCCAAAGGTTCCACCCTTAACTCCATATCGGCAATCGGCTCAATAAGTGGTATATGGTCGGCAACCAAGTTAGACGAAGAAACATCATAGATGTCCTTCCTCCAGTTCTTACTAAAATAATCCGTTAAAAATTCTACTCTTTCCATATCTTAATAGTCCCACCAATAATCGACATCATCCAAGTACATGTCGTGAAGAGCGGGGAAATTATCAGGTGTTTTAAGTTCCTCATGTAACATATTCTCAATGTCATCTATACTAATACCTGACTCAGTTAATTTAGTGGTGTCTGACATACCGACCTCAAGTTTAAAATGAGGACTGGTCTCTTCAGTTTTATGAACGGCAACCCAAAAGTTGTTTAACACATCTCGGTCGACCCCCTTCTCAGAAACCAAACGGTTAATTAATTTATTCTCCAACCTTATAGCTTCATCATCCACAAACTCGTCATTAAGATATTCAACATAAACATTAATGCTCATCTTATCCATACCCATACCTGTATATTTGGCAATGCCATCGACATTATCTTCCAACTCATAAATATCATTCATATACTCGGGGTCATATGTTTTAAACCCTTGGAACATCTTGCGGACATCAACATACACGGTAACCTCCAAAAAAAACTTTTTATAGTGGTCGTAATACCTTAAATCGTAATCAATCTTAGCCTCCAAATCTGGTATAACCAAATTACTAATCAGTTTGTCTATAACCTTTTCTAAAACTTCAACATTCATAACCTATTTAATTTTGTGGGAATTACTTTCATCATAAGTATTGACGTTAACACCAAAACCATACTTATCCTTTATCATTGAGGTTACCTTAGAAATCGGAGGATAGATACATTCATATTGAAAACATTCATAATCACTATAATACTTCTCTTCCTCATCGGTACATACATAATCTTCCCTCATGTCATCAATGATAAAGTTAGCACTTGGCTTCGTACCAAAACCCTTTGTCTGATAAATTTTCATAATGTGTAAAGAGTTTTTACTACTCTCCAAATCAATATCATATAACTCAATACTATATTCAGGACATGATAAATTGGAAGGGTTAGATAAATACTCATTAGCCTCATCAATAATATGTCTCTTCAATCCATACCATCCATTACTAATACCATAGAACTTAGCCACAAGATTGTAGTACTCCTCCCATGTGTCAAAGTATTCTGAAAAATATCTACTTGCCCTAACACTCGGACCCAATACCTTCCATGAACTAAATAATGCCCTTTCCCCTTGTTTGGATATCATATTATTGTTTTATAATAAATACCCCATTGAACCAAAAACCCCCACACTAATTAAGGGGTTTATCTTCTTCCTCCTCAGATACAATATACTCCTTCCACCACTTGGTAAATCCACTATTCGGTTTCTTCTCAGAAATCCATTCCCCCACAAATAGGGAGACCACAATAAAAACACTAACTAAAAAATATATAAGTAAAAAATTCATATACATAATATAAACATTGGGACCATACCATAAACCCCTTTTCTGAAAATTTTTCCAGAAATTTACAGAGAGGTTTTTCAGAAACACACCCCCCTAAAACTTTTTGACCCCCCTATAATAAACAATGGTAAATTTCATCCCCATAATAGGGGGAACAACTTATCTTCGAGCAGGATATCTACCGTTGACCAAGATAATATACTTTAGTCCTTCAGGTGATTCTAACTTGGGGGTCCTAAATTTCTCAATCCCTTTGGTATATTCTTTATTACCGTCAACTGCTTTAGTTCCTAATATAACTGCCAATAAGAAATTCTCACTAGCATCATATTCTTCTCCATCACATTCCAAGTAATCTTCAGGAACATAGTCACCAGCAAATAACTTTATAGTCCCAACGATATCATTATTATCATTCCATCCCATAATCTTTTTATAGATAATTACTCAAATTTTCCCAAAAATTTCCAGAAAATTCTGCAAGACATACCCCCCTTAAAAAATACCCACAGATTTCATTTATGGGATTAACCCCCCTTTTCAGCCCCAAAACCCCCCAAGGGGAGGGGGGATACGGGAGGGGACCCCCCCATACAGGGGAGAGGGAGGGGGTATAGGGACCCCTACTGTGTGACACAATGACAGGGGGAGGGGTGTGGATAACTAATGACAAATAGGAGGGGGGGATGACAATCTTTTTTTTTAAAAAAGAGCCCCCACAAATATACGGCTAAACTTTTTAATAAACAACTTGTGTGGTAACTTTCTTTGCCGTATCTTTGTAGTGTACAACAACGATGGGGGTTGTAAGGGCGTGGGGGCTTTTGTGGTCACGGGAGAGTAGACTCCGACCTGCCTTATATTTTTTTATATAAGGTTTCCCCTCGACAGGTGGGGGAGGAGGGAAGTCCCTACTCTTTACTGAAGTGTTTGTCTATAACATCTATGGACATTTCTATAATGGTCTTCCTTACGTGGGGATAATCTTTCTCACTAAGGTTGTAGTATTTGTTGAGGTGTTCTAATACTCCCCCCATATCTGCATCAACTATTATGAAGTTGTTTTGTTGTATGGGTTTCTTACTCCACCCCTTCTTTGCTCTTTCGAACCATACCACACCATCGTCCATTGAAGTCTTACTCCTATAGACAACCTTCATCCCCCTCTTATCTTCAGCTACCTGAGGGGAGAAATATTCATTAATAAACTTTTCCACATAGTCCATGTTAGTAAATATAATCTATGGTACAGTAAAGTGTAGTAATGGTACACACCATTTTATTATAGTGATTTCCTCATGACACCCTGTCAGGGGGAAAAATAAATCATAAATGTTGATAACTATATGGGTATTTATTTGGATTTGTCAAAATGTCAGGGGGACTTTGCATGGGGGATAATCGTTTCACGGGGTTTTACACTTGGGATGTTCCCCCACTTTTCCCCACATCTTATAGTGAAATCCCCTCTGTTACTATCGTCAGGACTAATTATTCCCCTCTACTGATAGTGATAGAAGGGATTATTTAGGTATGTATATATTCCAGTAAAAAAGGTAAGTTAATATAGTGAAGCGAGGGACACGTAGTGTTATAAACCATTCCAACGTTCCCCCCTGTCTATGAGAGTCTGTTATGGACAATTAATGACCCCCAACGTAACACCTTCTACTATGGTGGGAAGTAGTGGGAGAATAGTGTTAGAGACCCTTCGGGTCTGAGTATAATTCTCCGTTCCCTATAAGAATATTATGGGTATAATATAATGGTATGGTAAAGACGATAGTCTTATATATAACCATATAGTTTAACCGTTCTTCCTTACCTGAGATAAGGTGTGTTATGTATAGGGGTTTCTTCTAATGACCCACTTCGATAATGGGGGGGAATAATATAATACATGAGTGAACGAAGATGTGGTCACGTAGTAGACCACCATTGTAGTGAGGGAATGGATTGTATTGTTTCCTTACATTATCTCTCATGGTGTGGCTATGTTTAATCCCCCTACCCCCTTTTTTATTATCTGTGTAGATAGAGTACACTGTTAGATTTGTCTTATTGTTTTTTCTTATTACTTTTGTGGTATGGAAATGAAATTAGACAATATGAGTTTGGAGAGTCTTACTATGTTACGTAATAGTATTGACGATGCCATTTATTCACGTAAGGATGGTTATTTCTATATATGTAGTGTTCGTTCTTTTGGTAGAGTTTGGGAGAATAACAACATCTATAATACTTTTACTCTTCAGGAGTTATGTGATGAATATAATGGAGATAATGGTATTGTTGATGTTTATTCTAACAACCCCGATTTAGATGTTATTAACTATGCTGGTGATACTATGTTTATCCCCACCATTGAAGATTATAATAAGTGGAAAGAATACACCACCATCTCTAATGAGATTAAACACTACGAGAGAGAATTAAATAGTGGTGATGGTTATAACAGATTTACCACAATAGAATATATAGAAAAACAAATTAAGGATTTAAGGGAACAGTTAGATAATATGCATATGGATTTTGTCTACCCCGTTTCTTATTATACAAATACAGATTAATTGTATAATGTAACTACCTCCCACTTACCATCATAGTCTTCCACTAACGCTGTACAGTTCTCACACCAATCCCCTGAGTTCATATATTCCTTTGTGAGTTTAGGTGTATGTATATGACCACATATGGCAACATCACATTTGTTTTCCTTTGCTAAGTTTGTTGCCCTTAATTCAAAATCCCCTATATAACTTACGGCAGCTTTTACCCCATCTTTAATTTTCTTGGATAGTGAATAATATGGTAGTCCCCTTAATTCTCTATATATATTATACCACCTGTTTAACCATAGAGCGAAATCATATCCTATGGAACCTATCTTGGCTATGATGGAAAACTTCGTGGAGAATACATCTAATACGTCCCCATGAAAAATATAATATAACCTCTTATCTATACCTTTGTATTTTATATGGTCCTTTATGGTAATGTTTCCCATACTAAGAGTTAAATAATTAATTAGAAAGTCATCGTGATTACCTTTTATCCATGCCACGTTTGTTCCTTTCTCAGCCATCTTTAATATCTTCCTTATAATCTTTGTATCTTTATCTTTCCACTTGGAACCCCTTTTTAAAGCCCATCCATCTACTATATCTCCGTTTAAATATAAATTGTCACATTCGTTGTTATCCAAGAAATTTATGATATCGTTTCTTCTTGCTGCCTTCGACCCTAAATGTAAGTCTGACATTATTATTGTTTTATATCTCATGACCAATATGATTGTGAATCTTTGTAGTAATTTTTATTGTTTTTATTTATATAAGTTTTAATCATTAATTTTAACATATACCACACCCCTTTATTCCTGAATCTTCTACCATCGGTTAATATGGTTTTGTTCGATAATATAAATTGTCTTGATGGTACCTTTCTTGATAAGTTGTAATCCTCAGCAATTACATCTTCTGTGTTAAACCCACCTAAATTATGGTATGTCGTGGTATTGAATAACATTATCCCCCCTAATGCAAATGGACCCGTAATCCTATGTAACTTCTGTATGAGGTCAAAAACCTTGTATACATAGTCATATTCACCGTCTGTCGTCCTTACTCTTGTGGTTAATAGTCCACCACGCCTTTTCATAATTTCGTTCAGTATGGACGAAATAAATGTCTCATGAGGTAATCTCATGTCCGCATCCAAAAACAATACATACGGTGTTGTTACCTTATCACCACCGTTCTTTCTGGCAACAGATGGTAATCCCCCTTCTATTACCTGTATATCACATAACCCACTCGTTTGTGAATCTATGTATAATCTTGTACTTAAATCGTCTGATGAATCTGCCACATAAACCTTTAGTCCTTTTATGTAGTACTGTGAGTTGAGGTCTTCTAATATTTCCTTAATACGAAAACCTTCATTTTTACACGGTATCACAACCGTGAGTAAATCTTTAATTTCCACATCGATAAATAGAAATATAATCTTGTATGAGTATTGATTTAATATTAATTATATGTTAAGGATATTTCAATACATTTGTGAATGAAAAAAGGGACCCGTTTAGGAGTCCCCTTTTTTAATGAGTAAATGTATTGAATAATATATTTATTATTATATGAAAAATGTAATAACATCCGATATGGTTAAAAACCTTTTGAATCTGTTGGTAACTCCTAATTACCCTGACTTGATTCATGACTATATGGTTGAAGCGGTTAATCTTGACCATGGTTTCAGTGGTGTCGTTATGGGTGTTATTGTTAACCCCGAAGTATATTACAAAATGGGTAACTATACAGGTAACCCACTTAGCGGTATTGATAAACAACTTGAAAAAGAAATTAAAGACGTTTTGAAGTATCTTGGACCAAGCTATGTGGAAGTTAATTTATTCGTATTGGAGGATGACTCTGATGCCGGAAACGATTAATCCCCCAACCCCCTTTTTATATATTTATAATGGCATGGCAAATGTAGTAAAATATTCAACAGGTACAGAACCTTTATGTTTAACGATTGGAAATTTTCATTTCGGTACAGGTGATGTTGCAAAAGGTCCGACATCTGTCACAGGTTTTTATAGTTGCATAACTCCACCGTCAGGAGGTTATACAATATATCTTAATAAGACATCTCAGGGACCATCAATATATACTTGTGATAATGATACTGAATTAATTAATTTAACAAACTTAATTGTTGGTTCTTCATATACTACTGTCGGTGAATGTTTAACTTATTACTCACAACAAAATGATAGAATATGTCTTAATGGTGATTTTGTGGAAATAGTTACTGATGGTCTTGAAATAAACTTAGATGCTATTAACACAGCATCATACCCAAGAAGTGGAAATACATGGTATGATTTAAGTGGTAATGGTAATAACGGTACTATCAATGGAGCAACACACACAGATTATTATTTTGATTTTGACGGTAATAACGATTATATCTCATTACCTTCACAAACAATGAGTCGTTCAGGTGGTACTATATGTATATTATTTAATAAGGATTCAGAAAACGGAGGTCTATTATGGGGTGCAAATTACGATAGACATTTATCTACAACCACTAATAATTTTTATGGTGAAACTGCATCAAACTGTAATAGCTTTAATTCACCTAACTACAACGCAGGTACTGGTAATTGGGTTCAATATACATTAGTATTCTCAGGAAATAATGCATTTCACTATGTAGATGGTGTTTCCAT
>Ga0222718_10002635_pt1 | contig 15941 bp, 18 predicted proteins | sample C33_27DmetaG_FD_165045 | JGI IMG/M metagenome (GOLD analysis project Ga0222718, IMG submission 165045) | Estuarine water microbial communities from San Francisco Bay, California, United States - C33_27D | ecosystem: Environmental > Aquatic > Marine > Unclassified | place: USA: California... | reverse complement strand
CAAAAAGGCAATTTTACTTTAAAAGAAAAAATTGATCATGCCCTAGATAAAATCTATCAAAATTCTATCCATCGAGAAATTTGGAATAATAATTTTGATATTCCCTATCCTGAAAATTTATTTTAACTAATTTTGTCTTCGATAATCCCAGGGAAAAAGGAATTCCATACTCCACATTCCATTTCCCTTACTTTGGGCATATTCTTCATCAGCAATAAATTTATCAGAGTACTTGCGATAAGCGAAAGCATATCCTTTTAGAACCAAATAACTACTTAGAGACTCTTTTCCAATAAAACACTCCGCTAAAGTTCTTCCGTATTGATCTTTGCTTTCTCTAGTACAGTTTACTTCTTGACTGCCTATTTTTTTAGTTAAAATATCTTTGGAAAACTCACCACAATTAAACTCTATTTCTTGGTAAATACATGTTTGTTTTATCTCTGGGGCGTCGATACCACTAAAACGAATACGTTCATCTCCAATGCGGATTGTATCTCCATCAGTAACAATTATTTGATCTGCATGAGCAGAAGAAAAAATTAGTAGGCTAAATAGAAGAAATAAAAAATATTTAATTAGTGACACGCGATATTATATTTTTTTAATCGCCAGTAATTATAAGGCCAAGGAGTGATAAATCCCACAAAAAGCATGATCGGGACTGCCCACCAAGTCAGCATTGCTCCTCCTGTTAAAAGAACATCGGTGATATTCATGGCGGCCTCCATGGAAATCATAGAGATAAAACTCATACCTAGGGCTATTTTTAGCGCTTGTTGAAAATTAAATTTCTGACGCATCAGTATAATTGTCTCTAGAGTTATGCTTGTAAGCAAGCCATTAATGATAGCAAGTGACATGATGGCTAAAGTTGGCCATGGTATTCCCGTCATTTGGAAAAATAAAATGGTTCCCATGTCGCCAATAGCGCAACCGATTAAACACCATTTAGTATTATTGGCACTTCGCTTCCATGTGTGTTTACATTTCCAATGAAAGTTTGCTAATGCTGTTGTCATGTAATCTCCTAATTATCTAATGGTAACTTCGTTAACCATGCCATCTTCATAATTACCAGGAACGTTACAGGCAACAAGAATCTCTTGGTTATCAGAAAACCTCCAGATTAATTCTCCCTTTTCACCTGGCTCAAGTAAAAGACTATTACCATGAGAGTGGTTCATCGCAGGGTTTATCTTCGCCATTTTCATCATTTTATCCTTATCAATATACTCAGGATATAAAATTTCCATCACAGTCATTTCTGCCATTTCAGGCTGGTGTTTTAGGTGTTGGGTTTCTGTTCCAATATTAAATTCATGAACAAACTTACCTTTATTTTCGACAATGAACTTCACTGTTTGACCTGCTTTGATTTTATAAGCAGCAGGTTTAAAATAATTATCATACATTTGAACTCTTATAACTTTTTGGACATCTTTTGCCTCTCCTACTTTCCCAATATTAACATCAGGTCCAGCATAAGCCTGATAAGAAAAAAGACTTAATAATAAAAATACAAAGATTGATTTCATGTTTATAATTTAATTTTTAGATATACTGGGGGGGAGTATAATGCTATAAATAAAACATGTCAAGAAACCCAGATCATACTAAAAATATTAATCGTCTTCATCGCATTCAAGGGCAACTTCGTGGAGTGGAAAAAATGATTGAAGAAAAAAAATATTGCATGGATATTCTACAACAAACCCGAGCTATTACTTCGGCCATTAAATCACTCGAGGACAATATATTAGAAAAACATATCAATAGTTGTGTAATTTCAGCGGTTAATACCTCTTCCCAAAAAAATAAGAAAATAAAAGAAATTACTGATTTGTTTAAAAAGATTAATTCTTAATGAAAAAATTGCTGATTTTAATATTAATTATCATTCTGCTGATAGGTGGTTATTTTATATTAGTACAATCAAAACACCCTGCGGAAGAGATAAATATATCAAATGCATCACTAGAAGAAGTCAGTACTCAATTAGAGTTAGGAAAAGCTCTCTACTATACTCATTGCGCATCATGCCATGGTAATAATTTACAGGGACAGCCGAAATGGAAAACATCTTTAGATGAAGATGGCCATAACTACGCCCCACCGCTCAATGGGACAGGGCATACTTGGCATCATAGTGAAGAACAGCTCTATAATATTATTCGTTACGGGCTAACTTTTTATAATCAAAATTATAAAGGTAAAATGAAAGGCAATGACCAACTTAACGATGGGGATGTTTTGTCTATTTTAGAATATATTAAGTCTGTTTGGCCTGAGTCTATTCAAAAAAAATATAAAACTATGACAAAACACTAAAGTTTAATACTTGCATGGTTACCCTATTATTTATTTTACATTAATGTTTTGTCAAAAAAATTTTCTGACATAACCAAAAAATAGAATTAAAATCTGTATCTGATCCATAAGCCTGTTCATATAATAATCTCGCTTCATCAATTTGACCGGTTATATGATTATAAAAATAATATCCTGCAAATAAATTTATTAAAATGGCTAGTAGAGTAAGAATGTAAATATAATAAGATTTAAAATTAAGCATGTATTAAATCAATAGAAGATTTTTGTTTATTCCACATTTCTGAATACTTTCCCTTTTTGGAGAGAAGTTCCTCATGATTGCCACGTTCAGTTATTTCTCCTTGTTCGAGTACTAATATTTCATCTGCATCTGCAGCTGTGGAAAGCCGGTGAGCAATAACCAATGTTGTTCGATTTTTAGATATCAGTTGAAGATTTTTTTGTATTTCTTTTTCTGTTGTACTATCTAAGGCTGAAGTGGCTTCATCAAAAAAGAAGATAGAGGGATTTTTTAAAATAGCCCTAGCGATTGCTACTCGTTGTTTCTCTCCTCCACTAAGTTTTAATCCACGTTCACCCACTATCGTTTGATATCCATCAGGGAGATTAATAATAAAATTATGAATATCAGCACTCTTAGCAGCATTATAGATTTCTTCTTCACTAGCGTTTGGATTGCCATAAGAAATATTGTAGTAAATGGTGTCATTGAATAGGACTGTATCTTGAGGAACAACACCAATATGTTTTCTCAAAGATTGTTGGGAAATGTCTTTGATATTTTGGTTGTTAATATAGACAGCTCCCTGTTTAGGGTCATAAAATCTGAATAAAAGCCTGCTAATAGTTGATTTTCCAGCGCCGGTAGGACCAACAAGAGCTACTTTTTTTCCGTTCGGGACCTCAAAGGAGATGTCTTTAATTATTGTTCGTCGAGCATCATAATCAAAACTAACATTTTCAAATCGGATGGAGGCTTCTTCTATTTCTAGGAGCTTTTCAGCGCCATCACTTAAATTTGGTTTTTCTTCCCACAGCGTAAATAAATTTTCCATGTCAGTAAGGGATTGACGGATTTCACGGTAAACAGTTCCAAAAAAATTAAGAGGCTGATAGAGTTGAAGCATATACGCATTAATAACAACAAATCCACCAATCGTAATATTGCCTGCACGGATATCAAAAGCAGACATGCTCAACATGATCGTGATACCTGTCATGATAACAACTGTTTGGAAAATATTTAAATAACTAAGCGAATATTGATTTTTGATCGACTCTATCTCGTATTGATCTAAAGACTCAAAGAGTCTGCGATATTCATGTTCTTCATTATTGAAATATTTAACTGTCTCAAAATTTAACAAACTATCTATTAGTTTTGTGCTAACAGCATTATCCGCTGCATTCATTCTTCTACGAAATTGGAGACGCCACTGAGTTACTGTAAACGTTACAATGACATAAAGGATGATTGTGATAAGAGTTACAAAGGCATACTTTAGCCCATAGATAAATGCCAAAATTCCAGCTACTAAGAAGATTTCTATGATCGTTGGGATAACATTAAACAATACATAATTGAGTAGAAAATTTACTCCTTTCGTACCTCGGTCAATAAATTTACTTAGTGCACCCGTCTGTCTTCCAAGGTGGAATTGAAGAGATAATGAATGAAGATGTTTAAAAGTATTTAAGGTCAATTGAGTGATTGCATTTTGAGCAACCTTAGAAAAAATTGCATTACGCAGTTCTCCAAAAGCTAGAGCTGCCACTCTAGCCACTCCATATGAAATGATTAATGCTAAGGGTATTAGCATGTAGATATTAATGCCTTGGGAAAGTTCAGTGAGTGAGTCAACAGCATAACCTAGAATTGGTGGGGTGCCTACATTGGCAACTTTGGCAAAAAGAAGACATAGAACAGCCAAGGAAACCCTTATTTTGATAGATTTTTTATTTTTTGGCCATAAAAAAGGGATCAAAAGGCTGATAGTTCGCTGAAGGGTAGTTTGGCTCATTACTTATTATATAGGTATTATTTTGAGATTATAAATCAGAACCTAAAAATAAATTAAAAAACCAAGTAGGCATATTTTGAAACTTAAGTCTTTACAAATAAAGTTTCTATTTTGTAAATTAATTAAACGCCTTTTCGTTGCTTGTCTTTTCCGCCTTTAAAGTCAGCTAAAGCTTCTTTGTTCTCTTTAGTGATCGGATCTTGTAGAGTTGGCGACTCCCAAAATGCACTTCCCTCAAGCCATTCATAACCATGCGTTTTTATAACGATCACATAAGTTTTATCAGAGTCTTTTGCGCGCTTATATGCAGCTTCTAATTCTGATGTTGAGTTTACTGTTTCTGCATTAGCCCCTAAGCTACGAGCATGATTTTCAAAATCTACAAATTGTAAATTTTTTGCTCTAGCTGATCTTAAATTACAAATATACTCCTTACCACCTTTGGCTAATTGAAGACGATTGATGACCATGTGTCCACCGTTATCACATAAAACAATTATAAGTTTTTGATCATAAAGAACCGAGCTGTAAATATCACTATTACTGAGTAAGTAAGATCCGTCTCCTAAAAATACAACTACATCTTGATCAGGCTTTGCCATTTTAATTCCCAAAGCACCAGATATTTCATATCCCATACAGCTAAAACCCCATTCGGTCTCAAAAGTATTAATTTGTTTAGGCTTCCATACTTGAACTACTTCACCCACCAAGCCCCCAGCAGCTGTTACAACGATATCACTAGGGTCAGCATTACGGTAAACAGCACCCACAGCATGAGCATAAGAAGGCTCTTTTTGATTAGTTGGCCCACTTTGTTTTTGAACATGTGCCTCCCACTCTGAGCGCTCTTTTATTGCTCGTTGATACCAAGCGTCAGGAGCTTTCCAATCACCTAAAGCCTCTGATAATTGTTGTAAGCCAATTTTTGCATCACTTATGATTGGTGTCGCTAAATGTTTTACAGTGTCAAAACGAGCAGTATTTAGAGAAACTAATTGGAAATTTTCACTTTCAAAATTAGCCCAAGAACCAGTAGTGAAATCTGCTAGTTTGGTGCCAATCGCTAAGGCCAGGTCAGTATCTTTGGAGAGATTATTTGCAGATCTCTCTCCTAGCCCTCCGATGCCTCCTATGTAATGGGAGTCATCTTTTGTCATACATCCAATACCCATGGCTGTTGCTGTAACAGGGATGTTATGCTTTTTTGCAAAGTGAGAGAGTTCCTCTTCAGCTTCAGAATATAAAACGCCCCCACCAGAAATGATAATAGGTTGAACAGAATTTTTTAATTGTTCAGCTGCTTTTGTAATTTGATTGGGATCAGGGTGCACTCTTCTAATTTCATGGATCCTCTCCTCAAAGAAAGCTTCAGGATAGTCAAATGACTCTCCTTGAACATCTTGAGAAATAGCTATTGTGGCAGGGCCACAATCAGCTGGATCTAACATGATTTGGATAGCCTGAGGTAGAGAATTTAATATTTGTTCTGGTCTTGTAATACGATCAAAATATCGAGATACAGGTTTAAATGCATCATTTTGATTTTCAACCGGTGAATTAAAATTTTCTACTTGTTGTAAAACTGGATCTGGGAATCTACTTGCAAATACATCGCCTGGTAATAACAATAATGGAAGTCTATTACTTAATGCTACACCGGCTGCTGTCACCATGTTCATTGCACCTGGGCCAGAGGAAGAAGTAGCAATAAAAATTTGCTTTCTGCGCATTGCTCGTGCATAGCCCACACCTGAAAGGGCCATACTTTGTTCATGGTGTCCACGATAACCAGGAAGGTCAGATTGAAATTCTTCCATTGCCTGACCAAGACACGCAACATTTCCATGCCCGTAGATAGCAAAGGCACCCGGGAATAAAGGAGCTTTTTTCCCCTCAATAATAGTTTTTTGAGCGATTAAATATTTAAAAAGTGCGTGAGCACAAGAAAGTCTTATAGTCTTCATTATTCCTCCAAGTTAGTACCTTTAAATAAGGTATATTACACATTCAAAGAAAAAATAGAATGAAAATTCCTTTGAAATTCATGTTTTTTTTACATAGTTTGACTTCATTATGAAAATTGGAATTGTTGGACCAATACATGAGAAAGGAATGAAAATTCTTCAAAATGAAAAATTTGATATAGTTGAAGTCAATGACTTAAAGTCATCAAACCTACAAAAAGAACTTCAAGATGTTGATGGGATAGTCCTACGTACAGCACATTTATCTAACGATGTTTTGAAAAATTGCTCTAATCTAAAAATTGTTTCGCGTCATGGCGTGGGGTACGACAATGTTGATATCAATTTTTTAAGTCAAAGAAAAATAGCTCTAGCGGTAACTGGTACCGCTAATGCTATTAGTGTGGCTGAACATGTTATGGCTTTTTTTTTACATCTAAGTAAAAATATTAATCTTTCAGATAGCCTAACACGCAAAGGACAATTTGAAGAAAAAAGCAGATTACCAGATTTTTATGAACTTTATCAAAAAAATGTTTTGATCTTTGGTTTTGGAAGAATAGGGCAAGCTGTTGCAAAAAGATGTCATGGATTTGAAATGAATGTTTATGTTTTTGATCCGTTTGTAGAAGAAAAATTCATTAGCTCTATGGGATGTCAGCAAATTTCAAAAGATGAAGGTTTGAAAATTTCAGACTATATTAGCATGCATTTACCATTGAATGAAAAAACGAAGAACTTCATCGGCATTAATGAATTTCAAACTATGAAACCAAATTGTATTTTAGTCAACACAGCTAGAGGTGGCGTCGTTGATGAACAGAGTCTTTATGAGGCTCTGGTTAAAAAACAAATCGCTGGTGCTGGATTGGATGTTTTTGAGCAAGAACCGCCTCAAAACAATCACCCTTTATTTTCATTACCAAATGCGCTGCTTACACCACATAATGCAGCATTGACTTTAGAGTGTCGAATAAGAATGGCCGTAGAGTCATGTGAAAACATCACCTTTTTTCTCAATAATAAAGAAGCTCTTAATAGCGCTAATATAATTAATCAAAACTTAATTTCTTAGTGCTTAATATTGGTAACCCAATATGAATGAGGACAGTTTTTTAATATATTTTCTTTGATTTCGTCATTTTTTGCAGAGGGCAATAATAATACAACACATCCTCCAAAGCCTGCCCCTGTTAGTCTGGCACCTAGTGCCCCCGCTCTTCTTGATACATTTACAACATGATTAAGCTCAGGGCTTGAAATTTCATAATCATCATCCATTGATTGATGACTCTCATTCATTACATTTCCAAATTTTAATGCATTATCTTCTTTAAGATACTGAGTTGCTTTTTGCACTCTTTCATTTTCTGTAATAACGTGTCTTGCTCGTTTTTGAATAATACCATCTTTAATTAATTCTAAATTATCTTTTGTAGCATTTCGAAGAGAGGAAACATTCAATATCTCAGATGCTAATTCCGTTTCTTTTTTTCTCTCATTATATTTACCTTCAGAGAGTTTACGCGTACTCCCTGAATGAATTACCATAAAAGTATGATCAGAAAATATTGGAATAGTTTCAGTATTAAGATTTTGACAATCTAGGTATAAAGCTTGTCCAAATTCAGCACAAGCTGATGCCATTTGATCCATAATACCACATTGAGTACCAATATACTGGTGTTCAATGAGTTGTCCTATTTCAGCAATTTTACTAGGTTTCAAATCTAGACTTGTTAAATGACAAATTGCTCTTAAGAGGGCAATTTCGAATGCAGCTGAGGACGATAATCCAGACCCTGCAGGAACGCTGGATGTTACAGCTAGATCAAGACCATTTATTTTACATCCTTCATTTTGTATGTAATAAGATGCTCCTCGCACAAAGTCTAACCAACTTCCATCAGTACTAGACTCCATATCCACACTATTTTCGCCAAATTCACTCGATATTCCCTTGATCTTAGAGTCATCTCGAAGGCTCATGCTAACTTCAATATTCTGTTCAATCAAAGTTGGCAGTACAAAACCATTATTATAATCAGTATGTTCACCAATTAGATTAACACGTCCGTGAGCCTTTGCTGATGATGTAGGGGGGTATTGAAAATGACTCTTAAATAAAGTTTGACTATTCATCAGGTTGTTCTTCGCCTCGTAGAATTCGAGCAGATCGCTCTGGAGGAAGGTCCACTAAATAAAAACCTGTAATTTGTTCAACTCCTGCTAAAAATTTTAATTTAGTTTTTGATCTTCGGATGGGCTGAAAACAAATATGGAGATGATGTGTTTCTTCATAACCCTTTGGAGAAATTTGCCAAGCAAGAGTGTACGGCATCGGACTGTCAAATAGACTATCTAATTTTTTAGATGCATCAAGCATAAGCTCAGCTATATCTTTTTGTTCCTCATCAGATAAGTCAAATAGATTTGATACTCGTCGGCTAGGCATTATCCAGATTTCAAAAGGATATCTTGCCCATCTAGGAACAAAGGAGATTCCATTGTTATTTTTTTTTAAAATAAGATCTTCGGGAATTTTAGATATATATTTTTCAAGGGGGTTAGATTGTTGCGTCTGAGATTGTTTTTTAATTGCCTCAGGAATATGTCCAAAACTATAAATCTGACCATGAGGGTGATCTAATGTAACACCAATTTCTTTTCCTTTGTTCTCGAAAGGAAGTACGTATTTTATTTCTGGCTTATTAAATAATTCTTTAGTTCGGTAAGATAGAGCCTGAATTATGAGATTAATTCTTTCAAGAGAGAGTTGAGAGAATTGATCTAGATGATTAGAGCTATATGATACAACATCACAAGTTCCAGTTGCATGATTGGTATCTATTTCTATAGAAGGAGGTTCTGAGGCTTGAAGTTGAAGAGAGCTAAATCGATTAGTGAATATAGCAACCTCATACTTATCTACAGGGATATCACTTTGTTTTTTTTCATCTTGCATTGGACAAAGGGGGCACTCTAAGGCGTCTGGTAGAAAAGTTCTATTTTGCCTTGCTGTGGAATAACCAACCCATTCTGATCTGGTGGGATGAAATCTAAAGTGAGTTGAATTACCTGAAACAGGTGGCAGCCCATCAAAAACACTATAATTCAATTCATTTTGGCTAAATAACAGAAGCTCTTTATCTGCTCCTCTTTTTATTCTTTTTACGAATGGATTTGTCATTACTTTAATAGAATAGAATAGAAAAAAAATTTTCTAAATTTAAGTTATCTACCTCTTTTATTATTAATTAAAAATAACAATGTGCAATACTTTTAGAAACCAATTAAGAAAGATTTATATAGACTGAGAGAGTTTTTTTTCCCACTCCCAAGCTGTATTGATAATCGTTTTGAGATCTGAATATTTCGCTGACCAATTTAATTCTTTAGTAATTTTTTTATTATCAGCTATCAGCTCTGCAGGATCTCCTTTTCTTCTCTCAGAAATTTCATGAGGTATTTTCATTTGAGTTACTTCCTCTACAGCACCTATAATTTCTCGAATACTATAACCCTGGTTGTTTCCAATATTAAAAATATGAGAATTTTGAGTTTGGATTAATTTTTCTAGAGATAATAAGTGAGCCTCAGCTATGTCCATAACATGAATATAATCTCTAATACAGGTGCCATCTTTTGTATTGTAGTCGTCACCATATATCTTGAAATTGTTCCTTCTTCCAGAAGCTGCTTGTAGAATTAAAGGAATGAGGTGTGTCTCAGGATTGTGCTTTTCACCAATAGTGCCATCTATATGAGCACCACAGGCATTAAAGTATCTTAAAGATATATATTTTAGTCCATAAGACTTGTCATAGTCATTTAATATCTTTTCTACTATTGCTTTAGTATTTCCGTACGGATTAACAGGAGATAAGATTTGTTCTTCTTTTATTGGAGTTTTTTCAGGCTCGCCATAAACTGCAGCGGTGGATGAAAAAATAAAATTTAAAATTTTTAAATCAATCATACACTCCAATAAATTAAGAGTATTGGTAACATTATTTTCATAATATTTTATTGGATTATTATATGACTCACCAACATTTATAGATGAAGCAAAATGCATAACAGCCGCGTATTTATTATCTTTTAAAATTTTATAAACTTGATCTTTATTAGATAGCTCACATATATGGAGTTTATAATTTTGAGAATTTTCTTTAAAGCCCGTAGATAGGTTATCAAGTACTTCAATTTGATAATCTGTACTCTGAAATCTCTTGATCATATGGGATCCTATATATCCAGCTCCCCCTACGATTAAAATTTTCATAGACTTAACTTATAATGCCTCAATAAAATTTTGATAGAAATAAATTCATTTTTTAAAAAAATAACAATACTGTTAATATGTATTTAAAATTAATGAAAATTGCAGATAAAAATGCTCAAGAATTTAAATTATTTCTCAAATATTCAGAAGAAATAGGCTTAGATAATTCTATGGTGCAGGCCGCAGGTGGAAATACATCAATTAAAATAGGTGACGATATGTGGGTGAAAGCCTCAGGTAAGTGGCTAATTAATTCAATATCGGAAGAGATTATGGTTCCTATCAGTATTGCTAGAATTAAAGACGTCCTTCAAAAGGATAACTGTAATGATACTGATATTGTCAATTGCATTAATAGAGAATTATCCTCAAATGAATTTCGCCCATCTGTAGAGGCTCCAATGCATGCTATTCTTGATTTTAAATATGTTTTTCACACTCATGACTTGAGCGTAAATGCTCTAACTGTTCAAAAAAACTCACAGCTTATGTTTGAAAAAGCTCTCAATGGTTTAAATTGGAAATTTATTCCTTATATCAAACCTGGAATCGAGCTTTGTCGTCAGTTGGTAAAACTGAAATCAAAGGACGATACTATATTTATACTAGAAAATCATGGGCTCATTATTTGTGGACAAGATCTAAATGAGATAAAAAATTTGAATAATGAAATTCGAAGACGTTTAAAAATACTACAAAACAGGACCATTATGGGCCCTCCTACTAAACACTTCGAAGAAATTATTACTTTAAAAGATACTGGATATCAATTTTGTGAAGATGAGTCTATAAACGCTCTTGCTTTTCATCAGCCATCTATTGATAAGCTTTCACAAGGAATGTTACTGCCAGATTTTTTAGTATTTCTTGGACCAAGCCTAAAAACTATCAACCCAGCAGATTCAAATTTTTTAGATAAAATTAAAAAACTATCTCAAAATCCCTTGCCACTAAACTCTTGTATCATTCTTGCAGGTAGAGGAATTATAGTGCGTGCCGATGCTCTAAAAGGAACATTAGAAATAATGCGTTGTGTATATGACCTTTTATCTTTAATTCCAGATAACGCAGACTTAAAATATTTAAATGAAAATGAAACATTGGCGCTTCTAAATTGGGAGTCCGAACATTACCGCCAAAATCAAAATAAATTATAATCATGAAAATAGTTAATCAATCTAACAATATAGCTATTTTAGATATTGGCAAAACACATGCTAAAGTTATTCTTTTTGATGCTAACGAAATGGAAGAGTTAGTTGTTTATCAAAAAAAAAATCAAATCTTAAATAACTCTATTTATCCTCACTATGACATAGAAGGCCTTAAGGAATTTATAATTAGCTCATTACAAAAAATAGTAAAAAAATTTCATATCAATTCTATTTTTACATCAACGCATGGGGCCTGCATGGCTTTAATGTCTAAAGGAGAATTGGCCCTTCCTGTGCTTGACTATGAATATGAAGGACCAGATCAATGTAGAGATGAATACGATGACATTCGCCCAGACTTTAGTCAAAGTGGGTCTCCTAGAATGGATTTAGGTCTTAATTTAGGAGCCCAAATATTTTGGCAAAGTAAAAACTTTCCAGAAAGATTTGCAAAAGTTGATCAAATTTTATTTTGGCCCCAGTTCTGGAGTTATTGGTTAACTGGAATTGCAGCAAGTGAAATTAGCTATGCTAGCTCTCATTCAGATTTATGGGATATTAAAAAAAATGAATACATTAACCTGAGCACCTTCGGTATTGAACCCACAGTGAAATACCCCCCTCTATTACCTGCATCAACAATACTTGGTCCTTTAAGAAAACAATTAGCTGAACAATCTGGATTACCGGAAAATATTCCAGTTTTTTGTGGAGCTCACGATTCAAGTGTGTCGCTGATATCAGCGTCTTTTAATCAACCTTTGCCTTGTACAATATTATCTACTGGAACATGGATAACTATTTTTGCACTAGGGTCAGATCCTATTGATATAAAAGAACAACCTGGACTAATGATTAGTTGTGACTGTTTTGGAGAATTAGTTCCTAACTTTCGATTTCCTGCAGGCAAAATTTATGAAAATTTTCTTAACCAGGCAAATGATCGTTTTGAGGAAAATTTAAATATAGATAGCATACACGTTAGTTTAAAAGATTTTGAAAATGCTGAAAAAGCAAAGCTCATTAATACAAAATTAAATAAAATTATAGATCCTAAAAATGTAAGTAAAAAACCATTAGAAATAATTATTTCTGAAGTTATGGCTAATCAAACTTTACGTGGGATAAAGACAATAGGGGCTAAAGGGCCAGTAATTTGTTCTGGGTCATTTGCTAATAATCAAAATTTTTTAAAGACAATTGAAAATAATTGCGGCTATTCAGTTATTTTAGAAGATAATTATCTTGGAATATGCAAGGGAATAGCAAATCTTATTTCTAAATAATTAGAAATTTTAATTAATTAATATTTTCAACACAATTTTCTAATATGGGAGGAAGGAAATCAAAATTATTTGACCAAGCATAATGTATCTCAGTGACCATAAAATCAATGTCATCCTGAGGAAAATGTCCTTCATCATATTTATTAAAAAGTTCTTGTTGTCTCATTTCCATTTCCTGAGAAGTTTTTTTATCTTTCATTTCTAAAAAAAAATTCTTGGCAAGCTCATATGTGGCAATACAAATAATTTCTTCTTCATCATATGCATATAAATGACTACTAAAAAAAAGAAAGATACTTGCCAAAATTTTAATCATCACTAGATAGTAACTAAAATTATGGCTTTAATATATATAAATGAGAGTCTAATTCATCTGCAATGAGAAAAATATCTCCCTTTTTATTTATTTCAATATCTCTTACTCTTCCAATAGAGTCTTTAAAGATTATTTCCTCATTAACAAATTTATTTTGTCTGCGATGAAGAACAGATAAATATTGAAATTTCAACGACCCCACAAGAAGTGAGCCTTGCCAATCAGGGAATGCATTACCTTGATAAAATTTAATACCCCCCACACCTATTGAGGGAACCCAAATAAATTCTGGCTGTAAAAAACCTGGCTCCCAAGCGTTTCCATCTCCTACCTTAGTTCCAGAATAATTTTTACCTCCCCATGCTATTTGCTTCCAACCATAATTAGAACCAGCAATAACAGGCCCTATAAAATCTCCTCCTTTAGGGCCGTGATTAGAAATGAAAACTTTTTGTGATAGGGGATCAAAACTCATACCTTGAGGGTTTCGAACACCTATTTGATACAGTTCTGGTTTCCAACTTGCATTATTTTGATAGGGATTATTATCAGGAATATCACCATTTTTATGAATTCTGATAATAGAGCCTATAGAATTAGTAGTATCTTGGGCAATCATTCCCTCCCCTCGTTCACCAATACTGACATAGAGATAATCGTCTAAAATTTCTATGCGCGACCCAAAATGATAGGGGCTCTTGATATAAGGGAGTGCTTCATAGATAAGCTTTTCATTGATTAGTTTGTTTCCACTGAGAGTTGCTTGATAAATTGCAGTTGTATATTTTTTTTCTTTTTCGATAGAGCCCGTAAACCATATGGTATTGCCCTCACTGATGATATCTAAAAGTCCCCCCTGACCATATTGCACGAATGGTAAATCATGACGTATCTTAATTTGAGAGTAATCCAGAGTATTGACTAAAAAGACTTCTCCTGATTTTTGCGTAATTAACATTTGCTCATCATCAATCCACGTCATTCCCCAAGCTGCATTTAAAGCTATCGGGGTTTCTACTAGAGTGAGAGCTAGGGAATTAAAATAAAAGAAAAAAATAAAAGAAATTGTTAAAAAAAAAGATCTAAATAAATTTATAATTTTTAAAGTCTTCAACTTCATTTATATTTTTATAAATAGTATTATGTCCAAAAGAGTTTTCAACTGTAATTAAACTAGAAAATTTCCTATTTTATGTAATTTGATCTGTTTTAGTATTTAACCGAATAATTAGTAAATGGTATATCTTTATGTCTAATCCTAACATTGCCCAAAAAGGACCTTATGTTGTAGAGGTTGAAGAGGGAAAAAAATACTTTTGGTGCGCCTGTGGGCTCAGTAAAAAACAACCATTTTGTGATGGTTCACACAAAACAACAGGTTTTTCAACACTACCCTATACTGCAACTAAAACAGGCAAGGTTTATTTTTGTGGGTGTAAGCAGAGTTCAAATAAACCACTTTGTGACGGAACTCACAATAAATTAGAGGATTAAGTTACTTAACACCTAATTTTTCTTGAATATCTTTCGATGAAGTAGTGTAGCGAAATACATATTTCTTATCATCGTGACAATATTCAAACATTTTTTTTGCTGCTAAAGCCGCCTCATGGAAACCACTTAAAATCAGTTTTAGCTTTCCTGGATAAGTACAAATATCTCCCACTGCAAATATTCGAGGCACTGATGTTTCAAAATTTTCTGTATTCACAGCGATTAAATTATTTTCTAAATTCAATCCCCATTCAGCAATTGGGCCTAATTCTATCTTTAAACCAAAAAAAGGAAAAATAGCATCTACATTATTAATGACCGTCTCATCATCTAGCATAATATCAACTTGACCTTTTCCATTATCAGTCATTTTTTTAATTGTACCCATATTAAAGTTTATTTCTTTTTTATCGACTAAATCCATAACTTTATTTACCGAGTCTTGAACAGCTTTAAATTCTTTTCGTCGATGTATCAAAGTAATATCAGATGCGATTTGGTGAAAGCCCATGACATAGTCTAAGGCAGAGTCACCACCACCAGCAATTAAAATCTTCTTACCTTCAAAGTCAGACCTTTTTTTCACAGAATAAAAAATATTTTTATTTTCAAATTCTTCTAGACCAGGTGTTGGTATTTTTCTAGGAACAAAACATCCTGAACCTGCAGCAATAACTAAAGACTTGCATTTAATGACAGTATCTAAATTGGTTGTTATCTCTATATGATTTTCTTGAACATCAATTTTAGAGGTTAATTGATTTAAATGATATGTTGGGCTAAATGGTTCTGCTTGAGTAATTAAATCGTCTGTTAACTCTTGCCCTGTTATGGCTGGGCGTGAAGGAATATCATAGAGATTTTTATCAGGGTAGAGCTCCGCGCACTGACCACCAATTTTATCGAGATTATCAATGAGGTGGGCCTTCATATCAAGCAACCCTAATTCAAAGACTTGAAAGAGACCACAGGGGCCTGCTCCAATTATAACAACATCTGTTTCATGATGAGAGCCAGGATTTACAATATTACTCATGACTTATTATATAGGTACTAATTCCAATTATGGAACTAGGACCAATTT
>Ga0222718_10002633_pt1 | contig 15950 bp, 21 predicted proteins | sample C33_27DmetaG_FD_165045 | JGI IMG/M metagenome (GOLD analysis project Ga0222718, IMG submission 165045) | Estuarine water microbial communities from San Francisco Bay, California, United States - C33_27D | ecosystem: Environmental > Aquatic > Marine > Unclassified | place: USA: California... | reverse complement strand
ATTCAAAATGCTAACTAACACTATAAAAGAGAAAATTATGAGAAAATCAACAATCAACTTAATGGTCGGAATTATTATTGGACTGCTTATATCTGGAATAAGTGATGTCGTAAGCACAGAAAGTGAAATTCCAAGTGTTCCACAAACTTCGGCCGCAACTACAATTAGTTCTCCTCTTGAGAAACCTACTCAACCATTTCCATTTGAAAGAAGAATGGCACCTGGATTGCAAATTCTTGAAGTTCCACCACCACTTGATGTAGATGGTCGGGTTCCTTATCAATGCTATTTTAACGGAGAAGTTGTTAAACTTCCGGACGAAATGGTAAAAAAGTTTCTCGATGACAATGGAATTGAAAATAGTCCTGATGTAAATATACATAATTTTATAGGAAACCTAGAGTATATAAGTGTACCTGTGGGAACACCAAAACCACCAAGTGTTGATACTGGTTTCGGCAGACGACGTTAATACATGAGTACACTGGAAGAACGGGTCGAATACCTAGAGAAACTTGTATACACACAAACTCAACGAATCGAGTTGCTTACAAATTTAGTAGATAAAGTAAGTGAAGAATATATAAACAATGCAAACGACAACATGAATAACGATACAGAACTAGACCACCAATGTGATATAACCAACGCATCTAAAATTGACGACTGCAATATTACCATAGAGTTTGGATACGGAAGCAATCGTGATATGCAAACATTTAGTTTTCCGAGTGTAAGTGATGGAGTTGGTGAAGCAGTGTTGAAATTTATCAACGATTCGTTTACCAATGGAAAAACGGTATTAGACTTTCTTAGGAAATCTGACTTTCATTCTAAGGATGATGTGGATATTCCTACAAATGAAACTGTACAAAACGCAAAAAACAATATACAATAAAAAATTATGAGATTAAACGAAGATGATATTGAGCACGTATTAACGCAGAAAGGTGTTGATCAACCAAAGGTTAAAGACATCATGTCAGAAATTAAACGTCTTGAAGACGAAGAAGCACAACGAGCAAAGTTACAGGCTGCTAGTCGAAAGAAAAAGAAAATGGTTCTTGTTGCAAGTGATCCGGAAGATCGTTTTGTTCAAGTCGTAGATTGTCCTGTTTGGGTAGTTCAAATGAATGAAGACGATAATCACACAGAACTTCTTGATAAAATTCATAGTGCGGCTTATTCATACAACAACGATGTGTTAAATGGCAAAAAGAAAAGTTCTCGTAAGAATCCTGTGTATAAGGTTTCTGAAGTTCTTGAGCAAGTTACTGCAAAGTATTTTAATGAAGAGGAAATTTCTGTTAAAACAAAAGAACCCACGGTTATTGTTAGAACAGATAATAAAGTTCCTCAGAGTTAAAAATGAGTACAAAAAAACAATGTTGCGGTGCAAATCCAAATTGTAATTTAGGAAACGGTAGTATTTATACTGGTAAAACAGACTCTGGTAAAGGAGACAAACCACGTAAAGTATCAAAATCTTATGAAGAAAACTATAACTCAATATTTCCGAATGCTTTTAAGCCTAGATGGCAAACCGAAATCGAACAACAAAAGCTTACCGAATCCACAGGCAACGAATAACGCATTAACTCCACCGAGTCATGTTTACCACGATGCAAAGTATTTTCACAACGACTTAGATAATGAGAATGATTATTATCTAAAAAACAGTAAAATTGGTGAAAAAAACATTTTTGTAAGAAAGGATGAAATAAATGACCCAGAAAATATACGATAGATTAAGAAACTCAATAGATGACTTCAACAAAAATTGGAGAAACGGAATTCTGCATGAAATAAAATGCAAACTACCAATTCTCGTAGAAAGCAAAAAAGAACATACAATTTGCGAAGCAAAAGTAAAAAACGAAGAAGTTCATATTAGATTTTTCAACGGATTATATTCACGATGGAAAAAGGTTGAACAAACCGATGAAATAGTATTTAATGATGTTAACTATAAAATAATGTGAATACGGTAACATCAATTGAAATAAGAAACATATCAGAAGCATTAGATACTGCACGGGCGTATGGATTATACACCGAGGTAGTATTCTCTGCTTTACTTTATATGAAAAGATACCCAAACTCAACACCACTTGATGCCATCACTCACGGAATGCTTGAATGGATTAAGTAAAATGTTGAGAGTAATAGATTTTTTCAGTGGTTGTGGTGGTTCTTCTTTGGGAATAGAACAAGCAGGCCTGCAAATGGTTCTTGCAGTTGATTTATGGGAAGATGCTTGTAAAACACACGAACTAAATATTGATTGTCCTGTGTGGTGTAAAGACATTAATTTAATACAGGCAAGTAAACTTCCTAAGTGTGATGTAATTATAGGTTCTCCTCCATGCCAAAGATTTTCTCAAGCAAATTATTATAGTCGTGACTATGATGATTCACTTGTAAAACGATTCATGGAAATTGTAGAGCAAGTAAAACCAAAGTATTGGGTTTGGGAAAATGTTGTAGGAGCAAAACGAGCAATGCCAGGTGTTTGTTTAGATGCTCAAAACTTTGGTTTGCCTCAAAGAAGAAAACGTCATTTTGTATCAAACTTTAAATTACCCACCGAAAACTCTGAACCAAAACGAGTAATTAGTGATGTAATAAAACCCGAAGGACAAGGTTTATTAGACGGATACAACTCTAAGGTATATCCACTAAATAAAGTGTCTCCTACGGTACGTAGAATACCTTTAAAGTGGTATGACGGTCGTGAAATGCCCAAGAGATTTAGATTCACAGGATTTACTCACGTAAGCATTGAAGACCATTTAAAATTAATGGGATTTCCAAGTAACTATAAGTTGTTTGGAACAAAAACAAGCAAGATGCTTCAAATAGGAAATGCAGTTTGTCCTCCTGTTATGAAGTCAATAGCAGAAAGAATATTAGAATATGAAAACGGATTTGGAACAACAACTACAACCCAATCTTCCTTTTTTGCGGAAGTGGTCTAAAACGCACAAACATGAAAATCATGTAGCAGAAGAAATGGAGAAGTGTTTATTGTATGTACGATATTTACAAGACAGAGTTGAGCAATTAGAATTGTACAACGAATGTTTTAAGAAAATAATAAAAGAAGAAAGTTAATGTCAACCGAGGAAAAGTTAATTGTATCATTTGATGATTTTGTGGATTCTTTGGAACTTGAACCAAAGATTGATTTTGAATCATATTCAGAACAACTTGGGGTTCTATATACCAATTATGCAAGAATGGATATGGATAATATCACCAAACCTGCAAGTAGGTATAATCTAAAAAACTTTATATTAAAATATGGTAAAGCAGATTTTCGTTATTATGTATTAAATCAGTTTATCGAGAGTTGTTATGATATGTTTGTGAAGAATCGTGAAGATACATTATACGATTGGTATTCACATTATATTGAAGTTGATAGTTTGAAAAGTGGAGTGAACTTTCAAGTTATTCCGTGTAAAATTAAAAATTATTTTGACGGAACACTTAACTCTGATACAAGTCGTATTCTTAAAAACATTAACTATAAAAGTATGTACTCTACAAAACGATTACATAAAAACGATTTTCAAGATTGTCAAAGTATTTTAAAGTGTTTATTTAAACACCATTTGCTTCGTAATAGTTTTGTGGGTCCTGCTACATTCAATTTCTTTTTAGATAAAAACATGACATCTGTATGGAGTTCCGTAATGTCTACAATTTCTAGACCAAGTGTATTTAATCCAAATACATATGCAAGTATTTTAAACACCGTGTTTAGTGGCAAAAGTTTATTTGCTCCAACTATGGGTTGGAATAGTTATCAACTTGGATATTATCAAACAAACTATGAAGAGTTTGTTTCTACTGATGTAATTCAAAGTGTCGTTGACAATGGAAATAATTTGCATGAGTATTACAACTCTTTAAAAAATCCGTTTCTTGACTATGGAACTAAGGATGTAAAGTTGTATAATTGTCCAAGTGAAAAACTGAATTCAGAGCATAACTTTGAATCGGAATATAAAAATCACTTTGATGCAGTTTTATTTGGTCCCCCTTGCTTTAAGTTTGAAATTTACGAAGGAGAACAACAAAGTGTATCTAAATACGAAACATACACAGATTGGTTAAAAAACTATTTTAAACCTACACTTGAATTGTGTAATTCGGTTATGAAAAATAAATCAAAAATAGGATTCGTTGTACGAGATTATGCTGATTATTTCGGATATAATTATATGTTAACACACGATACGAAAAAACTTGCGGAAGATATATTTGGTGAAGCAAAAACATATAAAGTAAAATTGAGTCAAATGAAAACTAAACGTAGTCCCAAAAAACTCACAATGGGCAACTATGAAACTTTATATGTATATGAGAAACGATAAAAAGAAAATGGTATCTTTAAATCCAGAATACGGACTAGAAGTCTCATCATTAAAGAAATTATCAGATAGTGCAAAAAAAGATAATCCTGAACTGAGTGCAATATTAACAATTTTGATTGCTAGTGTAATCGGAAAAGACGAAAAAAAACTTATGGAGTATTGTAGCAAATATCTAGAAGATAAAGTTTATTCTGATAAACTAAAAAATCAAATAGAGGATATGATAAATAAACACAAGAATGAGTCAATAGATTCCGATGAATTTTGGGATTATTAAAAAAACTATTTGACTTATTATAATAATAAGGGTATTATAAATAAAATGTATAATTATATTAAGTGTAAATATTCGGTAAATTTAACCGATGAAGAAAAAGAAAAACTTGATCGTGATATTGAGAGTTTGACATTTGTATGTGATGCTATTGAAAACAATATAGGAGAGTTTTTAATTCGTGGTAATGGAGAACTTTGCCACAACACAACCGAGTTTGAAAAAGTTAGTCCTGAAGAAGTTGGTGAACCTGGTGTAATTTGGAACGGAAACGATTACGCAAAGGTAAAAAACTCAGAATGGGTTCGTGTAAATTTTACAGGTAAAACTAAAATAGAAACTCAAATAATTTCCAAGAAAACAGATGCTTCGTTTAAAATAGAATTTGAATTTAATCAAGGATATGTAGTGGATCATTCTGTTGAATTGCTATTCATAGATAATACTGAACGACTTGCTCACGATAAAAAAATTAAAGAAATTGCGGTACAACGTGCCAAAAAATATAACTCAAGAAGTTATAGAGCATATAATAGTTATGTAATTACACCACTTGTTAAGATAGCAAGAGTAATTGGTTATGTAGGTAGTTATCTTCAAGATTTTTCATGGTATATAGAAAAGAAACTAAACAAACTAAATAAACAATGAACAACACAAAAACACAAAACATTGAAAACGAAACCGAAGAAGTTTCTGTTGCTACAGCCGCAGTAAACTATATTCTAAACCGATTTGCTCCATTTGCGGTAATATTATTTTTGTTATTTTATTATCAAGGATTTGCAACTTGGCAACCATATGCTATATTTGGCATGGTTCTGTTTGTTAGTAGATTTTCGTTTTTGTGCGGTTATGCAAATGCGAAAACAGAAGAGGAACTGGAACAAAATGATTGATTATTCAATTAATGCTAATACTAAGTTGTGTGAGTACAATTTAGAAGATTTCGATGGAAATGTATTAGAAACGGCAAAACTAACCAAACTTGAAGCACAAATAAAAAACTTTGCGTTTGGATTAAATAGTTGTGAAAAACGATATAGGTTGGTTCATTGTGATGTTAAGTCTGAAGATGAATCCACTACTATAATTGTTCTTCCTGACTAAGGAATCCTCGTGTGGATGACAACAAAATAATATGTGCTGGTTGGATTGGTAGATTCGGCAATAAGTGCCACTCGTATCTATATGGAAAGCATATAGAAAAAAAGTTCAATCAAAAATTTTATATTCCTTCGTTGTGGGAAGGAAGTGTGTTGTTTAATAATCCTGCACCTGTGGTAAGTGACGAATTTCGTGAACATCGCATGGTATATGGTGGTGGTTCGTATGGAACAAACGAGTTTGATAAAAACCAAAAAACCATCGAGTCATACAACGAAAAATATTCAGATAATGTAGTTCTTCGTGATCCGTGTAAAGAAGCAAACTATGGTAAGAAAAATATGGCATATATTAGTTTGGTTACCGATGCCGATTATTTTTTCAGTAAACTAAAACTCAGTGAAATAAAAGAATATTTTGAGTTTAATGATGAAGTAAAAAATACTGATATGTACAAGTATTTTGAAGATAATCAAAAAACTTACGATGTAGCACACTTTAGAAGAACCGACATAGCATCACGGGGATACGAAGGTGGTCACAGTATGGTCAGCAAAAAAAGTTACTATGATGCGTTTAAAAAGTTTGATGTAAATGCTGATGATGTGGTTTGGGTTTCTGATGAAAATAATTTTGGATACAAATATCATGGTGAAAATCCAAGCATAGGTGGAAAAAAAATATCTTGGTTACCTGACTTTTTAAAACTTGTTTTTGCAAGGAATTTATTTCGGTCTAATAGTTCATTTAGTGTGTGGGCAGGGTGGATTGGTAATCAAAACGTATTTTCACCTTGGTTGCACGAGTATTCACCTGGTAAAGAAATAGATTTTGATTTTGTAGAAGGAAATCATCCACACTGGATGGCAGTAAAAGGTGTACACACCTGTTATCAATTTAATATTAAAAATGATTTGAAAGGTACTAATAAAATGAGTGAAACGCAAAGTAAAACAAACAAGGTGGTAACGGTTCCATCTAAATCAGATAAAGGTAGAATCATGATGGTTCATTGGAATGGTCGTTTTGGAAATAGATTTTTTAGTTATATATACGGAAGAACTTATGCTGAAAATCATAACATGGATTTTTATTTACCGAGTAAATGGGAAGGTTCTCATATATTCAAAGATAATGGATATAAAATAGTAGATGATGATGAACTTAGATTATATCTAAATCAAACAAGTCCAACTATGGATAATCTTAATTTTCGTTGCAATGCAGTTAGTGAATATAACAAAAGAACAAATTCTAAATTCACTTTTATCAACCCTGACTATTTTGATAGTTTTGGAAAGAAAGATGTTTATTACGATAGTTTATGTGTACATTCCGCAGATGCTTTTAAAACTTATTCAAAGAAAAAAATTCTTGAATGGTGTGAGTTTAATGACGAGGTAAAAAATCTTGATATATATAAACGATTGGAAGATAAACAAGGCACATATGATATAGCACATTTACGCAGAGATGATATCAGCAGTGCGTCATATAATAAAGCAAATCCCCAAGCATATAGTGTAGTTAGCAAGCAAAGTTATTTAAACGCATTTAAAAAGTTCGACTTTGATGTAGATAAAATTGAATGGACGACTGATGATTGGAGTGGTAAGTGGGGTGTTGGTAAACCATCACATAACTATGGTGGGTGGCATTATCCTGAAGGTTCTGCGGTTATTAAAGACGTAATATTCGATTGGTTACCAGATTTTCTTAGATTATACTTTGCAAGAAATATATTCCGAGGAAATAGTAGTTTCAGTTGGGTAGCAGGATTTTTGAGTCCATGTGCAACGGTTTATAGTCCTATTTTGCACACTCGCAAAGTTTATCACAAAGATGACGATGAAACTTTATTTGAGTTTGTGAAGGGAAATCATCCACATTGGTTTAATTTAAAGGGTGATAAATGTGACGAGATAATTATTGAAAATTAAAATTATATTACCGACTATTTTATATTTATAGTCGGATGAGTATAATTTTTATATCATATGCTACGCATGATTCAATGGGGTTTTATAATAATCAGGATATTCTGTGTAAAGCCGCAGAAGAGTATGGTGGGGTTGATAGTGTAATAAAATTAAGAGGTAATGATATTGAACCTTATTTAAGTGAAATAAATTCATATATTAAACAAGTACCTTATCCTAAGTATACAAGAATTCATGTAGCAAAATACTATATTTGGAAGTCGTGTGTAATTAAAATGGGACTTGATGCAATCGGCAATGGAGATATTCTAGTTTATCACGATGCAGGAAGAAATTGCTATCCATTTAAAATAAATTGTGACCTGCGATGGTTCTGTGATTATGTAAGCAATAATCATAAAGGTTTATTCGTCAATTTTGGTCCTTTTAAAAATAAAAGATTCACTAAACGAGAGTGTTTCCGTGAAATGAATTGTGATGAAGAATTTTATTGGAATAGTTATCAAGCAAACGGATCGTGGGCAGTATATCAAAAAAACGATTTAACAACAAAATTTGTAAACGAGTGGAAAAACTATTGTATGCATCCTAAATTAATTGTAACAGACGAACAAGATGATTCTATTCAGTTTAAAGATTATGAAGCACATCGTCACGATCAATCAATATTAACAAATATGTTATTAAAGTATCATCAACACCACGGACTACCACTCGACCCAAAATGGCATGGTAAAATAAGCAAACCTTGGGGTTGGGAAAAGGATATGTGTCTTGCGATTGAAAAAATAAAGCAGTATGCAACTAAATGATTAGTTCAAAGTATAAGTTTTTGTATCTTCATATTCCAAAGTGTGCAGGTACGAGCATAGAAAAAGCATTAAAAAATATATGCGATATAAAACTAAGTGGATATTCTCCTGCGGTAAATGGATGGGAACAACACGCAACTTATGCTCAGTTAATAAAATATAAAATTATAGATGAAGATTTAGGAAACTCGTGCTTTAAGTTTACCTTTGTAAGAAATCCATACGACAGAGTTGTATCTGAATATAAATGGAGAATAAAACGATTCGGTAATTTCTTAAATGGACCATTAAATAAAACATGGGGAAACTTTTTTCCATATGATTCGGCAGAAGATATTCGTAAAAATGTATCATTCGCAGATTTCGTAAATAAAAACTATTGCTATCAAGAACTAAGTTACGAACAACATATGAAACCACAGATTGAATTTATTCACGATGAAAACAATACAAAAATAGATTTTGTGGGAAACTTCGAGAAACTACAAGACGACTTTAATAAAGTATGTGATATTATTAAAATGCCAAGAATTGAATTACCACATATCAACAAAACTCAAAAAGACGATTACAGGAAATACTATGATTCTGAAACATACGATATTGTAACAAATATGTATAAGCAAGACATCATGAAGTTTCAGTATGAGTTTTAATGATATACAACAACGAATTAATTTTTACTTGGCACCCGATTTAATGCTAAATCGTGAAGTAAGAACTCAAAAACTTAGTAATAAGAATTTTGATAATGTGTATATTGGAAACTATGAAAATATCGATATACCTGATGGAGTCAAAAAAATATACATAGATGCAATTCAAAGTAAATTAAGTGAGTATAATATAAATAATAATCTAATGCTTTTAATTGGAGATGTAACTGATAGCAAGCATTGTTATGCACTATCAAAAACAAGAAGTGTAGTGGGTATTGATAATCGTTATAGTTTGCTTAAGTGTTTAAATTACAATCGTCATTGGGGAGAAAATGTACATAAAATTGACGATAAAAAATTTGAGAATAAAACGAGTAAAATTGTATGGAGAGGCACAACCACAGGATTTCCTGTTGATCATTATATGTATCGTGGTGGTGATCGTTTTACCCTAGTAACGAAATATTTTAACGAAACAAAGTTTGCGGATGTGGGTTTTACATATATTTGTCAGGACCAATTTAAATATTCTGATTATATAAAAAATACAATGCAGATTGAGGAACTTAGAAACTTTAAATATATTTTGTCGTTAGAAGGAAACGATAAAGATAGTGGAATAAACTGGAAACTCAAATCCAATTCAGTTGTATTTATGCCAAAACCAAAAATATCATCTTGGTTAATGGAAGAAACATTGCTTGATGGAATACACTATATACGAGTAAATGATGATTTTAGTGATTTGCAGGAAAAATATGAGTGGTGTGAGAAAAATCAAGATGCTTGTATTGAAATAATAAATAATGCGAATATATTTATGAGTATGTTTGATGATGAAAAGCAAGAAGAGTATATTGAGAAGTTGGTGATAGAATCCCACTTAAAGTACGTGGAGTATATTTAGTGATAAATCATAGCAAAAAAGCAATATTTGTCCATGTACCCAAAACCGCAGGAACTTCTATGCGTATGTATTTTGGTCGCAGAGGATTTGGTTCTGTTGAGTATCATGCACCTGATGGTTCAAATGATGATGTCACGGGATTATATAAAATAGGAACTGGTCGTAGAATAAAAAGAAATTTAGAAGATGTTTGGGATTCTTATTTTAAGTTTGCTTTTGTTAGAAATCCTTGGGATAGAATGGTTTCGTGTTGGAAAAACCGAGCAGGCAAATACAATGACTTTTCTAAGTTTTTAAATGATTATCCGTATCCTGCTAGAAATCACAATTTAATTTGGCATACAATTCCACAATTAGATCACATACGAGACGAAAACAAAAATATTATGATGGACTTTATAGGTAAATTTGAGAATATTGATAATGACTTAAAATATATTTGTGATAAATTGAATATAAATCATAATAAACTTCCACATCATAATACTTCTAATCACAAACCATATTACGAGTATTATACAGAGCAACAAATGATGTATGTTGGTGATATTTATAGAGAAGAAATAGAAATGTTTAACTACGAATTTGGAAAATGAAAACACTAACTGAGATAAATGAATTTTTATTGCATGAAAATTATTATGCACCTGGTATCATGTTAAATGATCCACAACCACTTGAAGGACAATCACAGGCAATTTGTGTTTATCGTGAATTATGCTCAACGTCACTTCCAAAATATTCAATGATACTTCCTATACATAATCAAGAAGATATTATATCAAGAAATATGAAAACCTATTTTAAACATACAACTAGTTCATTTGAACTTATTGTGATACTTGATAATTGTATAGATAACACAGAACGAGAAGTTATAAGTTTATTAGAATCATTGAAAAACAATCCTCCGTTTGTTGGTGCGATTGTAATTCGTCAGGATACTCCGATATATGAAACTCCGTGTGATAACATAGGATTTCGTTTAGCAAGAGGAAAATATGCTTTGCATTTACAACCTGATATGCAAATGGTAGAAACAGGATACAACGATAGTATAACTCGTCCGTTTGAAAAATACAATGATGTTCTTGGTGTAAGTGGTCGTGGGTGTCATACATTTAGACCCATGCACGGACCAGGAAAACTAGGTGGAAAAATGGAGAATCCACTTGAACCCGAGTGGGATTCTCAACGGAATACTTTTTTTGTAGGTGAAACTTGTATGCGAGGACCACTTGTACTTCATCTTGAACGACTGAGAGTAATGAAGTATTGGGATGAACACCACTTTTTCTTGGGAAAAGATGAACGTGATTTATTTGCTAGAGCATGGGATCAACAACGATGGGTTTGTGGTTATGTTCCAATGGAATTTAAAAGTCCGAGAAGAGATGGATCAACTCGTAAAAAGAAAAGTCCACAAGACGCACATTTCAGACAATTAAGACAAAAAAGATTCGGTGTTGGGTATTGGGGTAAGCATATGAAAGACTATGCAAATAATAAACGTGAAATTGAAGAACGTGCTTTGTAGTTTTTATATTAAATAGAGTATAATACTATATTTATATAGGTGGAGATAACTGATAAGAAAAAAAATCGTGTATTCGTTTTATCGTGTGGCAGATCATGCGATACTGTTGATTATTTAGAGTTTCTTCGTAATGAATATGTAATTGCATTATCACGTTGGTGTTTTTATGAGGAATATAAATTTGATTTTTACTTTGTTAATGACTCGGGATTATTGATTAAACTCGCAAGCAAATACGGTGGATTGGAACAATTAAAAACTTTTTGTGGGGGAAGTTCGGTAAAATGGTTCAGAGATGGAAAATATGATTCACAGATAGAAAAAAAATATAATACTAAATTTGGAGATTATACATATAGAACGAATGGACTAGTTCCGTGTAGAACACCATCCAATACAGAACTTTGGCAATTGGATGATGATGAGTTTTTAAATGAAAATGGAACTATGCCTGTGGGTAATCCATTTGATTACTTTTCACATCAAAACTTTTCAAAATATAAAATCAAAGGAACTGGATGTGGAACGGTTACACGATGTGCAATTGATCTTGCTTATTTTTTAAGATTCAAAACGTGCTATGTGATGAATGTTGATGTATGTCCGTTTGAGGGTGCTTCTTATAGTAAGCATATTATGAAATATGCTATTCGTCCAGACAGAAAAACTAATTCATATAAAAGAAATGGTTTTTTTGATGTAAAAACATGGAGACATAGATATTCTCAGTATAAAGGAATGGGCATAAGACGAGTTGTTCCTGAACGTGTTTTTTCATATGAATTAAGTGAATCCAAATCATCAAAAACAATAGCAAAAAAATTAGGAATGTTTAAAAATGTATTATATGAAAATTTGATACAAGGCATAACGGATTACGAAACATCTGTTGTTTATAATAATTATGTAATTTAAAATGATATTATATGTTGACATAGATGATACGATTTGCGAACTCTTAGACGAAGAAGATTATACATCAGCAAAACCAATTCAATCGAGAATTGATATTATTAATGAGTTGTACGACGAAGGTAATACAATAATATATTGGACTGCTCGTGGAACGGTGACGAAAATTGATTGGGAAGATGTTACTCGTAAACAATTTGAAACATGGGGAGTAAAATACACAGAGTTAAAATTCGGAAAACCTTACTATAATTTATTCATTGACGATAAAAATATAGAAAGTAAAACATTCTTTGAAAATAATTTTAAAGATAACCATGATAAAAAAAACTTAATTATAGTTGGAAGTGGTACTAGTATTAAAAATAGAAATCTAGGAGGAATAATAGACTCACATGATAAAGTATGTAGATTTGGTGGTTCGCAAATTAAACTAAATGAGTATAAATCAGATGCAGGAAATAAACTTAATTTTTTATATCAGGCATCTAATTTAGTTGCTTTGGGTAAACTAAAAGAGGATATGCAGAAAAATATTAAAGAATATAAAAAACTTGATAAAATCGTTTTTACACACTCAAGACCTCATGGACCAAGACAACGAAAATTGTATTTAGAAATAAAGAAAATATGCAATGAAAATGGAATACAAACAAAACTAGTTTCACTACGAAGAGAAGTTTACAGACTTCTTAAACTTTATGGTTTACATGAATTATATAAAAAAAGTTTTACCAATGGTTACAAATACCCAACGACTGGATTTTTTGCTATTCTCGATTTATCAAGAGAATTTAATTATATATCACTAGTAGGTTTTGATAAATTATTAAACCATGAAAACACACACGGAACTGATCACTACTACGGAGGAGACTGCAAAACTTCGGAACACCATGATTTAATATGCGAATCAATAGTAATAAAAAAATTATCTGATAAAATGAATAATAAATTTACATTAATGTAATTTTACTTTCGTTCAAATAACTTTTCGTTGTCTAAACTTAAAACTCCATCGTTGATTAAATCAAGATTATGCAGTTTGTCTTTAACTTTTTCACAAACTTCTTCTTCAACTGTATTCGCAACAAAAACAATTCTTTGAAGTGCTTTTGTTTTTGATCCATCTCGGTGAACTCTTCCAAGACATTGTTTTAAAATGATTGCACTATAACTTGGAGATATTAATGCCATTCTTGGATATTTTCCGTTGAGGTCGTGTAAACTGATACCTGCACCACCTGCTTGGGCATTAACAATGATGACACGTTTTTTATCGTTTTGAAAATCATCAATGTTTGTCTGTCGTTCTTTGGGTTTGTTTCTTCCGTCAATGATACATTTGGTTTTTAATCGTTCTGCCAATGCATCAATGCTATCTTTAAAGTTCATGAACAAAACGATGCTCATGCCGTTTTCCATTGCTTCTTCTGCGAGTTCTACGAACAAAGGAACTTTAATAAGTTCACATTTTTGCCTTGCTCGTAATTGCACCACCAATGAATTTGCTTGTTTTTCCTTTTCAGTTTTCGCAACTTTATTGAGTTTCTCAAGTTCTGCTTTCATTTCAAAGAATACTTGCGTTATTTGCTTGGTATCGGTGGTGTCCATGTCGTATGCGATACTATGAACATCACACTCAGGAAACCCTGGTATTTCGTCTCTACGCAGACGTATGCCTCTATCCAAGAATACATCTTTGTGAAGATTGCGAAGAATTTCTTTGTCTCCGTTGAAAGTATAACCGAATCTACCTTGATAGCATCCGTTTTTACGAACCCAACTCCAAAAACTTGTATTGTTGTGTAATCCAAGAATATAACCCATTGCTCGCATATCCATTGGATTAATTGCGGAAGTTGCACTTGCCATTAAAATTTTATATCCTTGTTCTTTTGCAAAGATACCAAGTTTACTATTCAAAGATGTTTTACCTTTGAGTTTATGACTTTCGTCAAAAATAATTAAAGTGTTTTTTGGAATACAATATTCAAATACCTTTTTTCGTCTTCCACCATTTTTATTGGCAATCATTTTCCAAGTTCCGATTGCTTTACGATTGCCTGTACGAAGGCTTTCATAATTAACAACGAATTCAGGTACTATTCCGAAATGATTTTCTGATACTCGTTTCCAACTTTCTTGAACTGCCTTTGGACATACAATACCAATTTTCAATCCAAGTTCTCGTGCAGTTCCAATTGCAGAATATGTTTTTCCTACACCTGTATCACTTCCGTCCATAGCAGAACCATGTTTTTCAATACTGGCTGCTAATCTTGATACTGCGTCAACTTGCCACGGATGAAGACCTTTGCTCTTTTTTACTTTTCGCATAGGTAAGTTGCTTTCGAGAATAACATCTTCTTCAGCAACTTCACCGATTAAATCTTCACGACTAGTTGCCCAATGTGTAATAAACCAATCTTTTGAACCTTTATTTTTAGAAACAGAGTAACCCTGTTTTTTCATATAATCAGAGTTAGTTTTCCAAAATGCCCAGAATCCTGATGCAAAGTCAGGATCAAGAATACACCGTTTTTTCCAACGACTTCCGTATTTGGTTAATACTTTTTCTGGTTTTGACCAAACTAATTTTTCTGCTAAATCCATTTTTATACAATTTAAATATATATAAATATATACATTATAGTAAATTATGTGGGAAGAAGTCAAACCAATTACATTATTTTTAGAACAAAAAAACGAGGATAATTCTCGTTATTTGTTGTATTTTTATTCGCATGATTATGAATTAATAAAACTAAGAGAAGCAACAGAATTTAATTCAAATAATAAAATAGTAGGTTCATATTCACGACTTTTAGATGCACATTCTACAAGCAAGTTTTCTGCGAGTTATTTTATAGATAAACTAAATAGAGAAACAATAAATAAAATGATTGAATACTACGAAAATCCAAACCTATTTATTGAGTATATTTACTAATTTAATTTATCGGTAAGTATTAAAAACGTTTATATTTATATATTATGGCTAATTTAGAAGGTAATCAGGCACTTGTATGGATTTCAGCATATCCGTTTGAGTGTAAAACTACAATACTTAGTAGTTTGTCTGAAAATAATGTAACCGCAGAATTAGCACATCAATGGGGAGTTCCTGTAAACAGACAGAAACGATACTTGGATAATAAGACATTTCAGACCAAGAGTCCTCATATATTAAGATGTGGAACTGGAAACAAAATTGAACGTGGAAGTTTCAACGAAGAAAAATTATATATAGATAGTGCAATTATAGCAGACGCAGATATAGACTCAGGACGAATTATACCAAATTATCCAGAGAGAATTGTTGTAAAATACCCACAAACTCGTTATGCAGGTGAAATTGTATATGGAATTTATACAATGACTACATCTTTTCATAACAATCGTCCTGTGTATATGAAA
>Ga0222718_10002632_pt1 | contig 15950 bp, 18 predicted proteins | sample C33_27DmetaG_FD_165045 | JGI IMG/M metagenome (GOLD analysis project Ga0222718, IMG submission 165045) | Estuarine water microbial communities from San Francisco Bay, California, United States - C33_27D | ecosystem: Environmental > Aquatic > Marine > Unclassified | place: USA: California... | reverse complement strand
TACGGTCTTCGCCGCCCGGAGCGGTGGACTCATCACCCTTGCAATCGGGGCTTCAGCTGTGCTGACCGGCCTTGCCATCGGCTTGGTGGCTTCCTCATCCGAACTCCTGATTCGCACAGAGGCCGGTACCGCACTCTGGCTTCGCATCGAATCGTTTCGCCGCTTCCTCCAGAACTCCGAGGCCCACCATGTGGCCGAAGCGGCCGAGCGTGGCGTACTGCGTCAGTACACAGCGTGGGCTGTGGCCCTGGGCGAATCGAGGGCATGGGCCGATGCGGTCGAGGCGGCGGCCGACAGTGTTCCCGAGCTCGACAGCACCATCGACAATCACATCGCTTTTGCGTTGCTCGGAAACCACCTCGGCAACGCTACGGAGAGAACCACAACCGCGCCGGCGTCGAGCGAGGGTGGTGACTGGAGCGGTGGGGGTGGCTTCTCCGGAAGTGTCGGCGGAGGCGGAGGCGGCGGCGGAGGCGGTTCATGGTGAGCAGAAAACGCCCGAGCAGTGAGGTTGCATATGGCTAACGCCCACGATCCAAGCTTTCCTCTCCAAGAAGTGCTCGGATTCACGATGGAACGCATCGACGGCGGCGCTATTGCCACGCTCGCCATCGACGACATCCACCTCAACCCTCATGGGGTGGTGCACGGTGCAGTTCCGTTCACATTGATGGACACTGCGATGGGGAGCGCGGTCATGAGCACAATCGATGACAGCCGACTCTGCGCCACCATCGAGATGCAGACCAGATTCCATCGTCCGGTCACGACGGGCACGCTTCGGGCGACGGCCATGATCACGACGGCCGGTCGCCGGATCGTGCACCTCACGGCCGAGACCCGAGACGATGACGACCGGCTGGTAGCCAGCGCGACGGCAAGCTTCGCCGTATTCGAGGTCTGATGCGATGACGATGTTGTCCAACTGCGTGCCGACCTTGCTGGCAAACCCTTTCGAACTCAACGCCCACGCGCTCGCTGAAGCGATCGCTGCAACAGGCGACGCAGGATTCGACGCGCTTGGTCTGTGGGGCTTTCACCTCCAGTTTGGTGGCGAAGAGGCTGCCGCCGTAGTTGCCGCGTGCGGACTTCCGGTGGCGACGATCGACGCAGCGCTGTCGTGGGTCGAAGGACCATCTGCAGCAGCGCTCGAGGAAATCGAAGGGCTGATCGCCTTGGCCGACCAACTCGGTGCCAACGTGATCCACGCCACGACGCTTGGCGCTGTGGCCGACGTGGGTGCAGCAACGGACGGATACGCCGCCATCGCAGCGCATGCCGAAGCTGCAGGCAAGGTGCTCGGGCTCGAGTTCCTCCCGTGGACCGGTATCTCCACCCTCGCCGCCGCCAATGAGATCGCTGCCCACGGCGGTCCGGCAGCCGGGATTCTTCTCGACACCTGGCACTGGTTTCGACAGCCCGGGGGCCCGGACCTCGAGTTGCTTCGATCGATCCCCGGCGAACGCATCACCAGCGTGCAGTTGAGCGACGCTCCGCCCGCAGCTGCGACAGACATCGCATCCGAAGCCATGACCTCTCGACTTCTCCCCGGTGCCGGGATCGTCGATTTCAGCGCCGTGTGGGACGCACTTGAGCACATTGGCGCGACCCCGGTTGTGGCGGCCGAGGTCCTGTCCGACTCGCTCAAGGCCGAGGGGCCCCAGGCAATGGCACGGGCCGTGCACGACGCGAGCCGGCGGGTGCTCCCTGGGTGAGGCGAACGATCAGCGGACCGTGAACGACACGACATTGCTCATGTCGTCGGGGTTGTCGGGATCGCTGCCTGCATAGACCTTCACGACGGTGATGTCGTATGGGCCGATCCGTTCGTCGGCGACAGCCCGGTCGAGGTACGGCTCGAAGCGGTGTTCGCTCCAGTGGGCAGCGTTGACACCAATTGCGCAGCGGGCGCCAGGCATTGCGACGCGAATCAACTCGCCCAGCGATTCGGGTGGGAGGTGTCCGTGGGTGAAGGTTCCCGCGGACACGACACCGGCGTACGTGTTGTTCGTGACGGGCATCCCTGCGGTGAGGTCGGCTTCGATCAGATCGCTATAGACGTCCTTGGCAGCGGCCTGCTCGAGCATCTCGGCGGAGATGTCGACGCCGTCGATTCGGCCTACGCCGCAGACCCGAAGCGCCTCACCGACAACGCCCGTCCCACAGCCAACATCGAGCGTCGGCCCATCAGGCCGTTCGTCGGCGATGAAGATCTCGGCAACACGTTCGTGGTACTCGTAGCCCTTCGTCTTGATGAAGCCCGACTCGTAGCTCTTCGCCCACTTGGCGTAGAGCCGACGATTGTCGTCCGGGGTCTCGACTGCGTAGGCGTCGTCGAGGCCGAGCACGTCATCGCCGTCGCGGAGCCTGTTGCCGACCGAACCTGACGGCGGCTCAGGCGTCGGGGGTCGATCGATCGTGCCGGTCGAGCCGTCGACGATCAGTTCCTCCCCCACAGCACCCCCCTGACCACCGTGGTCGATGGGATCACCAGTACTCACGAGATCTCCGGCCCGAGCACCGGAACTGCGAACGGCATGAGGTCTCCGCCATGGTTCTTGGTCCACCTTTTGCAAACCGCAGAGACCATGACCAGCATCGATGTCGTTGCAAACCCCCCACATGTCACGCGCATCTCGCTTCGCATTTCTCCTCTTGGCCGAAAAGAGGTGAGGCCATTGTGGGCCAGCCCTGAAGATCCACCTCGGATGCACCAGTCCGAGAACAGTACGGCAGGAAGGCCCCCGATCGGTGACCAGCGTTCAGGTTGGCAGACGAGTCTTTGTCGCCTGCGACCAGCCTGCCACTCTCGCGTCAGCAGACACGGGCTGGCCTGCAACAGCTGATTCTCCTTGGTGATTCCTAAGCGGTTACTTCCGCTCAGGACGGAGAACGGTTCAGTTCTTCGGAAGTTCCGAGAACGGCGTGTCCTTGCCGGGGCCCGGTTCACGGGGAAGGCCGAGCACCCGCTCACCGATGATGTTTCGCTGGATCTGGTCGGTGCCGCCATAGATCGACGGGCCCGGCGAGAACAGTGCGATCTCACTGATTGCGCCCGAGGTCTGCGGCTCGGAGGCGCCGGTCAGCATGCCGTCGGCGCCGAGGATGTCGAGGCCGAGTTCGCGGAAGCTCCGGAACAACTCCGACATGATGAGCTTGCCGATGTTGGGCTCGGCACCGGTTCGCTGCCTCGCGTCCTTCGCCCTCTGGATCGACAGACGATTGACCTCGATGAGCGAGTACAGGCGAACGAGCTTTTGCCGCAGAACCGGATCGCTGTTCAGTCCGTTCTTTTCGGCCAGTCCCACATAGTGCTGCCAAAGGCCGATGCCGAGGCCAGGGACGCCACCCTCGCCGCTTTCTCGACGGTTGAACTTGGTGACCGGCTCGTGGCGCACCGACCGGATACCGGAGCCTGCAGCCGACGCTGGAGATTTGCCCGCCGACCCGAGCGACGCTCGCTCAAACATGAGTGTCGTGTTTGCGACGGACCAACCCATGTTTTCTTCCCCGATCACGTTGGCGTGGGGAACACGGGCCTCGTCGATGAAGACCTCGTTGAACAGGGCGCGGCCGGTCATCTCGGTGAGGGGGCGAACCGTGACACCGGGCTGATGCATGTCGAACGCAAAGTAGGTGATGCCCTTGTGCTTCGGAGCGTTCGGGTCAGTGCGAGCGATCAGCATGCCCATGTCGGCGATCTGGCCACCAGAGGTCCAAACTTTCTGCCCGGTTATGACCCACTCATCACCGTCGCGCTCGGCCTTGGTGCTGAGACCGGCGAGGTCTGAACCGGCGCCCGGTTCGGAAAACAGCTGGCACCAGCCCACAGAACCGTCGAGGATCGGCGGGAGGAACTCATCAATCTGAACCTGGGTCCCGTGCGTCGCGATCGTCGGGGCAGCGAGCATCTTTCCAAGACCGGTGGGCGGACCCATCACGTCGCGGTCCGCAAAGACTGCGTTGACCGCAGCGGCCTGCGCCTGGTTGTAGCCCTTGCCGTACGCGTTCAGCGGGAGCATGGGGTGGGCGTAGCCGCTGGGGCCGATGCGGTCCCACCACTCACCGACCGTGAGACTTTCGTCCCAGTTCTCGTCCAGCCAGGCTTCGACGTCAGCGCGGATTTCTTCGACAGACTGCTCGCTCATAGCTCGCAGTCTAGACAGAAGTTAGTGAGCGTTCACATCGCAGGTGGTCATGCGCCTGATACTGCCGAATGTCCTGACCGTCCCCGCTGGACACCCGTCACTGCGGTCGCGGTGTGTTGAGTTCGAGCACGTTGTCGTGCATCACCTGTTTGGTCTCGGCGGCACTCAGGTTCTTCAACTCGACCAGGTAGTCGAGCGGTTGCGGCATCCCTTCGATGTGGGGCCAATCCGAACCGAAGATGACCCGATCCGCACCCATCAACCCGACGACCTCGTCGACGTCGTCCTCCCAGAACGGGTTCATCCACACGTGGTGCTTGAACGTGTCAACCGGGTGATCGTCGAACCACCAGTAGTTCTTCTTCGCGACCTGCTCCATCTTGCGAAACATCGGTCCGAGAAAGTCGGCGCCGTTCTCGACGGAGCCGACCCGCAGGTTCGGGAACCGAACGAACAACTTCTCGAAGACAGCCTGGATCAGCCAATCCTGTGCAGCACGCTCGATCGCAAACGTCTTGATGGTCGGTCCAGCTCCGCCACCCATCCCGAGCGACGTGAAGTGGTCGTCGGCATAACCCTGCGACGAGTAACCGGAGTCAGAGGCGTGAACAACGAGGGTGACCCCTGCTTCGTTGATACGGGCCCAGACCGGATCGAACATCTGGTTGAACGGCGACACGGTGCCGTGACGCGTCGTCACAGCCGCCGGCCGCATCACGAGAACCCGAGCGCCCATGCCGATCACTTTGTCGACCTCGGCGACCGCAGCATCGACATCGCCGAGCGAAATGTACGGGGCAGAGAAGATCGTGTTGTCGTAGTTGTACATCCAGTCGTCGTGCAGCCACTGATTGAACGCCTGCATCATCACGACGGTGGCGTCGACGTCATTCTTGATGATCTCCTCGTAGAGCACACCAAGTGTCGGGAAGAGCCACACACCCTGCAGTCCCTGCTGCTTGATGATCTTCACCCGCTCGGCGGGATCCATGTAATAAGCAGGGAGGGGCTCGCGATCCTTGAGCATCTCCAGCGGATTGAGACGGTCGGGATTACCCTCGAAGTACGGCCGAAGCGCGCCGGGTTTGGCGATGGGGTCCCAGGTCGGGTTTGCGACAGCCTTCGCCAACTTGCCGCCGACGAGGTGATGCTTGCGGCCACCCATGTCGACCCACTGCACGATGCGCGGTTGCATGTGCTCGGGCACATGACGAGTGAATGCGTCGAGTGCCTCGTAGTAGTGGTTGTCAGCATCGAACGGGAGGAACTCGAGCTGGTCGGGCGTCATGACCTCCACGGTACCCGCACCTGGCAGAATGCCGGAAGCTCAGAATCCGTGAGCGGGTACTCGTCGCCGAGACAACGGCTCACCACCTGAAACCGTTGGCTGAGATACCAGAAGATGACGAGCACTCGCCCATGTCGGCGCAACCACCATCCTCGACGCTAGATTCTGAAGCCGTGCCGACGACTGCTGAACTCCAAGGCCGCACTTACAAACGCGGTGAGAAGGTCCGTCTTCTCGAAGACATCCCCGGCTACCCGGCCGGGAGCACCGGCAAGATCAGCGTCGCCAACGGCTTGACCTGGAAGCGCTACTGGGTGCGCTTCGCCGACGGCAACGCAGTGGGCCACGTCGGCCACGACCTCCTCGTGCGAGCGAAGGAGTACGAAAAGTTCCTCGTTGCGCGCGACCGGGAAGTGATTGAAGCCGAGAAGGCCGCCGAACTCGCCGCTTCCGGAGCGGCCGCCGACTCCGACGCCGGCGGCGGCAGTGACACCGCTGGTCCGGGTGCCGGGATCGAGATCAACGGGGTCTTCATCGAACAAAGCTGGCTCGACAAGAGCGCCGCAGCACGCACTCGCCTGGGTGGCTGAGCGGCCACGACCGAGCGTGACGGCTCGCCGTCCCAATATCGTTTTCGTCCTAACCGACGACCACGCGGCACACGCCATCAGCGCCTACGGCTCGGTTGTCAACAACACACCCCGCATCGATGAGATCGCCGAACACGGCTGGCGATTCGACAACTGTTTCGTCACGAACTCGCTGTGCACCCCCTCACGGGCGGCGATTCTCACCGGCACCTACAGCCACATCAACGGCGTCTACTCCCTGTTCACGCCGTTCGAGGCGAGCCAGCCGACCTTCCTGTCGCTTCTCAAGGAGGCCGGCTACCGAACTGCCATGATCGGCAAGTGGCACATGGGACACGGAGACGGCCACGATCCGCAGAACGTCGATCATTGGGACGTGTTGCCTGGCCAGGGCGACTACTGGGATCCGATGTTCATCAACCCCAAGGGTCGGCGCCAGATCGAAGGCTACGCGACCGACATCATCACAGACCTTGCGATCGAGTGGGTCGAGAGCGAGACGCAAGACGACACCGACGACCGACCCTGGTGCGTGCTCGTGTGGCACAAAGCACCCCACCGGGCATGGCAGCCTAAACCTGAGCACCGAGTGCTCTATGAGCAGCCTCGGCCCCTCCCCCGCACGTTCTGGGACGACTACGAGACCCGAACCGCATCGGTGCGCCGAACCACGATGCGGGTTGCCGATCACCTCAACCTCCAAGACCTCAAACAAGATCCGCCCGAAGGCCTGTCGTACGACGAAGCAGCCGTCTGGAAATACCAGCGCTACATGCGCGACTACCTAGCGTGCGTTCATTCCGTCGACGAGAACGTGGGACGACTAATCGACTGGCTTCGCAATCGGGGAGACTTCGACGACACACTGCTCATCTACGCCTCGGACCAGGGGTTCTTCCTCGGTGATCACGGTTGGTTCGACAAACGACTGATGTTCGAGGAATCGCTGCGGATGCCCTTCCTCGTCAGCTATCCGAACGCGATCGATGCAGGTGAAGTCCACAACGGCATCGTAAGCAACGTCGACATGGCGCAGACGATCCTCGACGCAGCAGGGGTCGAACATCACGATCGGATGCAGGGCCGAAGCTTCTGGCCCGATCTGCGACGTGCGCCCGACGCTCCACCGGCCGCTGCTGGCGTGTACTACCGATACTGGGAGAACGAGGACTTCATCCATCGGGCCCCGGCGCACTACGGCTACCGCACCAACCGCTACAAGCTGATCTACTACTACAACGAGAGCTTCGGTCTGCCCTTCACCGGCCCCTTCACCTACCCACCGGAGTGGGAGTTGTACGACCTTGAAGCCGATCCCGACGAGATGAACAACGTCGCCGCTGACCCGGCCTACGCCCAGATCCGGGCGGAACTCACAGCGACGATGTGGCGCGAACAGTCCCGGCTGCACGACGCGCCCCACCGTTCACAGGCGGTACCTCAGGGTTGTGAAGATGTCGAGGTCCACCCCACACCCCGCGTGCCCCGGTACCAATGGCTCAATCCGGGCCCGATGAGCGGACGCGACTGAATCAGCGAGTTCTCGGCTCAATCCGCTTGCCCGAGGAGAAGGCATCGGCACCAGCCTCCAACCCGGCCCGGTCAAACCCGGCGGTCAGCAACGCTGGCCCCATCGACAACGCCTGTTTGGTGCCCAGATCGTTTGCCGCCCAGATCGCCCGAAGTGTCGCCTGCACACCGACCGGAGGCTGCGATGCGATCGCCTCGGCAACCCAACGGGCGCGATCCATGAGCTCGTCGCCTGGGCACACCTCGCTGACCAAACCGATGCGATGAGCGGTCTCTGCGGTCATGCGTTCATGATTGCCGAGCAGGGTCATCCGCAGCACCTCGGCCAGCGGCATGTACTGCAGCATCTTCATCGGTTCATAAATCGCCGCCATGCCGTAGGTGACGTGTGGGTCAAAGAAGGTGGCGTGATCGGCAGCGACGATCACATCGGATTCAGCGAGCATGTAGAACGCGCCGCCGCACGCCATGCCGTTGACCGCACAGATCACGGGCTTCCAGAGATCGCAAGACTTCGGGCCCAAGTCATCGCCCGGATCGTCGTACATGACGTTGGTCGACGTGCCGTACAGCTTGTCGTTGCCAGCAAGGTTCGTGAACTCAGCTTCGTTACGGTCGATACCGACACAGAACGCCCTGTCCCCCGCAGCGGTGAGGACCACGGCATTGACGTCATCGTCGCTGCGAAACGCCCTCCAGGTGGCGCGCAGTTCTCGCTGCATCAGCGGGTTGAACGCGTTGTAGACGTCGGGTCGGGCAAGGGTGACCGTGGCGACCTTGGTCTCGGGATCGACATCGACGGTGATCGTGGTGAGTTCGCTCATAGCCCTCCTCCGCAAGCCGAAGCCCAGTCTTTCAGGCGAACCATCGCTTCCGTGCAATCGTCGGTCGAACCGGCGAAGGAGAAGCGCACATACCGGTGCCCTCGGCTCGGGTCGAAGTCAATGCCCGGTGTCGCCGCAACACCCAAGTCGGCCAACCATTCGGCGCAGAGTGCCTGGCTGTCGGTCGTGCGACCCGACTGGATCAGATGATCGACACCTGCCCAGACGTAGAACGCACCATCTGCCGGGGCGAGATCGTCGAAGCCGGCCGCCCGGAGGCCCGAGAGCAACACCTTTCGGTTGACGGCGTAACGAGCGACGTACGCCTCACACTCGTCATGACAATCAAACGCGGCCTCGGCGCCGAGTTGCGAGAGCGTGGGCGCGGAGATCGTCACGTTCTGTCCGATCCGAACGAGAGCCTCGGCCAACGCTGCCGGCATGACGATCCAGCCGAGCCGCCATCCCGTCATCGAGAAGTACTTCGAGAACGAGTTGATGACAATCGCCTCGTCGTCGTGCTCGAGGGCCGTCGGTGCCCGACCGTTGTAGGTGAGCCCGTGATAGATCTCGTCGCTGATGAACCACACGCCGTTTGATCGGCACCATGAGGCAATTTCCGCCATTCGCTCGTTGTCGAGCATCGTGCCGGAGGGGTTCGAAGGCGACGAGAGCACCAAGCCCTCGATCGGGCCACCGGTAGCGACCACCTCCTCAAGTAATGCCACTGTGGGTTGGTACCGGGTCGCCATCGTGGTCGGCAGGTCGACGACATCACATCCGAGCACGTCGAGCGCGTTTCGATAACACGGGTAGCCCGGCGACGGTACGACGACCCGTGCGCCAACATCGAACGCGGCGAGAAAGGCTGCAACGAAGGCACCGGATGCCCCAACAGTGAACATCACCTGAGCCGAGTCGATTTCCACGCCATACCACGAGCGGTAATGCGCAGCGACCCGTTCTCGCAGTCCCGGGTTGCCTGCCGCCGTCGTGTAGCCGAGCACATGGTCGTCGAGGGCTCGGTGTGCTGCGGCGACGACACCCGACGGCGCGGGAGTCGATGGCTGACCGACCTCGAGGTGCAACACGTCACCGCCGGCCAACTCGCGCTCCTCGGCTGCCCGCATGACCTCCATCACGTAGAAGGGCTCGATCTGGCCACGCTGAGACGCCCTGCGGCGGGACGGGGTTAGGCCCATTGGAGGATGTTGGCACGTCTGTCACGGGGTACTGTGCACTTCCGTGGTCAAGACCTGCGGAATCAGTGGTGGCTCAGGGGCTGGCAAGACCACGCTGACTCGCCACCTCGTCGAGCGACTCGGCCCAGACCAGGTCTGTGTCGTGGCGTTCGACGCCTACTATCGAGACCAAGGCCACCTCTCGCCTGCCGATCGGGCGTTGGTCAACTACGACCACCCAACTTCACTCGACCACGAGATGTTCGCTGCCGATGTTCAAGCGCTTCGAAGTGGCCGAGCAGTCGCTTCACCGGTGTACGACTTCGCAACCCACACCCGCACCAACCAGGTCGTAATGGTCGAACCGAAACCCGTGGTAATCGTCGAGGGCATCTTGTTGCTCAGCTTCTCCGAGATCGCCGCTCACCTCGACCTCGCCGTCTTCATCGATGTTCCGGAAGCAGTTCGGCTCGAACGACGGATCACCCGCGACGTCGCCGAACGGGGACGGGAGCCCGACGATGTCCGGCGGCAATTCTCCGCCACCGTCGCCCCGATGCATGATCAGTACGTCGAACCGTATCGCCACCTCGCCCATCGAACCGTCGAACTTCACGAGGACTATGGCCCGGTCGCCGATGAGCTCGTCGAACGGTTGTCGGTTACCGAACGCCTCGTTGGCTAACGCGTTCAGCTGACACCACCGACCGCCGACGAGTAGCTTTCGCGTGTGGACGGGTGGAGCACCGACTGGGCAATCCCTCGCCTCGCCATCTGCCTCCTGGCCGCTGCGACGGTCGCGGTGGGATGCGGGGGAAACAGTGACGAGGAGCAGCTGGTGGGAACCTTCACGCTCCCGCGTACCTACGACCAGCTCGATCTCGGCTCACCGGAGGCGGCCGTTGCAGAATTCAGCTCGGCGTTCGTCCGCCGCGACTTCGTCACCGCAATGCTGCTGCTTCATCCGGCAACGCAGACGACGATGGCGAACGACGTGCTGACCGCAGACTTCTCAACATGGGTGATGCCCGAAGTCGAACCTGCCGTGCGGACCCGGATCGAGCTCGAACGGGACGGCGACCACGCCCTCGATGTCCTGCGGGTCTTCGAGATCGCAATGGAGGAAGCAACGGTCACCGGCGGATTCCGCGTCGATCTCGCTGGTGGGATCGAAAACGTGACCGAGCGAAGCGCTGACGCCTTCACCGCCATCGTGGATGCCTCACTCGCGACGGGTGGAGCTCCGGTCACGTTCGAACTGGCGCCGGTTTCTGACGGCACATGGCGTATTCGCCAAGTCCGTCTCGAGAACGGCTCTGCGGGTGACCTCCCGTTCGCAGGGGGAGCGGAACTCCGCTCCCCCGAGCGAGCGCTCGACATCACAACGACCTGGCGAGCAAGCCTCCCGAACAACACGCCCAACGAACTCGTGCAGACGATCGTGAACCTCGTCGACACCCGCGACTACGTCTCGGTCTACCTTTTGCTCGACGGGCGGGCCCAGCGAGAGATCGCCAACGTCCTCCCGCCTGCCGGCACAGCGGACAACCGAATCGCAGCTGCCGTACTCGACGATGTGCTCGACACGGCCGGGTTTCCATTCGACTTGTCCCTTGTCGAACTCGAATCCACCGAGCCGTCCGGGGCAGGCATACTGACAGCTGGTGACTCACTCACGTTTTTCGTTGCCGACGGAGATGTCGGCCTCGATGTCACCGTCACGCTCGACATGCGCGGTGGCTGGCGGCTCCACCGCCTCGCTGTGCTCGGCGACCTGGCATCGCCGTTTCCGTTCCCCGTCGGCTGACTCAGCGAGTAAAGCGAGCGACCGTCTCGACATGGCTCGTTCCCGGGAAGAGATCGAGCACGGTCCAGCGATCGAGGTTGTAGCCAGATTCGACCAAACGAGCGGCGTCGCGACCAAACGCCGACGGATCGCAGCTCACAAGGACGAAGATCTCCGGTTCAGCAGCGAGCAGTGTTTTCGCACCGCGCGCTCCCAGACCCTCACGAGCGGGGTCGGCGATCACAACGGCAGCGCCCGAGGCACGCCAGCGCTCAACGCCCGAACGAATGATGCGAACATCGAGATCGGCAAGGTTGACTCGCGCATCCGCGATCGAGTCACGGCTGCGCTCAATCGCAGTTATCGGCCGCCCGCCATGAAGGGTTCGCGAGAACAACCCGACACCGGAGTACGCATCGATCAGGGGTCCATCGGGAGCATCAGTGATCATCGAACCGACCTCATCGACAAGCGCATCAGCACCGGCGGGTCGGTTCTGGAAGAATGAATTGGCAGAGATGCGCATTCGATGGCCAGCGATGTCTTCATGGATCCACGCCCGCTTGCCCTCCGACAGTTCCCTCTGACTGACCACCCGAACATCGCCAGGTACCTCGACGTCGAAGGTCGGACCGTCGACGACCACGAGTCGCTCGCCGGTTCGGCTGCCGGCCCGGATGACGACGGTGCTCGAGCCGGGATACCGGCCATCGATCAAAAGCTCTTCGACGCAGGGATCGACGGAGGCGCACGAGTCGGGCACGACAACATCGTGTGAACTGCGCATTCGGTACGCAGCCCGACCCTCGTGGACGGCGGCACGGACGGTGGTCCGCCCGTGGTCGTCGTCGAGCGTTCGCATCGCTGGATCGGGTCCATCCACCTTCGCCCGGGCGAGTTGGTCCACCGCCATCGCCGTCTTCATGGTGATTCGGGCGGGTAGGGCGACGTGCAAAAAGTCACACCCGCCGCAGCCCTCAAGTTGGTGCGCACACGAAACCGGAACCCGATCGGGCGAGGATTCGATGACCCGGACCACCCGGGCACGAGTCCATCGCTTGTCGGCTTTGACGATCTCGGCGATGACGGACTCGCCGGGGAGTGCGCCTTCAACGAAGACAACCCGGCCGTCGTCTCCCCGCGCAATCCCAGCCCCATCTCGCGCTGTCGCAGTCACCCGGAGTTCCACACTCCCAAACGGTACCGACACGCCACCCTTTTGGAACCGTTGCAGCCAGTCGGCGCGGGTAGGGTCGCGCTCGTGCGTCGCGACATCGAAATCAGCCCATCCATCCTCCCCGCCGACTTTGCTCGCCTCGGTGAGGAGTGCATTGCGCTCGAGGCCGCAGGCTGTGACCGAATCCATTGGGACGTCATGGATGGCGTGTTCGTACCGAATATCACCGTAGGACCCGACGTCGTAAAGAGCCTGCGACCGCACCTTTCGATTCCGTTCGAGGCGCACCTCATGGTGATGGAAGCTGATGCCATGGCTCCGCTCTATGTCGAGGCTGGTTGCTCGACGGTGATGGTTCATGCCGAAGCGTGCACCCATCTCCACCGGTCGCTGACCAATATTCGGACGCTCGGCGCGAAGTCGGGTGTGGTCTTGAACCCCCACACACCCGCCGCAACAATCACGCACGTTCTCGAAGCCATCGATCACGTGCTGATCATGACGGTGAATCCTGGCTTCGGAGGACAGCAATACATCCGCCTCACGGACAAAATCGCCGAGATCAAAGCGATGGTCGATGCGGGCGCCTATGACATCGACATCGAGATCGATGGCGGTATCAGTGCCGACACGATCGGAGAATGCGCTGCCGCGGGAGCAAACGTGTTCGTCAGCGGTTCGGCACTCTTTCGCTACGACGACAAGGCTGCCGGCGTCGCCGAACTCAAGGCGAAGGCCGAGGCTGCACGTGGCTGACAGCTTCTATGACGAGCACCACCGTGAGCTCCAGGATCGCTTCGAAAGTCGGGCCCTCGCCGACTCGCTGGAGGCGATGATCGTCCAACCCCAACTCGACGGACCCGCCGCCGAATTCATCTCGAGTCGCGAGTTCTTCTTCTTGTCGACCGTGACTACCGATGGTCAACCCACCGTGTCGCACAAGGGCGGCGCGCCCGGATTCGTCAAGGTCCTCGATCCACAGACGCTCGCCTTTCCGAGCTTCGACGGAAACGGGATGTTCTTCTCGATGGGCAACATCACGGCCACAGCAAAGATCGGCATGCTCTTCATCGACTTCGAGACCCCACATCGAGTGCGGGTCCACGCCGACGCAACCGTCGACCCCGACGATGCGCTCCTCGTCGACTTCCCGGGCGCTCAACTCGTCGTGCGAGCGTCGATCACCGACACGTTCGTCAACTGTCCCCGCTACATCGTCAAACACGAACGGGTCGAGGCATCACGCTACGTGCCTGACATGAACGGCGATGCGCCAAGTCCGGCGTGGAAGAAAATCGACGGCATGGCTGCGCTTCTTCCCACCACTGACGCGGCAAAAGTCATGGCGGAAGGCGAGACGATCAGCGTGGAGGAGTACGCCGATCGCGTCGCTCGCGGGGACGGCTGATCAGCCGACCCCGCCATGACGACACGAGCTCTGATCAGGTGGTGGCCTTCAGCGGCTCTACTCAGATCATCTCGCCACGACGGACGATGACGTGGTCAATGATGCCGTAGTCCTTGGCCTGTTCAGCGGTGAACCAGCGATCGCGGTCCGAGTCAGCCTCGATCTGCTCGTAGGTCTGGCCGGTGTGATGCGCAATACGCTCCTGCAGGAGCCGTTTCGTATACGCCATCTGCTCAGCCTGGATGGCGATATCGGTCGCCTGCCCCTGCACTCCGCCAAGGGGTTGGTGCATCATGATGCGAGCGTGCGGGAGGGCATAGCGCTTGCCCGGCGCGCCGGCACAGAGCAGGAACTGACCCATCGACGCCCCGAGGCCCATACAAATGGTGCCGACGTCAGGTTGCACGAACTGCATCGTGTCGTAGATGGCCATGCCGGCGGTGACCGAGCCTCCGGGACTGTTGATGTACAGCCAGATCGGCTTCTCGCCGTCTTGCCCTTCGAGGTAGAGCAGTTGCGCAGTGATGTAGTTGGCGATGTCGTCGTTGACGTCGGTGCCAAGTACCACGATGCGATCCTGCAACAACCGGTGGTAGATGTCGGCCTGTGGGCTTCCGGCGACGGGAGCACTGGCGGCCACGAGAGGGAACACGTTCGACTCGGTCATACCCGGGTCAGGGTACCGGGCAGTTCGTCCGACAGTGCGGCTCCGCCGCATCGCTACGCTTCCCTTACGCGGACGTGGTGGAATTGGCAGACACGCCAGGTTTAGGTCCTGGTGCCCGAAGGGGTGTGGGGGTTCGAGTCCCCCCGTCCGCACCGAAAGTACTCGCCGCTCGGGCCCTGCACGCGCAGGTCGCCGGCAACCCCTCAACACCCAGAGTGAGAGACCATTCCTGACCGATGGAGGCCGGAATCGGCGAACGCTTCGGTTCGACCTACAGGGCGTCCCAGAACGTTTTCATGGCATCAGCAGGTCCTTCGGGGTCGGCGATCATCCACCAATGACCCTGCATCGGCAGAGGGGAGTGATGAGCGTTGAGCCGATCAGCCGTCGCTGCACCGAGCGCCGCAGGCACATAGGGGTCGTCGAGCGCCGAGATGATGTGGGCGGGTCGTGGATCAGCCGCATCGAGCCGGGCACTCAACTCGGCTTGGAACGGCTGAGCTCCGGCGCGGTAGAGCGTGAGTACACACTCCCCCATGGCCTGATCGACCGCCGCTGCCATCCGCTCTGCGATATCGGCCGGCACCCCAAAACTCTCGAACATGGCGACCTTGTCGCCGTGGGCGATATCGACCATTGCCGCAATTGCCTGCTCTCCTGCCCCAGGGGTCTGCCAGACCTGCGCCATGTCGTGCCAGACGTAGTCAGGATGGATCAGACCTCCACAGTCGACCGTGAACGACCGGATCAGTTCTGGGTAAGCAGCCGCGAGACCGGCAACGTGACCAGTTCCCCAGTCATGGCCGACGAGATCGATCGGGCCGTTGAGATCGCGTAACTCTGCGGCGAGCCACTCCACGTATCCGGCCGGCGTCGCACGGAAACCATCGGGTACCGGCGCACCGAATCCGGGCGGTGACAACAAGATGCAGTCGTCGACGCCGCGATCTGCCAGCGCTGCGACGAGTGGGTCCCAGACCGCATCACACTCAGGATTTCCGTGGACGAAGACCTTCGGCATGGAGACAACCCTAGGTGCCGAGCCGAGATGACGCCTCTTGACGAGCGAGCGTTCCGAAGACGAGTCCGACAAGGATCACGGCGGCTCCCATGAACGTCTGAACAGGCGGCTGCTCGCTGAAAAACAACCACGCCCACGCCGACGCCGCGACGGTCTCGACCGGCGTGAAGAGCGCTACTTCTGCGGCAGGTGCATGACGCGGCGCCGACGAGTGGCACAGACGACCGAGAGGGTTGAACAGCACACCCATGCCGGCACAAGCCAGGTACACACGGCTTTCCTGTTGGAAGGGTTCGGCGAACGGTACCGAAATGGCAATGGTGACGGCTG
>Ga0222718_10002629_pt1 | contig 15956 bp, 16 predicted proteins | sample C33_27DmetaG_FD_165045 | JGI IMG/M metagenome (GOLD analysis project Ga0222718, IMG submission 165045) | Estuarine water microbial communities from San Francisco Bay, California, United States - C33_27D | ecosystem: Environmental > Aquatic > Marine > Unclassified | place: USA: California... | reverse complement strand
AGAAAGCAAGAAAAAAAATGGTGGAGGCGGCGGGAATCGAACCCGCGTCCGAGATAGGTCGCTTGCGCGTCTTCCTTCCCGTCAAAACCATACCACCCCCATAAAGGTGCCCCTTTTCCCGTAGGGGCCACACGCTATCCCCAGACGCTAGCTAGCGAGCCCCTGGGTTGCCTTGTGGGCCGCACGCGACCCAACGTGGCGCACGCCCGTCGCATCACGCGGGAGCATACGGCGCAGAGACTTGTAAGCCTCCAGCGCGTTGTCCACCGTAGCCGCATCGGACGAGTTGTCCGCGTAGAGCTTGGCAAACAGTTCGCCCACTTGGACGGAGAGACCCTGGATCTTGGCCTGGGTAGGATTGAAACCGAATTCGTTCTGCATATCGTTCCTCTGATTGGTGTGAGGGGCGTTACCCGCGCCCCGTTCGGGTGTGTCATTATACCATACGGCGGTGAGCTTGTCAAGCCACTTCCGCCAGTAATTCGTCACTCCGACGCCCTCCACATCTCAGCGTCGTAGTGGTAGCCGTCGTCCTCGTAGGGATCATACGCATCTTCGTATTCACCCATGACGGCATCCTCGATGAGTTGCCGCTCCTCGAAGACGTTGTAGTCGTCGTCCCGCTCGAAGCGGTCGCAATCGTCGTAGAAATCGTATTCGTCCATGCGTTCTATTATAGCGGCTGGCTCGGGATTGTCAAGGGTGTGGTCTCTGAAATCTCTGAAAAATAAAAATAGATTTTTCTTGACATGACGTAAGTGTCTGTGAAATAAGGACTTAGGGCCTTCGGCCCCGGCCCCCGCGACCCTAAGTCCTTTGTTTACAAGGACTTACCACGACGACTCATATTCGACGGAGAGCCATTCATTACGATTCGGACTTTCTATAGTCCTAATCAGATTATTGCAGGCATCATATGTCCGCTTGAGATCTTCACGATAGTAATCGTCATATTCCGTAGACCCAAAGAAGAAGCCCGACGTTGTGGGCATGAACCCCGCAGCATGTTCGATATTGCCGTCGTCGTATTCGCGCATCGCATTTTGACAGGCGAAGCGAAGATTCTTTAGATTCTCAAGGTTGACAGGATACCTACCGCAATCGTCCTGACCTTCCTGCACATTATCGACAAACCACCTGTGGACTGCATTAGCCTTGCGCCACTCGCATACCGAATAGGTGCGCTCGGAGAGCTTCCAATCGGAGCCGTAGGCGTTATCGAAGCGTTCGTCGCTCTTATAGGGCATAGCTACACGCACACGCAGATACATGTCGAGTCCCATTAGCTGTCCCCCTTATCAGCGGCCTCACGCTCGGCCTCACGCGCCTTACGCTCTTCAACGTCTTGAGCGTGCTTCTCACGCGCCTCCACGATAGCCCTTTCGAGACGATCACGCAGGACAGCGAAACAATTCTCCACATCATTGACGAAGAAGTTGATTTCGTTGGGGCTGCGCTGTGCCTCCTTATCGCCCCAATTTTTGGTATCAAAGGTGAAGGTCATCCAACCCGATTCGTCCCAATCCGACTTGCAGATACGGACTTCGATGCCTTCGATGCTGTGAATATCAGTTCGCATTGTCATATGGTATTACCCCCAGATTTTGTCTTGACATGCTTGGCACATGCCGCTAATGGTGTATTCCTTGCGCGAGAGATCGTCGCGGAACTCCTCAGCGATACCATCACAGGTAGCGCACACGCCCATCTGCACGGACAGAGGACGGCTGTAACGGGTAGCCGTGAGGCCCGTGAGGAAGGCGTCAATCTCAGGAGACTTATCGGTAGACTTCATAGGTAGGATTGTATCAGGTCAGCGGGGAGATGTCAAGCGGTTATTCTTCCGATTCTCGCATTTCTTCGAACCAGAGCCACCACCGCAGAGCATACTGCTCGTTCATCACTTCCTCGTTCATTACTCCCCCTCGCAACGGACACACACAAACTGCCCACCGAGGTAGGAGAGACGACCGCACTGGTAGCAGATGACCTTCATGCCTCTATTATACCACACCACGGCCAGAATGCAAGCAAGTGTTCTATATTTTTTTAAATCGTCGTAAGTGGTTGCAGCATAAGGACTTAGGGCCTTCGGCCCCGGCCCCGAAATCAAGCAAAAAGCAAGAAATCGGGGCCGAAACTTTTAGCCCTTGGGGATGTAGGCGTTCAGGCCCACAGTAACGGGCTTGCCTTCGACCATCGCCGTGGTGGTGACATTGCCACCGCTAGACGCGACCAGCATAGTCTTACCAGACTTCGACGGGCGAAGTGAGACAGGCGTGCGGATGACGAGCGTAGACACGCCGTCCTTTTCTTCGATTGATACGTTCACATGACCTCCGTAGCAGGCTTGGGCTGAAAGTAGATATCCCGCTCGATGCCCAAACCGAACGGGAGAGAAACAGATTCGAGTTCCGCAAGCGAAACGTAGCCCCACTCAGCACCATAGCCGAGATCACACAGGCCGAAGAGCGTCCAGTCCCCAGAAGGCTGCTCCTCTCCTTCACAGATGAACCAAGTCCCGCGACCCATAGGGTTGAAGAACTTACAGACTACCTGCTTGTTCTCGTCGCCGTCGGTCTCGTAGAGCTTGGGAAGTTGAGCCTTGATCTCTTGGGTGAGTAGTTCCATGCGTGAGATTATACCACAACGGGTCGATGCTGTCAACACTACCCTCTCGAAATATATTTTATTTTGTGCTTGATTTTTGCCCCGGCCCCCGAACCCTAAGTCCTTACGTTACAAGGAGATAGATCAGCGCGACGAGCGTGAAACAAATAAAATACAGTTTGGCGCAGTTTTTCAGCGCAACCCAGAAGTTTGCATCGGGGTGCATTAGTCTTCCCCTTGTGATTCAATCTCACAAGTCTCACAAATAGTAATATCGAACATGAATCTGTTCGCAGTCAGTGGACTACCACACTTTTCACATCTGTATACTGTCATTGTGCAAACCACTCCAGGTCGTCCATACGCTCCATCCACTCGTCGCAGATGCAGTCCACAATAAGATCCCCACAGCAGGGGCACGCTTCATGATTGATTGGCATTACTTGGAAGCCTCTTCGATAGCAGTTTCGGGATCGACACCCATGTCGAGAAGAGCGTTGAGAAGGACGATGTTCATAGGTATATCTAGTCCGCAGTGCAGACCTTGCGAGTTGCACCGCAATCGCGGCACATGATGACCGTCCAGTGACGGCTGACGGAGACAGTTTCCCAAGAGCAGTTGCAGGTCATAGCTAGATTCTAAACGATGAGCAGGAGTCTGTCAAGCCCTAGCGGACAATTCCAACGTAAGCCTTCCAGATGTCGCAAGCCGAGCAGCCCCAGACACGGGCCGTGGCTTCGATAGCGATACGGGTCTCCCAAGAGCCCCAGGTCTCGTCTTCCGAGCAAAGGTCCAGCACAGCGTCCGCGATGAGATCACGGGCAACGCCACGGTCAGCGGCAACGCGAGAGATGAGATCAGTCTTCATGCGTGAATTCTAAACGAAGGTTTCGAGGATTGCAAGCCTCAGGCAAAGAAAAAAAGGATCATCACCAGACAGATCAGGATGATCGAGCCAACCTCTTCGAGCTTCTCTCTCTTGTTCATGCTTCTATTATACACCATATATCGGACTTGTCAACCCCTACACTTGAGGATTTTTGGTTTTTTTTAATCGTCGTAAGTGCCTGTCACATAAGGACTTAGGGGCTTCGCCCCGGCGCGAAAATCAAGAAAAAAATTGAACCCTGCGGGGACTTGACCGAGCCGTATGGTGGCTGGCTCTGCCAGTTTGCCCCCCTCCCCCTGGTTCAGATATCATATCCAGGCTTTGGGCAGCAGGTCGGACTTGTGGTATGTCCCCCCGCAGGGTTCAGAATGTCAAAGATTGTGCCCCTCCTTATACGAACTAGCGGAGTGAGGACTTTCCCTGTTTTGCTAGTAAGTGTTTGCCCCTCCTTATACGAACTAGCGGAGTGAGGACTTTCCCTGTTTTGCTAGTAAGTTGCTCCCCCCATCATGTGGTCCTTGGCCTGTCGCTGGGGAGCACCGTCGAACAGGTTGCACCGAGGGATATTTATGTCGTCGCGGCTCTTGACTCGGACTTGCCGCTCTACTGCTTCATGTGTTCTATTATACCAAATTTTTGGGGTGTGTCAAGCGTGAGAGATCGTTTTTTTCATCTCGGGGGTGGGCATTTGCCGACAGGTCCGAGCCTTGCGCCGTCGTGTCTCTCACGCTCGACTTGTATATTGTAGCACACTTGGCCGAGGCTGTCAAGCATGTGGTCTCTGTTTTTTTCAAATAGTTGTAAGTGCCTGTCACATAAGGACTTAGGGCCTTCGGCCCCGGCGCGAAAATCCAGCAAAAAGCAAAAAAAACCCTCTGATCAGCACGCGATCAGAGGGCTGCACGCCTTGTGAGCGAACTATATCATATATTCGGGGGCCTTGCTCCCCTAGACGCTTTCCCCCAGGTCGTCACCCTCAGGAGTCTGCGTCGGCTTCCCCCCGCCAAGCGGAGACGCTCAGAGCTTACAGCCTATTTTACCTCGCTCTGACGAGGGGGGCGCATCACGCGCCCATGTAACGGTGGTTAGAACCGTTAGGCGTCACGAACTGGCGAGAGTTCGCGTAGTGCCGATTCCACGCCTTCTTGCAAGCGTTGAGCGAACCCGTGTAGGTGTTCGTCTGCTCCTTGAGGTCGAAGATCGTGTAAATGGCGCTCGATGCGCTACCGTTACCGACTCGAATCATAACCGCGTTTTGGTTTGAACGCACGATATTAGTGATGTTGTCCAACATAATCAGTCTCTCAGCAGTAAGGGGAAAGCCAGGGGGCACAATGCCCCCCAGCCATACTAGGCGGTCACCGACACCGAATCGGCTCCCACGATGCCGTTGATCGTATCAGCGATCAGCGACTCGATCTCCGACTTACGCGCCTCCGCGCTCGCCAGAGTGTCCTCCGCATCGCTGCGCTCGCGCTCGATCTTGTCGATCCACACGCGGTGCTTGGTGATACGGGCGTTGAAGGATTGGGGACCGTCCCCCAGACCCTTGCGGGCTTCGCGGATATCCTTCCGCAGTCCTTCGAGTTCCTCCAGAAGAGGAGCGACAGCAGGATCGGTCTTCGCGTCCTGCTTGGCCTGACGCACACGCAGACGAGCCAGCTTGGCTTCGGTCTCCGCGATGATCTCGGCAGGCGTTCGTTGCTTTCGTTCAGCCATTGTTATCCTTGGTAATTGGTGAGGTGCTATTATAGCAAAGGGAGGGGGGAATGTCAAGAGGGGAGACGCTGTTTTTTACAGCATCTCGATCTCGCAGCAGTAGGTGCAGCGAGCGGTGTTTTCACCGATCCAGTAGAGGCGACCAGAGCCGCACTGCTGGCAGACCATAGGCACAGCGTCCGCCATCGAGCTATCCCAAACGTATTCAAATTCCATGTCCCCAAGTATACAGCAAGCGGCCACGGATTGCAAGCCCCTTGTCTTGGTTTTTTTGAAATCGTCGTAAGTGTTTGTCGCATAAGGATTTAGGGCTCGCGCCCCGGCCCGAAAATCAAGCCTTTTTTTTAGTTCATCTCCGCTTGCCGCTTGTCCATGTTTAGGTCCATGATAGCAACGAGCATCTTAGCCAGATTAGGCGACAGCAGCGAAAACATCTCAGCGTGACGCTTGTGGTCGATCTTCATCGTTACCATTGCGTCCTTGATGTCCTTAGCGATTGACAATTTCAAGGCCATTTGAATGGTCTTTACGTCCATGGTATTACTCACTTGGTCGAATCCTCACAAAGAAACTCTACACGATCCCAATCGTTGCCTTCTACGGCCTCGACAATCTCGAACATATTAGAGCAGAGCACATAGGGGCATATCTCATCGCCGTTGATTATACGGGCAGAATTGAAGTCCCCATCAGCTTCCCAAATAGCGACCTCCATAGTAGACGTAGGCGCAATCTCGCCGTAGGTCTCGTAGTTATCGCTATAAGTGCTTTGCCCCATTTGACACGACACAATGTAACCGTTGCGCGTGTATATGTGCAGGCCACCGCGACCCGTAGGCTTGATCTTGAGCATATATTACCAGATGTTAGGGATGACCGTGAGCGCATCGCCCACCTTGACCATCAGCGCACCAATGGCAGCGAGCAGCGTGCCCACGAAATCGTTGAACAGGACAACGAGGAACAGGAACAGAACAGTCTTGAACATGACGTAGATCGTATCAGAGAGAGGAGGATGTGTCAAGCACTACGGAGCTTTTTTTTGCTCGCCATGATGACCAGGAACAGCGCAGCCGCACCCATGACGTAGAGCCACGCCCAGCCGAAGGCAGCGAAGCCCAGGACTGTGGTAATAACCTTGCTGATCTCGTTCATGCTTCTATTATACACCTTTTATCGGCCATGTCAAGCATTGCACTTGAGTTTTTTTTAAATTGATGTAAGTGCTTTTGGAGCAAGGGTTTACGGCATTTGCCGCCGGAGGATTTCGCGTCGATGGGACTCCGTTCCTCTCCCCCTTGCTCCATATATGCAGTACCTATTGAGGTAGGGACTCCTACTTATTTTCAATGGCACGCCACTCGGCATCTTCTTGATCGCCCACGGGGGTATCCAAAAGAGCATTGAGTTGGGTGTCATGTACTTCAAGGAATTCTCTAGCTACTCTCAGACCAGCCATAGTCCACGAATTGATGCCACGACCGTCTTGGGTGTAAACAAATTGTTGAGTCATCGGATTGGTTCCATTTTCGTCCCAACCATTCGACAGTCTCAGATCAACAGATTGGCCTTCATTCCACATGATGTCGCCAACAACGTATCTCTTACCCTTCTCAACAAACCATCCAAACTCCATCAGAGTATTGCATACCTTGTCCAGAACTCTAGCCAGAGTATCCGAAGGCTTCTGCTGATACGCCTTGTAGAGCCCCACAGCGGCCAAACCGTGTTCCCATAGGGATACAGTCGGAGCCAGTTTTCCGTTCCTGTAGATGCGTTTACGGCCATCAGGAGCGATTACAGCCAAAGCCTTCATGGGTCCCATAACATTCATGGAATCAACCGTCATAGATTGTAGTGCTCTACGATCAATAAGATCTCTCCACTTCTCATCATGAGTCAGACTTACAAATTGCGACCAACACCCAACTTGTCGGCCTTGAGCACGGGCTGCGCCTGCACCGTAGGTTGGGAATTTAATACGATAAGAAGCTCTGTCCGTTTCGTATTGGTGTTCCATCTGATCGTCAACTAATGGGTCATCAGAAAGCATTGCATACGCTGCGAAATTGTTTTGGCTGCGGTGTTGGTCATCATAGCCCCACCAACCAGTTCCAGGTGGCGCGTCACCTTGCTTTCCAAGCCTGTCAGGAGATACCCCACTGTGCCAGTGAGTTCTACCACTCCAAGTTACCCATTGTGGGTGATCAACTGCTCTCAGCTTGGTACCATCACTTTCATAGTGATTGATACCTCGGAACAGTTCGCAGTAGGATACGAACTGATAGGCAGGAATAAAATCAATTTGGTTACTTAGGACTACGTGGGTCCCCTTAGTAGCTCCAAAGTCTTCCTGCTTACCCGTCTGCCCAGGCGTCTTTCCGATACCGATATCAATAGGTTCGAAGTGTCCAAAGTTGAGACTCATTAGCTGCTTAAAGACTTCTGAATCAGCACGGGCGTCTTCAATGTGTCCAGGGTAGGTTGGTGGGATATTCCCAGCCGCACACCAATACTGGTTCCATTCGTTACATGCACCAAAGATGTCACCCGTCATAGCAGCTTGCAGATTAAAGATAGAATCTCTCACCCAAGTCTTATCTTCTACTTCATTGTTGTTGTAAGTATCAATAGGCCGATTAGCATAGCCAAGTAGGTTTAAGCTAATTGGGATACCTGCACCATCATTAAGGGTGATAGGCTTGTCGTTTAGGATGCTGACCCAAATTTTCGCGCCGCTGCGCGGCGAATCTAACTGTATTGGTGGTTGCATCCCCTTGCGGGCGGCGAAATCAAGAACAAAGTATTCTCCGATACCAAGCTGTAATTCCCCAGCTTCAAAGGTTCGGTTGTTAGCAGGATCATTACGATCACTCCAGACAATCTTACCCTTACACGGCATTACAGGATCGTTGTGTAGCATATCAGCCCACCACTCGACAATCAAGCCTTTTTCTGGAACCTTGAACTTAAGGTGCCATCTCATGTGAGCAGGCGATTGTTCAATCAGTTGTGGAGGAGAAAGAATCTCCGACTCCATACCGTGCAGGTAGGGGAATAGTGCCTTGGGATCATCAATTACCCAGGGGTGGATCTTGAATGGTGGAATAGCATCCATAGGTGCCGAAGGTGAATTTTCCAAAGTACCGCTTACCCTATCCTGTGCGTCAATTACAGCAAAAATTCTGTAAACGGTCTTGTCACCAGTGGTCTTACCTCTGACTGCTCTCCAAACATCTCCCATAGATGTAACAAAACTACATTCGACTCCGAAGTCTTGAACTTTTTCCGATGGGAACGTAACCGTCACCCAATGGTCTCGTTCGAACGTAGACAGATTTTGAATAGTGGCCTTAATCATTTTATATCTCCTCGTGTTTGTTTCGCTATATAATAGTGCAGGAGTATTTAATGTCTATCTCGAACCGAATTAAAAGTTTATCCGAAAAAAAATGCTGGCCTGGGTATCGCAGAGTCCCTGGCAAGGTATCTGGTCAACCAGGATCTTGCAAAAAAATCGGGGAAGAAGACGACGAACTAGAAGAAGGATCTGATAAGGGCGGATTAAAAGGCTGGTTCCAAGGCGGCGGTTGGGATCGTTATGATTCCAAGGGAAACAAGATTGGCAAGTGTGGTGAGCGTAAGCCAGGGGAAGCAAAGCCAAAGTGTTTCTCTAAGGAAAAGGCTGCTGCACTTGGTAAGAAGGGCAGAGCTTCTGCTGTGAAGAAGAAAAGAAGGGATGATCCAAACCCAGAACGGTCTGGTTCTCCTATCAACACCCCATCTACTAAAAAGGGTTTAAAGATGAAGTCGAAACTAACTAGAGAACAAATTCAAGAAAAGAAAGATGCTTGCTACAGCAAGGTTAAGTCTCGCTACAAAGTATGGCCTTCGGCTTATGCCTCTGGTGCTTTAGTTAAGTGCCGTAAGGCGGGTGCCAAAAATTGGGGAAACAAGTCTGAGGAAGATGTAGATGAAAGAAAAGGCACTATGCCTAAGATGAAAATGGGTGTTCACAAGTCGCGTGCTGGGGGTCTCACCAAAAAGGGAGTCGAAGCTTATCGTCGAAAGAACCCAGGCTCCAAACTCAAGACTGCCGTTACTACGAAACCCTCGAAGTTAAAGAAAGGCAGCAAAGCTGCTAACCGTCGTAAGTCGTTCTGCTCTCGAATGGGTGGTATGAAGAAGCGTCTTACGTCGAAGAAGACTGCTAATGATCCAAACTCGCGGATTAACAAGGCTCTTCGTAAGTGGAACTGTTAATTGAGGTACACGAATGGACCCCGTGGACGATTTAGTTTACTCAAAAAGATTAAAAAAGCCCAAAGGCGAAATAACCTTATTTCGGGACGGAGCAGAATTTATATCTTTGCCTGCTCCCCCGTCAAATTCGAGTTTGGAAACGGGAAAAGATCTTCTGATGGTTCAGGCCGCAACCTTTTTTCGTGGCGATGGTATGGCAAAAAGCGTTAAGAAGCATGATTTCGATCCTGCATATGCGATCAAACGATACATGGATATCTTTGGCTTAGAGTATGACCAAGAGTTTATCAATGATATCCTAAATCAGAGTGCTGTCATCATCAAAACTATCAAAAATAAGTTCAATCGTCCTCGTCCAGAGCAGATTGCTCCTTACTATTCCATGGATCTTGATCTAATTAAGTGCAAAACTGCAAAAACCCCAGCATACCCAAGTGGTCACTCTACTCAGTCTCGCTTGATTGCTGAGATTTATGCTTCAAAGTATCCTGAGCACCGAACTAACTTAGTAAAAGCAGCCGAAGAGTGTGGTCAAGGGAGGATTATGGCTGGTGTTCACTACCCGACTGACCATGAGGCGGGAGTTTATCTCGCCAAACGCTTATTTAGCCTGCTTAAGAAGGGCAAAAAGCCTGTTGTCTACGATCAAAAGTTTGATATCACCACAAGGAAGTAATAAAATGCCAATGAAGCGATTTATGATCCCAAGAGTGGCTCACTGTAGCAACGGTTGTTGACTACACCCTGTCATCGTGTAGGGCTAAAGCCCAGGATACTGCGAAAAGTAGCCAACACCCTGACAGGGATAAGAAGCCATCTAGAAAAAAGCATCCAGTTACACTTTTCCAAGCCAAACTGAGAGCCATCCCTACCCAAAAGCCAAGGCACATGGGGCATCGGACAAGTCCATCTAGAATTTCATGCTTATCTGCGGCAGTTTTGCGAAGTTCTTCAAAGATTTTGCCATGCGTGATGGCAAATGTAATGCCAAAGCTTACGAGTATCCATGTTAGCATTGAATTGGTAGCTCCATTCGGTTAATAAACGCTGATTTGTTCAAGAACCAAGAGTCTCGACCGACCAACTCTCCTGCGGAGTGGTGAATAATCTGGAGAGGAATGGTTTGGTTCTCGTATCCTAGAGAATGTGCTCTAGTCGTGTAATAAATGTCATAGAAGTCCCACTTACCTTCAAAAAATTCTGGCTTGGAGAGACCAACAGCTTCCCAAACATCTTTCCTTGCAGCTAAGAATAAACCATCCAGAGCAACAACTTGCCTGTGGGGACCATACTCAGTCGGGTAAGTTGTACCAGCCTTGTCTCTGTGGTATACGGCACCACTATGAAGACCAGCTTGCCATCTTTGGTGATCCCACCATACAGCATCTCTGCCTAGAAGGGTAGTTCCTGCTGGACCCACTATACCAACTTTAGGATTTACACAAACGGCTAGCTTTGCAATGAACTCAGCCTTTGAATCTAGAAGCTCAATATCATCATGACAGAAGACAACAATATCATTACCTGCGGCATTACATTTAGTAAGCCCTTTTTTGTAAGCATCAAAAATAGATGATTGATTAACCATTACTTTTGTTTCTACACCAAAACTAGATAAAGTATCAAGTAGTTCTTGTGTAGTACGAGTTAGGTCAGAACTTCTAGTGCAAATTACAGCGTGGATCTTCATGAACTATTATAGTAAGGACATTTAAATTATTATGGAGCAAGCACAATTAGTAGAAGAGTTTAAAAGGTGTAAATCCGACCCAGGATATTTTATCTCTAACTACATCAAAGTTACTCACCCTGTTCGGGGTCTTGTCCCCTTCAAGTTATATCCTTTTCAAAAAGATATTTTAAAAAATTTGCAGGAACACCGATTTAATATTCTTCGGAAGTTTCGACAGGCGGGGTGTACGACCATTTCTGCTGCCTACGCTCTCTGGATGATTGTGTTCCAGAAACATAAACAGGTCGTTATATTATCCAAGGGCGATGCAGAATCCACAGAAGTTCTTGATCGTATCAAGATTATGTATGAAGAGTTGCCAGTATTCCTCAAGCCAAAGATGGTTGAGGATAACAAACACACGATGAAGCTTGCAACTGGCTCTTCTATTAAATCTCGTCCTTCTGGAAAACAGTCTGGTCGTTCGTTAGCGGGCTCCCTGCTTATTATTGACGAAGCAGCATTTATCGAAAACATTGATACGATCTGGGCCGCTGTGTATCCAATTATCTCCACGGGTGGTCGAGCGTTTGTATTATCCACCGTCAATGGCATCGGTAACTGGTATTATGACGTTTACCATAAAGCCCTTGCTAAAGAGAATTCTTTTAATGCAATTGATATTAATTGGGAATCTCACCCAGAATACAACCGCATGGAAGGCTTTGAGGAATTATATGAGGAGATGGAAGCAAAGGGTCTCAGCGTGGATAAGTGGGAAGCTACTACAAAAGCAAACATGCCACTGAAGCAATGGCTTCAGGAATATGAGTGTGAGTTCCTTGGAACTGGTGATACTTATCTTGAGGGGTATTTATTGAGACGACTTGTTGAAGAGCAAAGCGAAGACTACTGGATTAAGTATAATAACAAAATGCGTGTTTGGAAAGATCCTCAGCCCGAACATGAATATGTGATTGGTGTGGATGTTAGTCTTGGAAGGGAGAGGGATAACTCAGCTTTCCACATTTTTAACGCTTACACAGGAGAACAGGTGGCTGAGTTTTATTCAAACAAAACTCCAATTAATGAACTTGCTCAAATTTTAACTAACGAAGCTAATCTATATAATAATGCATCCGTGATTATTGAACGGAATACGATTGGGAATAACTTGATCGACTGGATGTTCAATGTCATGGAATATGACAACTTGTGGATTGACGATAAAAATGATTTCGGTATTCAAATCACGACGAGGAATCGTGAGGAGCTTTTGGCTCGAATGGAAGAATACATTAGAAATAACTTTATTAAAATCAATTCTAAACGAACTGTAGAGGAGCTTCTAACTTTTATTGTTGACGATAATGGCAAGATCACTGCTGATGAAGGTAAACATGATGATTTAATTATGAGCCTAGCCATCACTGTATTTTTACTACATACATTAGCAGGCAGTGGTCCTTTAGAAATGAGAGATAGCGTCCCAGAAGAACAACAAAACAGACCTCCTGAGCCGTTACGATCCACTCTCCATGATGCAGTTAACCAAGAATTAGAGGAAGATATAAGATGGCTGATGAAAGATTAGACAAAAAGAAGTTGGATGAGGATGCCATCGGCAACACTAAATTCTCAAATACCCCTGACAGCAATACAGGTCCATACTTTTGGCCATCAGGTCGTCTCGGTCAATTCCTCGCAAGATTCTTTGCCAGTAAAGCTGCCCCATACGTAAAGAAGCAAGCTGATGATGGCCCTACCCCGCAGGCTACGCTGGCTGGTGATACTGTACAGAATGTTGATACTGTTAAACCAGATGCTCTACCAGCAATGGGGTCTCTTAGCAGAGCCACTCTACAACTTCCAGAAGTAGAACGCAATCGCAGAGAAAGATATACCAAATACGAAGAGATGGATGATTATCCAGAGATCGGTACTGCATTTGATATCTACGCTGACGATTCTACTCAAAAGAATTTACGAAATGAAAGATGGACGGTGTTAGCTGACAATCAGCTAATTGTTGACGAAGTAAACAAATGCTTCCGTCAAATTCAACTTGATCGTGATTATTGGGATATTGTTAGAAACACCTGTAAGTATGGTGACTGCTTTATCGAAACTGTTATTGACATTAATAATCCGAAGAAGGGGCTACAACGTCTTAAAGTATTAAATCCAAACTTCATCATTCGTGTTGAGAATGAATACGGGTATCTCACCGACTTCTTACAGGAAATCCCTGAGGAAAATGATTGGAGAGCTTATGGCAGCGTGGCTGACACCATGGCTAGCTCTAAGTACATTACCTTAGATAGAAACCAGATTGTTCACTTTAGACTTAGAACATCTGACCCAGCATACTACCCATATGGTAAGTCCATGGCTGCGCTGGCTGTTCGTATCTTCCGTTCCTTGAAACTAATGGAAGATGCGATGCTTATCTACCGTCTTGCTCGCGCTCCTGAGCGTCGTATCTTCTACATTGACGTTGCTAATATGCCAGCTACGAAAGCTGAGATGTTCATCGAGAAGGTCAAAGAGAAGTTCAAGAAAGAGAAGTATTACAATGGTAATGACGGAACGGTTGATGCTCGATACAATCCACTAAGTGCAGACGAGGACTTCTTCGTCCCCACCAGAGGTAATCAAGGAACTAAGATCGACACTCTCCCTGGTGCTCAAAACTTGGGTGAAGTTGACGATGTAAAATACTTTAGAGATAAGCTTCTGGCTGCTCTTAAGATTCCGAAGGATTACATTGTAGAAAAGGATAAATCTCCTGAGCGCAAGGCTAACCTATCTCAACTAGATGCTAAATTTGCCAGAGTTATTGGTCGTGTCCAACAACAGATTGAGATGGGTATGGAGCAGATTGCTCGCAGACACCTAGCTCTGGTTGGATTCCCAGCCTCTATGTTTAAGGATCTTCGTATTCAGTTACCAGATCCTAGTGATACGTTCACTAAGCGTAAGATGGAGATTGACGAACAAAAGGCCCGTGTTGTGCAAGCGGTTGTGGGTCTGGGTATCTTCCCAAAGTCTACCATCTATAAAGAGTTCTACGATATGACTGATGAACAAATCAAACAGTTGGAAAATGAACTCGATGAAGAGAAACAAAAGGAAGCTCAAGAACAGCAGAACCAAGCTGAACAACAAGCTGGTCTTGATCAACAAAATAAAGACAAAGACATGGATCGTGAACAAGCGGGCAAAGATGCTGACGCAGCCCGTGACGAGGGATCAAAGCAGGCTGACGCTGAGAGACAGATGGAGGTCGAAAAAGCAAAGCCAAAAAAGGAATCTATTGATCCCAAAGTTCATTCAGTATTAGCTAATCTAAGACGTAAAATTATTTCTGAGTCTGGATTAGATTCTAGTAAAGCAAAAGCCCTCAGTAGGGTCATGAATAGAAATGTACAAAATCCGCGAAGGAATCCATAAGTAGCTTTACTATATAAACATGGTCTATTATATAAGACAAGGAGTTAGAAATGTTTGATCATTTATTCGAAAACAGAAACACCACCGTCACTAACTTGCTAAAGTTAGGTGATTGCTTAGGCAGATCTCTTCGGGAAAACGTAGAGTTGTTTTCCATTGACAGCGAAGCCCAGAAAGTTGCTTTCCTAACTGAGAGTGGCAAAGTTATTTCTGGCACTTACGACTGTAGAGAAGATCTAGCCTTCAACAACATTACCATTCAAGATTCTGAGATCTTCTCTGACAACGAAGTGTTTGATAGCTTTGTAGACAGAAAGGTAAGTTACTTTGTGGGTGATCTGAATGAGGATCGCTATGGTGATGCGGACAACAGCTTTAACGAACTCCTGTCGCTGTGGGAAAATAGACTAAAATTCCAAAACGTCAAGAAACGCCTTGATGAAAAGGCTGCTGTGTTTGGGGATAGCCAGTCCATTGTTGAGACTGAGGAGTTCCAAAGATTCTTAGAGGTCATGCCTCAGATTGTAGATTTCTTAGAAGAAAACCGAGATCAAATTGAAAAAGTTCAGGAAGTAGAAAACTCGATCAAACTATCTAACTCCGTATCGAGAGCTTTCAACTTCCCACGATTATCGTTTGAGGATCTACAAGAGTCTGCTAGCTACCGAGTAGCAAAAGGTGTAAACAAGTCGGTATATGATTTAATTTGTAAGCAGGAGCTTGTAAAGAAAGAGTTGCTTGAGTCCAAGAAGAACTTTGAGGATGTTTGGGCTACCAACTCTAAGATTCGACAGCTTGCCAGCCTAATTTTTGAAGACTGTGATGAAACGGTTCTTGAGTCGCTGGTAGAGGCTGTTGTAGATGTTCCTTACCTTGCACTGACGACTAAGCGTCAACTTATGGAAAGCCTAACGAATGCGTTTAGCTTAACTGATCACAATGCCATTTCGACTAAAGATATCAAGGAGTTTAGCTCCAAGATTTACGAAATGAAAAAGCCACTTAAGGGTGTCATTCTCAATCTTCTGAATGAGAAGTATGGCATCAACGTGCAAAACCTAAAGGAGACCGCCACATTCTCCAGCCTTGCTAACACGCAAGTTGTAATCTTTGAAGCTCTGTCTAGACTAGCTCCAAAAGGTAGCATTATCAAGGGCACCCTTTCGGAAGTTGCTTCGCTTCTCAAAAAGAAGAATGGCGTGGAGGTCATTGATGTTAATGACGTTCTACAAGAATGCTTTGAAACCTGCGGGTACACGAAGTTCTGTGAAGACTTCACTCTAGTCGAAAGCCTGTCTTTTGAAGATATTCTTGATGAGAACACCAATGTTGAAGAGCTTCTGGAGAAG
>Ga0222718_10002627_pt1 | contig 15963 bp, 30 predicted proteins | sample C33_27DmetaG_FD_165045 | JGI IMG/M metagenome (GOLD analysis project Ga0222718, IMG submission 165045) | Estuarine water microbial communities from San Francisco Bay, California, United States - C33_27D | ecosystem: Environmental > Aquatic > Marine > Unclassified | place: USA: California... | reverse complement strand
CCTTCAGGTGCGGTTGGTTGCACGAACACCACACGTTCTCACACTTGAGTCCGTGCGTCATGCGCTCACCTCCCTCAAGCGGCGGCGCATCGCAGCGAGGCGGGACATCGCTTCAATGAGGCTCGACTTGATTTCAGCCACCTCATCGTCTTCCCTCCACAGGCCCACGTCGTCGAAGTCATTCCAAATGGCATAGAGTGTCTTCTCATGCTTGAAAATCTGTTCGGGAGTCATGCGCTCACCTCCACGCAATCACACGATTGGCGAGATAAAACAATCCAACCACATGCTATACATTCAACATAAAAATCCTCTTCTTCACTCACGCCGTCACCTCCCACGCTTTGTGATTACCACATTCGTAGCAGTACCACCATGTTTCGCCCTCGTAAGCAAACAAGGTCATGGTCGCACCATCGCAGTATTCCTCACGAATGTCGGGGTCGGGGTGGTTTGCTTTGCACATGCACTTCACGCCGTCACCTCCACGTCCCTGTTAAGATGCTCCAACAACCACTCCATCTCTTCAATCAGGCCCAATGAATCCTTAGTCCATCCTTGGAGGGTTTGGAGCCATCTTTTTGCCTCGACCAAATCGTTCCTTTCCGCTGCATTGAGCGCATTCTCAGCATAGTCGGAGAGCCACGACAACCACTTTTGCAGACCTTCTTGGTTATCCCGGTATTCTTCTTCAAGTTCTTCGCGGTTGTTTCTGTTCATGCGCTCACCTCCACGCCTCGCCACCAATCGGGGGCAGGTGTACCCTTCTCCCACTTGGCGAACTGCTTGGAATGGTAATAGCGACGGTAGGCTTGCACTCCATCGTTGCCAGCCGCATGTGTCACAATGTACCTGTCTTTATCAATGGGTAAAGTCGTTGTGGAGTGTTTTGGTCGGTACTCGTCGGGCATAGCCAATGCGAATGGTGTCAGCCTACCTTCAGGTATCATGTGAATGTGAAATATCCTTTGCATGTGTTCAATGGGCAATTGACAAGCGTGGACTTTACCGAAGCGTTTGTTGTATTCCTTACACAATATGTATGCGTGTTGAGCAAGCCAAATGAAATTGGCTCGGCTATCGCCCGCCCAAACGGTGCATGGGTGGTGAGCGTAGCCGCCCTTGTAGGGCTTGCCCGTCTTGGTCAACGGCATCTGCTCATCAGTCGCACCGTGGCGGCGCAGGGCTGATGCCATCATCTGTGCAGCCTCAACACACATCTTGGGCACATGCTTGTCGCAATGCATCCGAGCGGCTTTCGTGGGGTCACGGTGTAGTACGAAGATGTTCATTCTTCTTCACCTCCTGTTTCTCTCATTGCCTCAAACGGGTCACGAATGGTAGGTTCCAACTTTTCCTTTGTAACGAACTGATACAACGCATCCACGTAGTAGTTCTCAAGTTCAACGCCGCACTTGTCACAAACGAATTGCATTTTGAACCAATAGTCCGCAGGAAAGTTGTAGTCACCTTCACGCCCTTGAAGCCGTTCTTCCGAAACAATCACCCATTGATGGTCCACGTCAGGGCATACAACTGAGTTGTACCCCTTGAGTTTGAACTGCTCCAACAAATGCATCTGTTCTTGCAGACGGGCCATCTCTTGACGAATGCTCTCGGCGGTGATGCGTGTCACTCGACCACCTCCGACCATTCAAACGCAGTTTTGAGTGCGTCAGCGTTTCTGTGCCAAGACGACGATTCGTAGTCGCATTCCTCGCACACGAAGGCGAACGGCTTGATGTACCAAGCGTCGGTGATTTGGTTGGCAAATACGTCAAGATGGTGGTCGAAGTGATGCGCCGAAGCGGGTTGGTCGCTGATATTCACCAACAACGTGCCCGTAGCGACTAAGCGGACGTTTCGTGAGGCGCATTCGGGGCAGCGGTAGTGCCGACGTTCACGGTCAAGGATGCTCATTCGCTCGCCTCCTTCCGTTCAGCGTACACATCACCGTCAGCCTCGTACTCAAGGGCCAAGCGGTCATTGCGAACGATACGCCACTCAATGGTTTCTTGCTTCACAGGAATGTCCATGAAACGCTCCGCGTTCTGCTCCATCGTCATGCGGCGGCTGAAGTCAAAGTCCACGTTGAAATAAATGACGTTATCCAACTCGCATTTGGGGCAGGTGTAGTTGACATTGATGTAGGCCGCCGCGAGAATCAAGGGGCCTTCGTCAATGTTCATGTCCACGTCAGGCTGCCCCCGCCACTCATGGTCGCAGCCAATGCAACTCAATCGCTCACTCATCTCCCATCATCTCCTTCAGTTCAGCATGCTCAATGTCTGCTTGCTCTTGGTTGAACACTTCAAGCCACGCTTCCCACATGCGCTCCATCTCTTCCCACGCACTCATGTCGAGTTCATCACGGACGAAACGCAAGATGCGATTCCTGTGTTGTGGGTAATCGTCCATCAATTCCAAAGCCTCAAGCAGAATGTTCCACCGCTTCTTGTAATCAAACCCATCAACTGACATCATGCCATCATCTCCATTGCATTCGTCCATGCCTTCTGCTTCGTCTTGGAGAGCGTACCAAAGAGGGCCGACTCCATGCGCTTCAGGCTCTTCTCACCGTTGCGCAGGCTCGTCGCTTCGTGGTCAATGTACTCGGTCACGGCGTTGTACGCTGCCCATGCAGTACCTTCCATGCCACCGACCATGTTGGTTGGACGGACAAGCACCTGATGCACGGAACTCAGAATGTTCGATGAGCGAGTCGTCAAAACTTCAGGCTCATCCTTCTTGTACGACAGGCCGAGCGTGTCAATGAAGTAGTCGTTCATGTCCTCAACACCCATCTCCACGTTGATGAGGCCGTTTGCCATCTCGGTCCACTCACCCATACCTTGACGCACCAAGCCAAGGGCCATGCGAGCCTCGTCAATGCGCTCACCCATCTTGGACGTGTGACGCATGTTGTACCTCGTCGTGTTCATCCCAAGCGCAAGGGTCAGCGTGTTGTTGCACACCACACGGATTGGCGTGAGAAGGAACTTCACCGAGCCGGTTCCGTCGTGCGTGTTGCTGATGAGGACGTATGCATGCATCTCATCACCGCTGCCGACCTTGAACACATCAGGCAGACGAGCAAGCACCCACACATGCTCACCGTTGCCGAGCGCACCTGCGACCTCGATGGCTGCTTCGTGCGATTGAAGCAGGTCGTCCATGAAGGAGAGTGCATCCACGTTCTGCAAGCACGTGAAGACACGACCCACGGCCTTGCCGTTGCGAGTCAAGGGGAGTCCGTCTTCACGCACCACGGCGTACGTCTCGGGCACAACGTGCCACTCGTCGTTGTGGTTGTAGGTCAGCGGTCGCTTCTCCACAGTCCAATCCAAGCCTGCAAGCGTCAGGGCTTCGTGGGTCGTCATCAACCCGTCCACCTTCGTGCCGAGTCCGTGCCACGGGGTGTTCCCCGCCCACGCAATCATGTGGCCTGTTCCGTTCGTCTTCTGTGCTTCGTCACCAAACATTTCTGCTAAGTTGTGTGCCATGTTGTTCACCTCTTTTCTGTCTCCATTTCCTTTGGCCGGTTAAATAGTTCCAATTGGAATCCCCCTCTTCGACCGTGCCTCCTGTGCGAAGTACGTGGTCCACCACGGTAGGTCAGCACAAGCAGGCAGGGAGTCAATCATCGCACCCGCAGCGTCGTATGCCGCTTCGTGTACGTCTTGCCGCTCTTCAAGCAGCGTGTTCCATTCGTCAAGCATCTTCGGTCGTGCTGCTTTCATGGCAGCGCAAGCGTCGTCGTGGTTGTACCCATGCAAGCGAAGCGCAACGTAAGCCACACCACCTGTACGGTCACGTCCATGAACACAATGCAGTAGCACATCATGTCCCTGTTGAATCAGGTCGAAGACAAGCAAGGCTGCGGTCGCCCACACATCAGGGTCAGCGTTGTGGTAGCGGAAGTAGTAGTGGTAGCGGTCGTTGTCGTCGCTTGAGTGCCACGTTGGAGGGTACTTGCACAGGGTCACGACCGTGTGGTTTCGCTTCAGCGTATCACGGAAGTCCTTCACGTCACACATCGTCAGCGAGCCAACGGGCAGTTCAATTGGTGTGTTCTTCATTCTTCTTCCTCCGCGCAATCGTCACACCAACCGTTGTCGTCAAGATGGTAGGTGTTAGTTTTCTCACCGCAGGCTTGGCAGGCTTCACAGTCGCAACTGCCGTCGTCGCAGGTGCAACCCCCGCACTTGCTGCAATCCTCACAGCCGCCAAAGCAGCCTTCGCAGACCTCGTAGCCGTGGCAGGTGGTGAAGGCATTCCATTCAATCATGCGCCCTCCACACTCGTCGCAAGCAACGCTCGACTTGTCGTAGTGGTCGTTGAGCATGACCCATTGCTCGTCCTCGGTTTCAAGTGTCGGCTCATCAAGGAACCACGCGCCACAGTCGTGACCGGTTTCATCCTCGCACAAGTCAATGGGAACGATGGCGAGCAGCCCTGCGTCCACATCGAGCGACACCTTCTGTTCCATGTCGTCGGTCATGTCGAAGTCCCACGTTGCGTCACCGCCGGGGCTACTGATGACGAACACTTCGTCCTCTTCGTCTTCACCACCGTTCTTCGTCGTCCACGTGATGTGAACACCAACGTGGCGGGAGCCTACCTTCCGTTCCGCCTCATGCAATAGTTCGCAGAAGGTGTGCCATCGGTCGCGGTCAATGACGTAGCAGGGGTCGCCAACGTAGTAGCGCATTCCTGCGTCTCGCGGAGTTTGCTTCTCATCACTCATGCGCGTCCCTCCTTAATGACTTCCGGCACTACCTCACAATGGACGGAGACTTGAGAGTAAGCCCCGCAAAGAGGACAGACAAGCACCGTGTCGCCGCCGCTCACCGTCGCGGTTTTCATTGTGGTGCAATACACAACGTCCACCGAAGTCATGCTGACACTATCCATCATCTCCCATTCGTGTTCACAGGTCATTCGCTCGCCTCCTGTGCTTCTCTCAGGTTTTGTTTCATCTTCTGAGTGAGAGCAAGTGCGTCCTCACCCACACCGATGAAATAAGGGAGGAAAACCAACAAAGAATCGAGGTCGGCATCGGTAGCCCATCCCCTGATGTAATCAGCGAGGTTCACAAGACCGCCACACTTCGTTCGCAATTCCTTCAAGTTGTTTTGATGCTCGTCGCTGAACACGTATTCTGCATGATTCATTCGCTCACCCCCCACGATGGTCGGTATCGCTCACCGTACCCACCAATGATGCTCCAAATCTTAGTCAAGATACGGTGGTACTCGTCGTCCTTTACGCTGCCCTTGAAGTTGTCATACTGCATACTGTCACAGTACTCGGCAAGGAACTGTGCCACGTCTTCACGCAACACGTCAGCGCGGTATGGGTAATCTGCGAGCCGGTCAATGTACAGTTCAGCATCAGGGAAGTTGTCCATCAGGTGTTCGCGCTTGCGGGCACGAACAAGCAGATGGTCCGGCTTGTGCCGGTGTGCAACGATGGACAGGAAGCCATCACTCAAGTTGAGCCACACGGTTATCCTCTCCATCAATCATTTCAACGTCAACGAATCGCCACAACTCGTACCACGATGAATTGCATTCATCGCAACGCACTTCGATGCTACCGCTGACGAACGTATCGGTGTACGTAATGTCGTCGCTATTGCACGATGGACACGTCATAGGCTCGTCGCGTTCTTTCGTCTGCAAGTCAAGAATCATCTTGACCAATTCTTCCTTCTTCTTTCTGTTCAGTTGTCTTTCATTCATTTCAATTCACCCTGTAAATGTAGTAGGTCGTGTAAAAGTCATCATACGCGCCATCACTCACGCTGACTTCATGCTCAATGGAATCGTACGTGGCGAGGAAATGTCCTCGTCCATCTATACTCACGGCTTCCTCAACGAAAGCGTCGAAGTCCTGAATCATGCTCCTGATGGCATCGTACTTACCTGCCTCTTGCAACGCCACAAATACGTCTTCGTCAATGCCTGTGAACTCGCTGAGGAATGACGGTGTGAACATGCCTGCCGATTCGTCAATGTAGTCACGCACCATGTCGTCTGCTTCTTTGTCGGTAAGCACAAGGTAGTCGTCATCAACCATGTTGTCAATTTCATCCCAATCCGGCTCCCCCTCGGTGTAGTCGGTAAGGTGGTAAAGTAATGCAATGAATCGTTCGGGGTCGGATTGTACGTTGTCCATCCGGTAGTACCACAAGTCATCCTTCATTTGCTTGATGTTTGTGTCTGCTCTCATGTTTTTCATCTCCTTGCTTTCGCTCATCCTTTCCTTTGGCCGGTTAAATAGTTCCAATTGAACTTCAGCCGAGCCACGGTTGCAGGGACATGATTCGTCGTTGCATCATGTCCCTTGTGTTGGGGTCGTTCCAATTCACTTGGTTCAACCCCGTGAGTAGTCCGTACTGCCCGCCCATGCGGTTGTACTGTTGTTGTATATCTTCGTCACTCACGTCTGCGTACCACGGGTTGCGCCTTCGCAGCGTTTCCGTTTCGTTGACGTACTGACTCCATTGGTCACCCTTGGGTGCGCCTTGCGCTCGCCACGGACCGGAGCCGCCTACGTCCACGTAGGACACCTGCCCGCTCGGTAGCATCAGCGCGTTGTCGTTTGCCATCCCCGTCACGTCCCAATTACCAATCAGCGCATGAGCGAGCATATCATCTGCCACCTTCTGCCTGTCTGTCTGTGGGTTGACATGCCGCCCTTGTTGGAACTGCGTCAGCATCATCGGCCCTGCATCATCATGGAACAGGGCTGCGTTTGGTACACCGACACCCATCGTTGAGAGGTAACGGTTCATATCAAACTCATTCAAAACGTGACGGGGATGGTTTCCTCGCTTGCCAACGAATCGTCCGGGGTCTAAGTCGAAGCCCCGCGCTCCGGTGGAGCCACCCAAGAATTGCCCTCTCGGTTGCCGTGACTGAATCTCAGCCCACGCAGCCTCAAACGGCGTCATCATTCCTCCGCACGGTACGTGGGGATATCAAGGTGTCCGGTGGATGCCATCTTCCGCTCACGCACGTTCTTCTCTCCAACGTCCTTCGGGTGTCGCGCCTTGTGTTGTGCTGCTTGCTCCTTCAGCGGCACACGCTTCACAGGGACAAGCCGCTGCGCTCGCACCGTCTTGCCGTCTCGCGTCGGGATATCAAAGAACTCCGTCTGCACCGCACCACGTTGCTTGTACCGCGACGTTGGGTTGGAGTAGTCAATCTTGTACACTTCGTCTCGCTTCTTCATTTCTGTCATTCTTCTTCCTCCTGTTTATTTCCGCAGTTGGGCCTCATGCAAAGCCGGAAGCCCGGTAGCGCGAAGTTGTTACAGTTGCGCCTTGCGCAGTTCCGCACGGTGAATCGCATTTCAAAGCCTCCCGTGTGCAATCTCGTCGCGCATGGCAATCGCGTCGTTGAGTTCAAGCCCACACTCACGGCACAGGCGGTCAAGGTCAGGCTCGCCCGGATGCTTACCACAATGTGGGCAGCATTCGCATGGCTCGTCAATCGGTGAATGCAGTTCACACTTACGGCACAAGAAGTACTCACCGAACTCAAGCAGGTTCTCCACCTGCGCCTTCAGGTCAGCGACCTGCTTCTCCAACCGCTTGATGTAGGCGAGCCTCATTTCAGCGATGTGTTCAATCGTCAATGGTTCTGTGTTCATTCCATCCACTCCAAAAACTCATCCAAATCTGTTGCATGAAGCCCTTCGCCTCTATTCCTCATCAAATCAGCAGTTTCTTTTATCTGTCGCTTACAATCCTCAAGTCGCTTACGCAACCGCTTGACTTCTGCAAGCAGGTCAGGTGCGGCGGCGATGAGGTCAGCATCAACGCCAAGAACACGCTGTGCAATCATCCCATCATGACTTTCGATGGTGTGTTCGCCGAGTTCCTCATCGTATTCGTTCGTCCAAGGTCCGGGCGTGTGTCCGTCGAATTGGTCTGTGTTCATTCAATCAACTCCTGCGCACGTAGTAGGTTCTCCACCATGTCATTTCTTGCTCACCGATGTTCCTGAGTGCCCATTCATAGGCTTCATCTCCGTCTGCTCCGTTCAACAAAGCGTGAAGTTCCTGTACCATTCGGCGTGCATCTTTCAGCAGGTCAAGTAGGTCTTGTTTTTCTTCCAACAGACTGTACCACATGTCCAAAGTAATCTCTTGTCCTGCGTCGTCAATCATTCGCTCATCTCCTGAATGCGTTGCGTAAGCCGGTCAATCTTGGCCTGCTTCTTCGCAGCACGTCGCTCGGCACGTCGCTCGGCACGGGTGGGCTTGGCCTCCGGTTCCTCAACATGCGTAGCGAGGCGCACTTTCTGTCGCACTAATGCACGGTCCACTTCCTGTCGTACGAGTCCAATTATTTCCTTGCGCGTGACGTAATTGGTTTCCTCTTCCCACGTTTGACGGAACGACTCAAAGGTTTGCCACATGGTATCTTCCACGTGCTTACGCATCTGACTCATCGAAGCGAAACTGTCGAGTGCATCATGCATCTTCGGCTTGAGTTCAGCAACCACGGCCTTCACCACATCATCAAAGTTCACCTGCTGCGCGGGTGCAACACCATCACCGAACTGCTTCATGTTGTTCAGTCGGTCAGCAACGGCCTTCGGCGTACGTCCGATTTCAGCACCGATGGCGGTGTACGTCCACCCTGATTCGTGCAGACGCACCATCGTGTTGTGTTCCTCATCAGACCACCGCTTTCCGTGTCGAGTATCAGACGTGCTGACCTGCTCCGCTTCTTGTACAGATGCGATAAGACCTGCTTTGCGTAGGTTGTACACGCGCTGCTCGACCGCCGCACGGGTACGTCCCAACTTCTTCGCCATCGTTGAATACTTCGTACCGCGTGCCTTTGCCGCAGCGATGTACTCGTCATCTTCATTCGTCCATTTCTTCCATGTTCTGCTCATCTTCATTCCTCCTTGGGGACTATCATCTTCTCATCAGACTCACGCGGGGAAGGACCAATCCTCCGACCCGTCGTTCTGCTTCTTCCACTCATCGAGTGTCATGTCGTTCTCGTTCAGCATCTCCTTGAGGGAGTCAGCGATAGCAGACGTGATGCTCTTAGCCATGTCCTGTCGTGCGAACAGGAAGTCCTCGTCGTCGTGCAACCCTGCCTCCTTACCTTCGATGAATGCTGCGTACGTGGCTTCGCTTGCGTTGCCATCTTCGTCAAAGCGGAACGTGTCCTTCTCATCAATCTGCAAGTACGAACAGGCGGCATCGAACTTCACGAAGCCGGGAAGGGCAATGACCCAAGCATAGGGGACACCCCACTCGTTTGCGTAGTGTTCGTACACCGCCAAGGCAAAGGGCTTCAGGTAATCGGTCGTGTCACCAATCGCCAAGGTAGCGTAGTGTGAGTACGCACCATGCATGTGCTGCGAGTTATGCAACCGCATGATGGCTGCATCAGCCGCTTCAGCGTACACGGCATGTGCGTCAGCGATGTGCTGAGGTACGTCGTGCTTGCCCGTACGTAGCGTATGGAAAGCGGTGAATGCTTCCATGAAGTTCACTCAGTCACCCCCGGCGTCCATGAATCACCGCTCACCTCTTGGTACACATCAGCCGCGCTGAGTGCGTCGAACAGACCACCGTTGATGGTCTTGCTCATGTCCACGTTCAGAACGAAGATGCCCGATGTTGCCGTGTTCACGGTGTTGTTATCACTACCAATATGGATTATGAGTTGCGTTACGTCGTCATCATGACGATGAAGAACCACCCTGTGAGGTCGCACGTACACACGCTCGGGTGAGGCGAACGACATGAACTCGGGGGTCATGCTCGCAAGACACTCGGTCAGTTCGCTTGGTACGCTGAAGACCGAGGCAAAGCCGTACGGTCGGTTGATGACGGTATCAGGCAGGAAGACCTGCATGTGCAAGCCACCGCCGTTGGCCTTGGTGCGCAGTTGCACCGTGGCATCAACCGCCGACAACTCTCGCTTCGTCAGCCATTCCTCGTAATCGTCTGCATCCATCTGTACTCCGTAATGTGTTTGGTTCATTTTGTTCATCTCCTTTTTTCATTCCTCTTCCCTTTGGCCGGTTAAATAGTTCCAATTGGAATCAGCGTTTTCCACCTGCGTCGTACGGTGGGGGAACACGAACACGGGACCGGACCGGCCCATGCGCGTGACCACCCATCCCCTGTTCGTGTTGCGTACCGTGTCTCCGTTCATGACGCCCACAACACGGTGAACCTGCACCACTTGGTATAGGTCATCCACGATGTTCTGAATCAAGACGGCCTGCCCCTGCGCAGGGCTGAGTGTGATGTACTCACTCATTGTGACACCACCTTCTTCTCAAAGTAAAAGAAGTTTGAAGAAGTCAAACCAATCTCCTTCACCCATGCGTTGAAGCCCTTGGTGACTTGGGTGAACCTGCGATGCCTCACCTCGGCAGGGGAGGGCAGGTCTTCCACAACCGCTTCAGCAGGTAGCCGCATCTTCAGGGTCGTTGATTCAACGGCGTACAACCGAATGTTTGTGTTGTTCAGTACCTCCCCATCTTCCTTGACGTACATCTTCTTGGTCAAGCGATTCGCAAACTGTTCCATGAATGAACGACTCGCTTCGTTCAACACATCGGCGTCTGCTTGTGCTTCGTCCTTGTTGAAGTAGCACATGTCTGCAACCGTCCACACAGTATCGTCGTCGGTGTTGTGCGGCTTCCACTTGTACGAGTTCACCTTGACGCCGAACTTTTCTTGCACGGAATCCACGTAGTACTCCCAACCGTTCACCACGTCACCAATCTTTCGCATCTTGGTGTTGCTGACCGTGTGTTGGCGGCGGTAGTCTTCAAGCCACGTCCAATTCTTCCATGTGAACTGTCGGCCACGACCGCTGCCAATCTGCTTGATACGACCACCCTGCTTCATGCGGGTAAGCACCTTGCTGATGGTACGCTGCACGTCCTTCGGGTCAGCCAAGGAAAGCAACAGTCGCCTGTTCTCATTGTATCTCAGAACAGGTGAACCCTTGTAGCCATCATCTGCGTATGTCCAATACTGACTCCAATAGGATGTGTGCCTTTCCCCTGTGCAGTACCTTCCGCTATTCGACACGTGCGTATCACCTGCATCCCAATAGGAACAGATGCGGTTGAAGTGCAGTTGCTTCATGTCTTCACGGAAGTACCAATCCCTCACCGAATCGTAAAGACCATCGAAGACAATGCCGCTTTCAATGAAGTGAGCAAGCGTCGTTTGGTCGTTCACCATCTGTGCGGTTGTGAGTTCAGCACCCTGACCCGCAGACACAAGCGTGTACTGCAACGCCGCTTCCATCGCAGTTCGGTTGTCCGACTGTTGACGAACCATACCAAGCCCAAGGGCGTTGATTGTCTCGTCGTCCGTGAAGACAAGCCGTGAGCCAATCAGCCCAAGGCTTTCCCAAACGCTTCCGTTTCTATATCCTGTGTAGTGCATTTCTCTTCCATACCCCATTGTATCACCTCAGTTCATTCCTCGCTCCTTTGCATCGCATTTGTAACACACAGGAGATTGAGGACTCGTTGCTTTCGTACTGAATCCAATGATGTGAGCGATGGGTTGGAAGGTCTTGCATGCATAGCACTTCACCTTCTCCACCTTACCACCGCCCTTGGTCTTGCCATAGCGCATGTCAACGTCTTTGTTGTACCGTGCAAGGCATGAGATGCATGGGTCTTCGTCCTCAAGGAACTCGATGCGTGGAGCATCAAGACCGCACTCGCTGCACGTACGCTTCGTGTACATGTTCTTGGATGGATTGACGTAGCCGCAGGACACGCAACCCTTGTTGTCAAACGGCTCGTCTGATACAACGTCGCAGCATGGACACTTGGGTACGGAGGATGATGGCGCATCGTTGTCAAGGTCAATGCGGTTCACGTCCACCTCCTTGTCGCAGATGAGGCACATGCCAAGGTCGTCCACCATGTCGTCAGGGATGGGGTCTTGCTCATCGTAGCATTCACATTCGCCGCTGCCCTTGTCGAGCAACCAAATGTCAGGCTCATCGAAGTCGTCCCACGACAGCGTGGCTTGCTTAGTAGTGGCCCCACCCGCCGTAGCGGGTTGCACTTTTCCCGACCACGCCCCTGCCTTGTGGGACACGAAGCCTGAGCCAAGGGGGATGCTCAACACGTCAGCAACGTACTGCAACTGTGCAGCCGTCTCAACTGCGTGTTCGCAGTAGGCGTCACGCACGTACTCAAGCAGCGTGGTAGCGTCGGGCCATTGGCCTCGGCTATCGGGAGCGAGCAGGTACAACATGATGCACAGTTGCACACCCGTACGTCCATGACCGCCTGCACATTGCATGGAGATGTGCTTGATGTTGTGCGTGTAAATGTCCTCGACAAGTGCATACCAAAATGGTGCAGGCACAGTAGGTACACCGAAGTCGGGGAAGTCAAGTTCCACAAGCAAGGGTGGCTCGTACACAGGAATGTGCTGCGCACAAGTGAAGCCCTCGGGTACGGTGGTTGCATCTTGTGCAGCACCCTTGCCGCTGAGTGGTCGCATGGTTTCGTCAGGCCCCATCGCAAGTTGTGCGAGGGGTTGCTTCCACCAACCACCGCTGCGGTTGCGACCACCTGCGTACAGGTGGATGGCGTCGTCACCCTTGCCGATAACGAGTACCTCATGCTGACCCGAGTGGCACTCAGGTCGTTGATACGCATTGTAGTTGTTCTGTCTGTATGTCATGTCTCTCATCTCCTTTCGTTGTTGTTTTATTTTCTGCTTACGAGTTCGCTTCTTTCCTTTGCCACGCTTGCTCATTGACTCGCCTCCATGTCAGACACATAGGAATCGTAGCGGGTCTTCACTACCTCCCAATCAAAACCACCTTGGGTGATGATGTGAGCCAAGTGCTTCTGCGCTTGGTTCCACGTATCGTACACCTTGGTGTGCTGCGTAAGGTAGTACCCCATCGCAATGTACAACTCAGGGGAGGACACCTCTTCTTCCCCATCACGAATACGCTTCAGCATCGTGATGACGTTAGCATAATGGTGGGCTTGTACGCCGTCGCTTGGTGCAATGACTTCGTGGGCAGGGAAGGACAAGTCCAATTCTTGTGGCACACCGGGAGCAGGACCAATGTACAATCCTGCATCAATCCGTGCAGCCTCGGCCTGCTCCTTGAGGTGCGAGGAACAGAAGGCGCACTTGGCATGACCGCATGGAATGAAGTTCTCATCGTTGTTGCTGAACTGACCGCTTGGGTGCAGGAAGGATGAGGTGAATGGGTTGTGATGCCCAATCAGTTCACCGACTTGGGCCAACGCTTCGGGCAAGTCCTTGCGTGAGAAGAGCGGTGCATTCCGAAGGCTCGTTGCTGACTCGTTCAGCACATAGTCGAGCAACGCTTCGTGGTCCTCACAACCACCGAAGGGATTGTCGTAGTGTGAGTATGCTTCTGCTGCTGCGTAATAGATACGGAAGAACTGCTGAGGCCACAGTCGAATCTTCTTGGGGTCAGTACCCCAATCGAGTGCGGTCTGCGGCATGAACTTGTTGAAGAAGTAGCCGTTGTTGTGGACGGCGTGTTCAGCGACGTTCGCAGCAGCGACGACCTCAAGCATGTCTTTCTCGGTGAAGCCACCTTGGACGAAGGCTCGCACGGCGCGAGCCAATCGCGCACCATTGGCACACGCCTCAGCATACTTGGTTCCGCCGTAGCCAACACCTGATTCCCACCCGCTTGCGTAGTTCCTGTCGAGGAAAGTGAGCATCTTCTCAATCGTGCCAAGCGACACAGGGTTCTGCTCGATGGTGTAGTAGTAGTTCTGACGGTCGCTGCCGAGCGTGTCGTACTTGACCCACTTACCGTGGTACACACCTTGGATGGTGGAGAAGGTGAGTGGCGTGGTGTTGTTCTTGCGACCCGAAGCGTGGCGCATCTCACCAAGGGCGACGGCCATGATGGAGTTGAGTACCCACCCGACGTACGTGCCTCCAAAGAATGCGGTGTTGGCCGGGTCCATCAGGGGACCACCCGTGAACTGATGGAAGTGGTTGGAGAGCCACCCGTGCTGACGAGCATACCGGAACACACCGACCGAGAGGCCACGGGCGAACTCGGCATGGTACTCGTACGGGTTGTATGGTTGTGGTTCAAAGGACGGGTCATCAATCACCCACCCTGCTGCCGCCTCAACCCACGTGCTGCCTGCCTGCACATCAGCAGCGATGTAGGGGACGCCATACTTGCGGCATTGACCTGCGTGGTGCGAGAGGTGGCTACCCGTGGGGTGGGCGACCACCGTACCATCAGGCATGCCTGCGTGGAGTGCTGCTTCCATGCGAGCGAGTTCGTCGTCGCCCGAGTCAGCAACAAGGTGAACGTGCTTGACTTCGACCGTGCCTTGTGGGATGAGGCCGTTGATGGTGATGCCTGCGGGAGCAGCAGCGAGTGGAGCGTGGAAGTCCGAGCCGCGCAACTGTACGATGAAGTAATTGTGCCTAACCTCTTCTGAACTGTGTACGTCATGGCTGAGTGATTGACCGGAGGAACGCTCGGACACAAACTCCAACTCGATGTTGGCAGGGTTGATGCCGAGCGTGGTGAGGTTGTTCATGTGGCCGGTGTCCGAATCTGTGTGAGGGATAGCAACCTTGAGTCCCGGCTTGCTTGCGGTGACACCATCGTTGCCCTGTCCCATGATGATGTACGAGCCGGGGGCGGCGACACAGGATGCATCGGCATCAACGTACGGTTGTATGATGATGCTGCCATGCGGGTCCACGTAGCCGTGGTCGTACATGGGCTTAGCCGAGTCTTCCTTGGAGAGCATCTTCTTGACGATGCGGATAAGGATTTCATCACGCCCTTCGTTGTCAAATGCGATGGACGACTCAAGCACACCGGGGCGAGGGTTGAGTGGGCAGGCACGGATGAACAAGGGCTTGCCATGAACGTCGAAGCCACGAAACTTCTTGGCTCGCTTGAACACATCGTCAATCGCTTCCTGAGTAACAGGCTCACCGGGAGGGATGAGGTCGAAGCGACGTGTGTTGAGCGTGTACCAATCGTCCCACACCATACCGCTTTCCTTTGCTTGCGTGTACTTCTGCAAAGCCTCAGCCTTCTGCGAGCCTGCCTGTTGTGTCGTCTGTTCGTTCATTGTATCACCGTTGTTTATCATCTTGGTTCACTTCCTTTTCCTTTGGCCGGTTAAATAGTTCCAATTGAAATCCTCAGTTCCACTCCTGCGGCACGTACGTTTCGTTGTCCCTGTCCCAATGCATGAGCGTCACTTGCACGTTGCCTGCTGCCACCTTCAGGAATGATGTGAGGCACATGGTCAAGCCCGTGACGTACAGTTCAACGTGGGTGTAGCCACGACCGAGTACGTCCATGAGGAACGAGTACGCCTGCTGCTCAAGCGCAGCGAAGTCGAGTGGGTTCTCCACCACCTGCGGATAGACGTACAGTTCGACACCGGGCATGGGGTGTCGGCCCTTGCACAGTCCTGCCTTCGCTCGCTTCCTGTCGTGTTGTTCTGTGTTCATTCTTCTTCACCTCCAAAGAGTACCTCGTAGCCTTCGCCACCTTCGTTGAAGAAGGGGTCGTCGCCTGCCGACTGAGCGCAAGTCATGAGTGCATGCTCCAATCGCATGACTCGTTCTCTTGTATGAAAGTACGCTCGTAACAACATGTCCCGCCGACTCTCAGCAACCTCGCGTTCTTTGATGAGTGCGGAAACCAAATCAATTACTCCGTCGGTTCCGAGCAGGGCTTCGTCCCACAACTCAATGTAATCGTCAATCATTGATGCTTCAATCATGCTCGTCCCTCCTGCTTGCACACCGAGCATGCAGGCCACCGGCCTGTGTCCATGTAGGTACGAACGAAGGCGGTCGCCTTACCGTTGGTGAGGGTTTCACTCCGCTCGCACTTGGGGTGGGTGCATTCAATCGTGATGTGTGAATCATCATCTTCATGCCACATCT